>Ga0187873_1000552_pt1 | contig 37563 bp, 31 predicted proteins | sample June2016WEW_16_1_2_FD_133012 | JGI IMG/M metagenome (GOLD analysis project Ga0187873, IMG submission 133012) | Peatland microbial communities from SPRUCE experiment site at the Marcell Experimental Forest, Minnesota, USA - June2016WEW_16_100 | ecosystem: Environmental > Terrestrial > Soil >...
AAAACGCTCCGATGCTGTCATCCTGAGCGAAGCGAAGGACCCCTGTATTTGAATTTTCAAGCAAATACAGAGGTCCTTCCTTCGTTTCACTCAGGACCGGCTTCGCCTCCTCAGGATGACAGTGTGAGGGGTTTGTCCGCAGCCTGTTCAGCCCCGCCCTTCCAATTCCGTGGTGAGAAATCCGGGCTAATCAGAAACCTCGCAGGGCGGTGCTTTGCCTTCTGGGCAGGCCTGGCTTGGGGACTCGTTTCAGGACCACGTATTCGATGCCGTGCTCGGCGCAGAAGGCTCGCTTCTCCGGCTGGTCGCCGTCTTCATTCACAACGTACAGGTGAGGTTTGATGAGGGCGACCTCCGGTGCGGCATCCATCCAGCCGTGCCCGGTGGAAAGCAAGGCCTGGTGGACGCACCGAACCGAGTGCACCATGTAGAGGCGGTGCTCCTGCGAGAAAAGGGGGTGCCCTTCCCCCTTCAGCAACGTGATGTTGGCGTCGTGCCCCACCACAACATACAGTTCGCCCAGTGCGGAAACTTCCTCGAAGAATCTCACGTGCCCGGAGTGAAACCAGTCAAAGCAACCCGTTACGATCGCCCTCTTTCGCCCGCCATCCGAGGCGGGCGGCGCGCACCTGGGAACAGAGAACCCAGCGAGATCAGCATTGCTCAAGACACCGTACTCAAGGCCCTGGGCCTTAGCCTGGGCGCGCCTCTCGGGTGAGTCATGGGTCTCGTCCACCACCCACCTGTGCAGTCGCACCCTCTCAAACTGCGGCAGCGCGCCGCGCGCGATCCTTCCCTGGATCAGAGTCACCTGGTCCACGAAGCGAATAGACTGGACGAGATACAGGCGTTCGCGTTCGGGGAATTTCGGGGACTTGCCCTCGAGCGCCTGTACGGTTTCATCCGACCACAAACCGACGTGCAGGTTTCCATACTGCGACGCTGCCTCGAGAAACCGCACGTGCCGCGCGCCCAAGTTGTCAAAATCACCCGTAACCACGACGTTTTTCATGCTTGGCCACTTCCCGGCGCGAGCCTGACGTGCGCGCGGAACGAACCCGGAACGGGCTCTTCCGACACCACGTAGAGGTACCCGCCTCCGCAACCGGAATACATCGCCCCCGCGTAGCGCGATTGGTAATAATGCAAAATGGCCGGCAAATCGACGGTGATGGCGGGGTGCCGGACGGTGCCCGGCAGGATGGCCTCCCAACAGGCCATGCATTCATTCAGGGAGGCCCCGAGCGCCCGCGCGTCTTGCGCCACAATCGCCGCGTAGCAATCCTTCCCGGACTGGCCCAGCCGACGGACCCATTCCTGGTCGAGATGCTTTTCCTCGAGGGGACTGTAACGCTCCGGACGCGGCGCGACGGGCAGAACCTGCACCACATTCTCCAGCCAATGCGCGACGGCCGGGTCGCAGTTGGTTTCGATGTGCGCGGGAAAGAAACCGCCCTCGCAGGCGAAATCATAATCGAGCCGGCTGACGCCGGGAATGATCAGGCCCGCCATGTCCTGCGAGCCGGAGGGCGCCGCTCGGCCCTGGTTCTCCGCTTCGTACAGGATGCGGACCAATTCCCTCGGGTCCTGGTCCGGCAGCATGCCGTTCCAAAGTTTTCGCGCCACTTCGCGCGTGCTGGTGGCCATACCACTGCGGTCCATGAAGCGGAAAGTGGGTTCGAGCCCGACCACCACCATGGACCCCGGCGGGGCGGGGTTGTGCATGGAAACAAACGGCTGGTCGATCCAGCCGCCCGCCAGCGCCATGCGGTAGGGGATTTTCCCAATGACGTCGGAGATAGCGTTCTCTTGCGGGATAGGCATCATCATTGGCCTCGAAGGAATTGCCGCCGCCCTGCCGGATGCAGTCAGCCAATCCGCCGGTCGGTAGTGGGTCAGTTTGGTTTCTTGTAGCGGCGGTCTATGACCGCCGGCTTTTGATTCAATAGATTCCGGCGCTCATAGAGCGCCGCTACAGCAAACTGACCCACTACCCGTCGGTGCAACGCCGGTCAGCCACCGATGCGGCCGGCCGAAGAGTCTACCTCACAGCCGCCCGCGCCTCCTACTCAGGATTTCAGGAAGAAATGGTCTTGTTGGAGATGAGGGGTTTCGACCAGAAACCCACGCTCAGAATCCAACCGAAAGTCAAATACAGGAACATCATCCCGGCGCGCAGGCCCACGGCATCACCGATCCGCCCGATAATGACCGGAACAATCGCGCCGCCGCAAATGGCCGTGCAGAGGATTCCCGAAAACGAACCGTGGTACTCGGCAACGGAATTCAGCGCCAACGAAAAAGTGATGGGCCACATTACTGACGCACAAAGGCCCATGAGAGGGAATGCCACCACGGAAACAGCCGCAGGCCCGAAAAGCGCGACCGTGAGATCCAACAACGTGGCAATCGAGAAAGCGATCAGAACTTTGCGGCTGTCGAAGAACTTGAGCAGCAGCATTCCCAGCAGGCACCCTCCGGTCATTAGTCCCCAAAACCAGGAAACCGCGCTGGCGCCCGTTGTGCGTGGGTCGTAATGATGGTAGGTCATGAGGAATTTGGAAATCCAGTTGGCGGTCCCCTGCTCAGAGCCGACGTAAACGAAAATGGTGACAATGAAAAGAAGGACCACGGGATTGCGGAGCAACTTCCGATGGGTTTCCCAGGTGCCCACGCGCTCTTCTTCCTTGCGCTTGACCTCGGGGAAGCGCGAGGCCGACACCACGGCCAGCATGGCCACGGCCGCGCACGCGAAGACCCAATAAATCGAAACCCAGGGAAGTCTTGCAGGGACGATGCGCGCGAGGACCCGCAAAACCAAGCCCCGATCCGCGCTCGGGTCCGAGAGGTTCTGTACCAAATAGGAATAGATTCGAGGGCTGAGGAATGATGCCGAGCCAAAAACCAGTTGCGCGAACGCGGCGTAAAAAGCGTAGTTCTCCTCACCGCCGGCAACCCTGAGCAGAGGATTAATGGCGACCTGCAGCGTGGCCATCCCCATCCCAGTCAGGAACAGCGAGCCGATGGCAACCCGGTAATGCGGGTAAAGTGCAAACGCCAGCGAGCCCACGAAACCCGCGCAGAACCCCACGAGGATACCGCGCTTCTCGCCGTAGGCTTCCACCAACATTCCCGACGGAATCGAGATCACCCCGTAGGCAATGAAGAATGCAAAAGGCAGCAGAGCTGCCGCGGTGAGGGTCAGCCCGAAGCTTTCAATCATGTCGGGGATGATCGCTCCGAGTACGTTTGTGAGCAGCGAAGTCACAAAGAATATGAGCAGGAGTAGTCCGACCAGGTAAGTGTTCCGTTTCATTCGAACTCCTTTGGCCTTGGCAAACATTTTTCGTCGTGTGTGTAGGGCCACCCCTTGGGGCGGCCTTGGCCAGGGCAAGCCCTGGCCCTACAAGACCCCACATCATATTTGGCTGCGGCCACCGGCGAGCCCTGCGCGGCTAATCCTCAGCGGTTATGCGCGCGCGAAGCTCGGGAAACCAGGCGCCCTTGCCTCACATCGTATTCCTCTCCTCGCCAGCGGACACGCTTTGAGAAAAGGCTCGCGATCCAGATGACCGGCGCGAAGGCGTCCCAGAGCGGGACCAACCACCACCGGCGCTGCAGGAGCGGATCGCCCAGCCCGCGCACGCCCACCGTCCATACCGTGGCGGCGCGCAACACCACATAGGCTGTGACGAAGCTGAACGCGCCGAGGCGCGCAGGGGCGACCAGCGCGGCGAGGAGCGTCCACGGCAGGCCGAAAGTGATGCCGTACCCCAGGTATCCCCAGGGCCGGGACTGGCGATTCATGATCCCCCAGCGCAGGTGGTGCTCGAAGCAAGCGCGCAGGCTATCGAGCGAGCACATCGTCTGGACCGCGGCATCCACCAACTCAACTCGATATCCCCGCGCGGCAATACGCTGACCGAGGTAGTGATCGTCGGCAGCGACATCCGCCAGCGCCTCAAAACCGCCGATCTCCTTCAGGGCGTCGCGTTTCACCGCCATCGTTGCGCCCAGCGCGAAGCGCACTCCTTCCATTTGCCGGGCCACCAGCACGGCAGGCATGAATTCGCCGCTCAGGTTGATGGCCTCCAGCTCCGACCATAGGCAGCGCGGAGAGACGCCCGTATACAGGCTAGTGCCCGCCCCGACTCGCGTCTCGCGAAAAGGCGCCGCCACCGACCGTAGGTAACCCGGACCGACGCGGATGTCGCCGTCGGACACGACCAGCACGTCGTGCCGGGCGGCGCGGGCCAAACCGCAAAGCTTGCTGACTTTGTCGTTCGACCCATGCCGCTCCTCCACCACCAGGAGGCGAATCGGGAGACGGGGAAAATCCGCGATCAGCTTCCGGATTTCGGGAACGGCAGGGTCCTGCTGGCTCGACACGCCGAATAGAATTTCGTATTCGGGATAGTCCTGCCGGCAGAAGCTCGCGAAGTTTTCATAGGCTTCCGGGTCAAGCCCCCGCACGGGTTTCAGGATGCTGACGGGTGGGGTGAAATCGCCAGGCGCGGGGCCGGGGCGGCGGAAAAAGCGGCGGGCCGAGAAGATGACGGCCAGGTAGTACAACGAGGGCAACACCGCGGCCGCCATAATCGCCCACCTCGAGACCGTCAGGAACAAGGCGCGCTCCCTCTATCCCAGACACACCAACATCACGCCTACGGAAACCAGCCCGATTCCCGCCCAGCGCAGCGGCGTCAGCCGCTCACCCAGGAGATATTTCCCACCCAGCGCGCCCGTTACATAGCTGAGCGCCGTCGAGGGAATCACGAAGCTTACCGCTTCCCAGGAAAGCAAGGCCAGCAGCGAGCCGAACGCCAAGGTCATCAGCACCACGCCCACCCACATCCAACCTTCCCGGAAGGCTCGGCCCAAAACGCGCAGAATCGCAGCGGGAGCGAAATCCTTCACCTCGCCGATGCGCTTCATGGCCTGAGCGACGGAAAGGTCTCCGCCTGTACCGGTGAGCACCAAGACGACGAGCGCCACAGCCGTGCGCATGGTCAATCCTTCCTGGTCGTGTTAGCAGGTGTACGTCCCACCAGCACGACTCCCAGGCAAATCAACGCCACGCCCAGCCAATGCAGGGGCGCGACGGCCTCGCCCAGCAGGAAATGCCCGAGCAAGGGAATCAGAACATACATGGAAGCGGTGGCAGGCAGCACGTAGCTGAAATCCGCCCACGACAATACCAGCATGAGCGCGGCAAGAAACAGCAGCATGCTCACGATGCCGAGCCAAATCCAGAGACTGGTGAAAACGTGCGCCAGGACGGGGCGTAATGCAGCCAGCGACCAGCCTGGGATGGCGCCGATCCGCTTCATGCCCGCGCTAAAGAGCAGGTTTCCGGCGGAGCCGAACACCACGATCAGCCCCACCAGGGTCCAGGTCTTGGCCTTGAAGGTCTGGGGCGGGGTCATGAAGGTGAGACCGGGTTTGGCGTGCTGGCCCGCGAGCCGTTCCGGGCATACCGCCAGCGCTCGGCGCGGATGCGCAGATACTCCACGCCCTGGTCATAGAGGCGCCGGCGCTCGTGAGAATCCCACAGGGCCTTGCGGACGATGCGCCACACCACGCGCGGGCGGAAGTAGTACGCATCGTAGAAATGGTTCATCCCCGCCATCATCTCTTCGCGGCTGAGGCCGGGATACGACAGGTGCGGCAACTGGTGTCCGCCGTCATCGGCGCGCGTCTCTGAGGCGAGGAACCCATTCTTCACGGCATAGTCATACAACTCGGTCCCGGGGTAGGCATGAACGACGGACACCTGCACCGTTTCCGGGTCAAGCTCCTTGGCGTACTCGATGGTGCGCGCAATGGTCTCTTTGGTTTCACCGGGAAGGCCGATGATGAAGTCCGCGTGAACCGCGAGGCCAACCTGCTTGCAGTTCTTCACAAAAGCCCGGCCCATTTCGACGGTTGTACCCTTCTTGATGTTCTTCAGGATTTGCGGATCGCCCGACTCGAAACCGACAATCAGCAGGCGGGCGCCCGCCTCCGCCATGGCCTTCAGCGTGTCGTAATCGGTGTGCACGCGCGCGTTGCACGACCAACGAAAACCCACGGATTTGAATTTCGCCGCGAGCTCCAGGACGCGGTCCTTGCGGATGTTGAAAGTATCGTCGTCGAAAAAGAACTCCTTCGCCTGCGGAAAGAGCTTGAGGGCTTGCCGGACCTCGGCCACGACGTTGTCCGACGAACGCACCCGCCAGGCGTGGCCGGAAAGGGTCTGCGGCCAATGGCAGAAGGTGCACAGCGCCGGGCAGCCGCGGCTGGTGTAAAACGACACGTAAGGATGGAGCAGAAAAGGAATGTCGTAGTTTTCAATCGTCAGGTCGCGTTTATAGACTTCCGTGGCAAAGGGCAGCCGATCCAGTTCTTCGGACTGCAAAGGCGGGCGGGCCGGGTTGTGAATGACTTCGCCAGCCTTGCGAAAGCTGACACCACGGATGGCCTCGAGCGGTTTGCCCTCGGCGAACTCCACCACGGCGTGGTCAAACTCGCCGCGCACGACAAAGTCAAGGTCGGGGCTCGCGCGCAGGCTCTCCGTGGGCCGGGTCTGGACGTCCGGACCTACAAAGGCCACCTTCAGCTCCGGCTTGGCCTCCTTCATGCGACGCACGATGCCGAGGTCGCTCGCGAACCCCACGGCGGAAGTAAAGAGGACGACGAAATCGTAGTCGCCCGAGATGCGCACCGTCTCCGCCTGCGTGATGTTGTGCGGAGGAGCATCCAACAGCCGGCTGCCCGGCAGCATGCCGGCGGGGTAACTCAGCCACACGGGATACCAATAGGACTTGATTTCACGCGTGGCGGGCCAGCGCGCGCCCGCGCCTCCGTCAAAGTTGGCGAAGCTGGGCGGGTTCAGGAAAAGCGTCTTCATAACAGACGGCATCAAGATACTCCAATGACCCAGAAATCTTGCTGCCCCGCGACGTGCCGGAGGGTCGTCATGCTTATCTTACTCGAAACCACCGAACCAAAACAGTGCCCTCATTTCCGGGTGCTGGTGTCATTTGGAATGGGATCCCCTTCGAAACACTCGTCATTCCCGCGAAAGCGGGAATCCAGTCCGTCGGCGCCGCATTTCCAATGGCTGGCGGATTGGATTCCCGCTTTCGCGGGAATGACTGCACCTGGGAGCGCCCGTGTCTCGCAAATGACCCCAGTACCCGTTTTTAGTAGTGGTTCAGGTTGGATTTCTTTGTAGTAGGTCAGTTTCCGGTAAGCCAGCAGGCTGAACCATGACAACGCCGGAACTATCTGAGCGGCCGCAAGTTGCAGTGAGACGAGCGAAATGATTCCTACGCGACCGACCGGAAAGTAGCCTCCGAGTGCCACGCTACGGGAGTTGAGCGACTTCGCTGTACCCTACGGCGTTACACAGGGTCTATATTGGCCGGCGGCCATTTTCCGTGAAGCCGACTTTGTCGTGTCTTACTGGTGGCGACGTATAGAGAGATAGGTGGTCGAGTCTGCATCGGGAATCCCTCTTACCCTAAAGGCAGGGCGACAAGGAGTGTTGCAAAAACAGGGTATAAAGTGCGACGATTCCGGCTGTGCTGGTGCGAATGGCAGACCGCCGGGAGTGCTCCAATGAAAAATCGTTCTGCAATGACGCGAACAGGCGAGATGGACGTACAGCGTGGCCGTGTTCGAGATCAAAAAGAAATTCCCGGATTGTTTGTCGTCCTGCTGCTCGCGCTCTTTGCTTTCGCCAGCGATAAACCTGCCGAGATAAGGGGCGGCAACGGAATCATCCTCCCGCTTCCTCGTCCCACGGAAGCCAAGCCTGTGGGCGAGAACATTCATGGAACCACGCTCACCGATCCCTATCGCTGGCTGGAGGATGCGAAGAGTCCGTCGACACGCGCCTGGATCGACGAGCAGATGAAATACACCGAACAGTATCTTTCGCGGGTGAAGATCCGGCCCGCGATCGTCAATGAACTCACCAAGCTCGAACGCGTGGAGAGCTACAGCATCCCGATCGAGCGCGGCGAGAATTATTTTTTCGAGAAGCGGCTCGCCGACGAGAACCAGGGATCGATCTATATGCGGCGAGGATTGCACGGTCAGGAGGATCGGCTGGTCGACGCGACGAAACTGAGCGCCGACCAGAACACGTCCGTGCAAATCGATGACATCTCGAAGGATGGCACGCTGCTAGTTTACGGAATTCGTTCCGGGGGCGCCGATGAAGAGTCGGTCCACATTCTCGAAGTCGCGACGAGGGCGGAATTCCCTGACTCTCTGCCCTCCGCGCGTTATGAAGGCATCCAGCTCAGCCCCGATAAACAAGGACTCTACTACGCGCGCGCCGATCCTGCGGGATCGCTCGTCTTCTACCACAAGCTCGGATCACCAGCCGCCAGCGATGAACTCGTGTTCGGCAAGAGCTTCGAAGGGGAGAGCTTCGGTTCCATGCAAATCATCAGCGCATGGATCACCGAGAACGAGCGCTATTTGATGATCTACGTCATGCACGGCGTTCCGGCCACACGCGTCGATATCTCCGCGAAAGATCTGCGCAAGCCGGACTCGCCGATTCACTGGGTCATTCATGGAATCGACAGCCGCTTCGCGCCTGAGAACTACGGTGACGATCTCTATGTGCTAACCGACTACGAGGCGCCGAACTATCGCGTGGTGAAGGTGCCAATCGCCGATCCGCAACCGCAGCACTGGACGAACATCGTGCCCGAAGGGAAGGACGTCATCTCCGGCATTTCGATTGTGGGTGGGAAACTCTTCGTCACCGGACTGCATGATGTGGCAACGGAAACACGCATCTTCACGCTCGATGGGAGGCAGACCGGAAGCATCGTGTACCCGACCCTTGGCGCGGCTGCCAAACTGTCCGGCCGCGCCGACGCCCACGAGGGCTTCTACAGCTTCGAGTCATTCATCATCCCACCGACCATCTATCACTACGACGTCGACACCGGGAAAACGGAAATCTTTGCAAAACCGACGGTCCCCTTCGCCTCCGATCAGTACGAAGTGAAGCAGGTTTTCTACAAATCGAAGGATCGCACGCGCGTGCCGATGTTCATCTCCTCGAAGAAAGGCGTCAGGCGCGATGGCAACACACCCACGCTGATGTTTGCCTATGGCGGATTCCTGATAAACCTGAGCCCGGCGTGGAACCCCGAATATGCCTGGTGGATGGAGCAGGGCGGCTTCTATGCACAGCCCAATCTGCGCGGCGGGGGTGAGTACGGCGAGAAGTGGCACCAAGCAGGAATGTTCGAACACAAGCAGAACGTTTTCGACGACTTCTTCGCCGCGGCTCAGTATTTGGTCGAAGAGAAGTACACTTCTCCCAAGCGGCTTGCCATTCGCGGACGCTCCAATGGCGGACTTCTGATGGGCGCGGCCATGACCCAGCACCCGGAGATGTTCGGCGCCATCTGGTGCGGGTATCCGCTGCTCGACATGATCCGCTTCCAGAACTTCCTCATTGGCAAGTGGTGGACCACCGAATACGGATCGGCCGATAATCCGGACCAATTCCCTTACTTGCTGAAGTACTCGCCCTATCAGAATGTCAAACCGGGCACAAAGTTTCCCGCGATCATGTTCAACACGGGCGACAGCGATACGCGCGTCGACCCTCTGCACGCGCGCAAAATGACCGCCCTCGTCCAAGCCGATAACGCCAGCGACCGACCCATCCTGTTGCGCTACCAAACGGTAAGCGGCCATAGCACAGGAGTTTCTATTACGCAGGCAATCAAGGACACCGCAGATGAGTTGGCTTTCTTGTGGAATGAGGTGAGCGGGAAGTAGGATCGGCGAACATTTGCATTTCCACACCTCAACTAGTAGCGGGAGGCCCCCCGCCCATCGGCAACTTCTCGCGTGCGAGCTATTCTTTGTGCTTCCGCATCCGCATTCCCCGCGAGAGCGTTTTCAAAACTGCTCTCCGTGGCTTAGACATGAGCTACTCCCACCAAACAATGGAGCCAATGCCTGATTAACGCCCGCACTGGAATTGGCCAAACTGAACCACTACCCCATTTTTCGATTTCTCGACTATGGTGAGGCAGCGAGGTCCAGCCACAAATTCACGGCGCCGCGCGACGCCGGTTCCAGTAGAATCATCGAGAGGGCAGGACAGAATTCAAGGAGTCAATCATGAAGCAACTATTGACCGGCTTGGTGTGGGGACTGGTGTTGATCGGACCGGCCCGAATCCTGGGTCAGGAATATGATCTGCTGCTAAAAGGCGGACACGTCATCGACCCGGCCAATCGTCTCGACGAGGTTCGCGATGTGGCCATCCAGGGTGGAAAAATCGTGGCGGTCGAAAAGAACCTCCCTGCTAAGCGGGCCCGCCGGATCGTCGACGTGACGGATCTTTACTTGACGCCGGGCTTGCTCGACATTCACTACCACACGGGGCACGGCGGTACGGACCCCGACTGGTTCTCACCCGACAGCCGCACGCCCACCATGCCGCTGGGAATTCTCGCTGACCTGGCGCTCGCCTCCGGCGTGACGACGATTGTCGATGCCGGCAGCTCCGGCGCGCGCACCTTTCTGCGCCTGAAGGAAGAAGTAATCGACCGCTCCACCGTGCGCGTGCTGGCTTTCCTCAACATCGTAGCCGACGGCATGAATAGCGGCCTCGAGCAGGCAGTGCCCGACATGGACCCGCAGCTCTGCGCCGATACCATCCACAGGTACCGGGACGTGATCGTGGGCGTAAAGACGGCGCACTTTTGGACGGAGAAACCCTGGGACGCGGAGCATCCGCCCTGGGCGGCTGTGGATCGGGCCGTGGAATGCGGCTCGCTCGCCGGCGTTCCCGTCATGGTGGATTTCTGGCCGCGCCCTCCGGAGCGCTCCTATCCCGACCTGATCCTGAAACACATGCGGCCCGGCGACATCCACACGCATGTCTTTGCGCAGCAATTCCCCATCCTGGATGAGCACGGCAAAGTGAACGGGTTCCTCTGGGAAGCGCGCCAGCGCGGGGTTATCTTCGACGTGGGTCACGGCGCGGGCAGCTTCTGGTTCCGCAACGCCGTGCCCGCCGTCCAGCAGGGCTTCATTCCCGATTCGATTTCGACCGACCGGCACGCGGGCAACATCAATTTCCCCTTTGTCGATCAGATCACGACCATGTCCAAATTCCTGGCCATGGGCGTGCCGCTCGAAGACGTCATCCGGCGCGCCACCGTGAATCCAGCCCGCGAGATTCACCGGCCGGAACTGGGCACGCTCGCGGTAGGCCGTGAGGCCGACATCGCGGTTATGGAACTTCAGAAGGGACGGTTCGGATATACCGATTGCGGCAATGCGAAGATGATCGGAAGCCTGAAGCTGGTGAACCGCTTGACGGTGCGCGCGGGGAAGATTGTCTATGACCCGACGGGCCTCAGCATGCCGGAGTGGGAAAATGCCCCGCCGCGCTACTTCACGGTTCCCAAACTGCAATCTGACCCGCCGGCCTTCGCGACCGGCGAGGCGGAGTTCCATCAGCCAAAATAGGCGTCGCGCTGCGAACAAAACGCTCACCACAGAGCGCACAGAAACCACAGAGAAGAGTACTTCTGAATTCGTTGCTGGGTGACCCCCTCACCCGTCCCGCCCCGGCTGGAGAAAACGCCGGTTGCGGTCCACCCTCTCCCCCAAGGGGGCGAGGGCAGTTAATTCTAATCAACTCCCCCCTCGCCCCCTTGGGGGAGAGGGTGGCGCGCAAGCGCCGGGTGAGGGGGTTCCATGGTCGAACCGGGAACAGTCTTCTCGACAAAGCTTAAGTGAACAGCATTGGGGCTAACCCGCGGCCGCTCACGGCGTGCCGGCCTGGCCCTTGGCCCAGGCTTGCTCGAAGAAGCGCAGCCAGTTACCGTGCATGATGTCTTCGACGTCGGTTTCCTTGTACCCGCGCTGGCGCAGCAAAAGCGGAATCTGCTGCAAATCCGCAATCGTGTTCAATTCGCGGGGTGCCTGTTCCGTGCCGAAGCCGCCATCCAGGTCGCTGCCGATGGCAGAATGGCGAGCGTTGCCCGCCAACTGGCAGACGTGGTCGATATGGTCGATGACCCGCTCGATGCTCACCAGGGAATTGTCGGTCTGGCCAAAGACATAGCCCGGGTGGAGCATCCAGGAATCGAAGGCCGCGCCCACCACCCCTCCGCGCTCGACGAGGGCGCGAATCTGCTCATCCGTTAGCTGGCGATCTCCCGGCACCAGGGAGCGGCAGTTGTGATGGCTGGCCAATACGGGACCGTGGTAAGCGTCGAGGGCCTGCCAAAAGCTTTCGTCCGCCAGGTGCGTGACGTCCAAAATCATTCCGACTGACTCCATGGCCCGCAGCAGGTCGCGGCCTTTCGGCGTCAGCCCGCCCGGCGCGCCCGTGCCGTGGGCGTAGTAACTCACGCCGAAGTGCACGGGTCCCACGACGCGCAGCCCGCGCTCCCACCAAAGCTCAACCTGGCTGGGCTCGAGAATAGGGTCCGCGCCTTCCATGGCCAGAATGAAACCGAGGGGTGTTCCGCAGCCGCCCGTGCGCTGCCATTCCGCCAGGTGCGATTCCAGCGCTGGCCCGTCGCGGAGCATGCGCAGGTGCCCTTCGGACTCCATGATGCGGTAGAACTCCACGTGTGCGGCACCCATGGCGGAGGCGGCTTGCCGGGTGCGGTAATCCAGAAAAGGATCGTTCAACTGGCTCGAGCGTGCCAGCACGGTGGCGAGGCACACGGCCACCTCCGCCCTCCGCAACTCCGGAAATGACACGGTGTTCCGGCCGCGATGGGGATCGCTCATCCCCGCCTCGGAGCGGCGAATCTCTTCGATGGTCTTGGTCAAGTCTCGATTCCAGTTCAGAGCGCTCCAGGCCAGATCCAGGTGCGAATCAATGATGATCATGGTTGCTCGCCAAGGTCTGCGATGAATTCAAAATCGTCTCTCAGTGACTTCTCCATCATAACCGAGCCGGGCGTGGTCGGGCAAAGACCGCGATGCATGCGCGGGAAGCGCGCGGGTGGCGCATACGTTCCGCATTTTGGAATGTATGCGGCCCTTTGAGACCGTTGTGACCGCATACATGCCAGAAGGCGGCACGTATGCGCCACCCACGCTGGCCCGCAACTGGCCGAAGGCCGTCCGGCCCTACTGCGGACAAATCGCTACGGACTGTTCCCAAACGCCGCCGCAGGGTGTACACTCCCGGCGAGAATCCCCCCAGGGGGAGCGCAGTTGATTTCCCCCAACCGTTCGACCAGATTGGTTACAAAGGAGCAGGCATGTCAAGGAAACTCGCTCAAGGCTTTGCGGTACTCGTGTTGTGGTTCTCGCTGGTGAGTGTCGTTCCGTCTCAGACGGCCACGCACTCCAAGCCAGCCCCGGCGGGCGCCCCACGCGCCGCCGCGGCGACTGGCTCGACAGCGGTCCCCGAGGACGTCGGCCTCTCCTCCGAGCGCCTGGAGCGCATCGCGAGCGCCATCCAGAAGAGTATTGACGACGGGCGCATCGCCGGCGGCGTCAGTCTGGTGGCGCGGCACGGCAAGATTGCTTACCTTAAAGCCGTGGGCATGGCCGACCGTGACGCGAAGAAGCCCATGCAGACTGACTCGATCTTCCGCATGTGTTCCATGTCCAAGCCCCTCACCAGCGTGGCCGTCATGATGCTTTACGAAGAGGGGCGGTTTACTCTGAACCAACCGGTCTCCGACTTTCTCCCCGAGTTCAAGAACATGAAAGTCCTCGACCCGCCTTGGCCGCAGGACACGACCTCTCCGCCCGGAGCGCTGGTCGATGCCAAACGCCCCATCACCATCTTCCACCTGCTCACGCACACCTCCGGGCTGACTTATCAGTGGAACGCCCGAGTCGGCAAGATGTACCAGGATGCGGGCGTCGGCAGCGGCATCTCGCGACATGAGGGGACGATCGGCGAGGGGGTGAGGAAACTGGCGGCCATGCCTCTGCTCTTCCAACCGGGCGACGCCTGGGAATACAGCCTGGCCGACGACGTGCTGGGCCGCCTGGTGGAAGTGGTCTCGGGAATGCCGCTCGACAAGTTCATGGAAGAACGGCTCTTCAAACCCCTGGGGATGAAGGACACCGGCTTCTTCCCGCCGGAAGAGAAAGTCGCGCGCATCGCCACGGCCTACACGTATTACGCGGATAAGGGCCTCGAGCCGATCCGTGACGATCAAGTGGTTCAGGAAGACAGGATCACATTCATGGCGGACTATCCCTACCGAGGGGCGCGAACCTATTTTTCCGGGGGGGGCGGGCTCTGTTCCACGGCGGAGGATTACTACCGCTTCTGCCAAATGATGCTGAACGGCGGTGAGCTGAACGGCGTGCGCATCCTCAGCCGCAAGTCGGTGGAGTCGATGAGCCAGAACCACGTACAGGGAAAGCGCGATGGCGGTTACGGCCTGGGATTCGGCGATTTCAGCGAGGCCAAGGAACTGACGGAACTCGGTACGGTGGGCGCCTACTTCTGGGGTGGGTTTTATTACACCCATTTCGTGATTGATCCCCGGGAAGACTTCATCGCCATCTTTCTGGGGCAACTCCATCCCACGGGAGGACTGGACCTCGAAACGAAGACTACCAACCTGGCCTACCAGGCCATCCAGGACTGAGCACGCCGGCGCCACGGGCTCCCGCGGCAGGAGGGTCGAGTTCCGCGCCGCGGCCGGACGCCGATGCGGCGGCCGGCAAGGCCTTTAGGGCCGGGGCCTGCCCCGCCCAGGCTGCCCCAACGGCTAGACGTCTCACTGCCGGAAATCCCAATTGCCAAGCCGCAGCGGCGGCAATATACTTCGCTTGTCCTACGCGACAGGGATCTTCAGGTTCCCACACCACCGCTGGCACGTCCTCGCCGACCGCTCTCGCCATGGGTGGACCTGCAAGAGGTGAAACATGAACCACACGCAAACTGCCATCCTGAAACGCGCTCTGCGCTGGGCGCTGGGCTTGTTAATCGGACTGGCCTGGGGGGTTGCTCCCGGGGTCGCACAGGTGTCGGGACCTTCCGGCCCTTATGCCTTTGTGAGTGATTCCGACGGCGGCAAGGCCGGCAAGGGAAGTCTGGTGACCATCACGTTCATACCGCTCAGCGGCATGGTCGTGTTTAATGCCGTCAAACCCGGTGAGAATTTCACCGACACCGGCCAGTACCATGTGGCGGGACCGCTGATGACGCTATCGCTCCCGCAACTCGATATCACGGTGAGCGGCCGGCCGTACACTCTGACGGGTGCGACACTTGTCCTTCCCTTCAAGGTCTTCTCCGAGGGGGCGGGGACTTCCACCTGGGCGGGCGCTGGCCCAGGCAGCGGCAACAAGCAGAAAGGCACTGGCGACGATGGGGACGGAGGAAGTAAGGGTGGTGACAAGCCGGGCGGCGACAGCGGCACGGGACCGGGTCCAGGACCGGGGCCGGGACCAGGACCGGGACCAGGACCGGGGCCGGGACCAGGACCAGGGCCGGGACCAGGACCAGGGCCGGGACCGGGACCAGGACCGGGGCCGGGACCGGGACCTCTGCCCCTCCCCGATCAGGCGAAGTTAGACAAACTCGCCGGCGTGTGGCAAGGCTGGGGAGCAAGTTACGAAGTGCGTTTTCGCCGGAATAATATGATGACCCTGGCCGTGAAGCATGCGACGCTTTTCACGATTGGTGTGAACGACCGCGGCGAAATCGATGGAGGAGGAGTTATTGCGTACGACCTTGATCCCAATCTCTGCGGCGTCGCCAACCTAGTGAAGTACACCAACATGGGGATCAACATCCTGGCGAAGCTCCCGGAGTTTTACCACTTGAGCAAGGAGATCGGCGAGGCCTACAAACTCACGGGCGAAGGCTCTGCCCTGATGCAGGAAGCGGCGGCACACAAGGCGGCGAAGGAGGTGTCCGACGAAGCCGTGAAAGAAATGGGGCAGGAATGGAAACAGTTCCTGCACACCGCGAATCATTTCGTCGCCAATGCCTTCGCCAACGTTCTCAAGGAGAAGTTCAAGGGGTACGGCGCCCACATGGTCGAGAAAATGGGTGAAGACGATAAGCAGGAAAACGAGGAGAGAAAACGCGCCGGGTGCACCTCCGTCGGGCCAGGGACCCTGGGCGCAGCTTCCGCGCAGGTGGCAGCGTCGGCCGTGGAATCGCTGCCGGTGGGACCCAACATGCCGATGGGCGTGCCCATGGTTCCGGGAGTGACGCAAGTGCAATACAACTACAAAGGGCTTGAACACGGCCCGGAACAACGGCTCTTCAACATTAAGGGCAACATTGGAATGTGGAATGGCGAGACGCGCATGATGTTGAAACAGTCGGGCGACGTCTACGAAGGAAGCAAGGACCTGATTGTCCAGTATCAGGTGAATTACAAGACGGAGAAGAGACCTTTTCCCGCCTGGAGCCCGTTCTCAAATAAGCCAGGGGTGATCTGGGTCAGCAACGGCCCCAAGACGCAAAAACCTCCGGAAGCAGTGGTGCAACTGGCCCAAAAGATGGGAACCGACATTTCCGCTGCGGAGGGAAGCGTATTCGCTTACGTGGAGGACACCGGAACCCACCGCAATGGCGTGAAGCCCTGGGAAGAGTACGAGTATGTATGGTTCGTCCAGAAATTGGACGACCATAAAACCATCCAGGATTTCGCGCAAAGCGGAAAACCTTAACGCAGCTCCGCCTCAGACCAGCCCGCGGGTTGGTTCCCGGACGGGGGTATCGCAACGCAGGACTGCCCCTCCCCTGCGTGGTGGGAAACTAAAGGCTTTTCCGCTTCCACCAATTGCCGGCACGCGGCCGCGCACTGTTCGCAGCTTTGCGCGCAGGCCCTGATCTGCTCGTCGGCTGAAAACTGTTCGCGGGTGGCGCATACGTGCCGATTTCTGGCATGTATGCGGTCACAACATTCGATCTCAAAGAGCCGCATACATCCCGACAAGAACCGTCGGGACGTATGCGCCACCCGCGCATAGCCTCTGCCAGATCAATGGCAGAGTCAATCGGAATCCCGCCTTGCCTTTCCCCAGTTTTGGGACCGCGCGCGGCGGCGAATTCCATGAGAAACTGGGGTAGTGGTGTCATTTGGAATGGGATCCCTTTCGAAACACTGGTCATTCCCGCGGAAGCGGGAATCCAGTCCGTCGGCGGCGCATTTCCCATGGCTTGCAGAGCAGATTCCCGCTTTCGCGGGAATGACTGCATCTGGGAGCCGCCCGTGTCGCGCAAATGACACCGTTACCGAAGACTGGGGATGGCAAGCAATCCCGGCCATTATGAGGTACAGTAGCGCCGACCCTGCTTGGCGGGGCCAGCAGCTTCGATGCCGGCCTCCCCACGCTGCCGGGACAGGTTCCGGCGGGCGCTGCGATGCAAGGAGAGAGAACATGACAAAACATGATGCGTCATTTTTCGGCCGTCGCGACCTGGCCAGGAGCGCCTTGCTCGGCGGCGCTTCCTTTCTACTGGGCTCGCGAGCTTCGGCGACAGCGGAAGACCCGGCGGCCGGCCGGGAGCTCATCAACGTCCGCCAGTTTGGTGCAATCGGTGATGGCAAGACGGACGACACGAAAGCCATCCAGCATGCCATTGACGCCGCGGCCGAGGTCAAAGGCGCAGCGTTCATGCCGGCGGGCGTCTATCTGAGCGCGGAGCTCCGGCTGCACCAGAACACCGCACTCGTGGGCATCCCGACGTGGAACTACAGTGGACCCGGCGGGGCGGTTCTGCGCCTCGCGAGCGGCGAGTGCAGGTGCCTTCTGAATATTACGGAGGGCTGGGGCGCTACGATTGCGGGGCTCGCGCTCGACGGCGGCGGCTTGGGCAAGAACGTCCACGGCATCTTTCTCAACAAACCGGACTATGGGAAACACGAGGACTCTTTCCGCATCGAGCGCTGCCAGGTGGCCCGTTTCAGCGGGGATGGAGTGAATCTGACGCGGGCGTGGTGCTTCTCCGTCCGCCACTCGATGCTCGCCTACAACCAGGGCGACGGCCTGAGCCTGCGGGGCTGGGATGGCTTTCTCCTCGACAATTGGTTTTCCGGGAACGCCCGCGCCGGCTTCGCAGCGCGCTCCGAGAACGCCTCCATGACGCTCACCGCCAACCGCATCGAATGGAATGGGCAGGAGAACATTCTCATCACCGGCGGCGACGGCTATCAGATCACGGGGAATTTTCTCGACCGCGCCGGGACTTGCGGAATCGCTCTGCGCGGCGGCCACGCGCCGTGCTCGCAAATGACCATCACGGGGAATTTCCTCAAGCGCAGCGGCAAGCTGGCCGACCCCGCAAGCCACGACTCCGCACAAATCCTGCTGGACGGAGCCCGCGGCGTAACCTGCGTGGCCAATAACCTCCAGGTTTGGCAGGACGACGATGGCACCGGAACCTGGAGCCCCTCGTACGGCATCGTTTACAAAGGACTTCAGGATTGCGTCATCACCAATAACGTTCTCTACGAGGGCGCCCTGCGGCAACTGCTGGTGGACCTGGGCGGCCACGGCGAAGGCTTGGTGGTCAAGGACAATCCCGGGCGGCTGTTCAAGATTCCTCACGCCTCCCCTCCCGGCTAATTCTTTTCCATAAGGGTTCCGCTTTACCAGTTTGTTGAAAAACAATCCGCCGTTGCCATTCTGAGTTGTAGCGCCGGTCGGAGCCTGCGCTGACGCAGGAAACGACCGGCGGCATGGAATTCTCAACAACTTCGCCGCTCACAGAGCGGCGGCGAGGGAAGGCCCGGTGGCAGGACCGTGGTCGCGCCCCCAGCCCTCACGAAACACTTGACAAGGTGTATTCTGGGGCATAAGCTATATCCGACTGAATTAGTCGGATATCGCCATGCTGAAGCTGACCAAGAAGGCTGACTACGGATTGATTGCCGTCAAGCATTTGGCTGAGCGCCACCCGGCGGCCGCCTGCAGTGCCAAGGAGATCGCCCGGGCCTACGGAATTCCGACCGAATTACTCGCCAAGATCCTGCAAAAACTCGCCAAGAACGGCCTGCTGCTTTCTCAGCACGGGACGAACGGCGGCTATGCACTGGCGCGGCCGCCTTCGGAGATCTCGGCGTTCGAGGTCATTCGCGCCATCGAGGGGCCGCTGTTTATCACCAGTTGTGTGACCGACCGCCGCGAGTGCGGCCAGATGACCCGCTGCACAGTGCGCGAACCACTGCAACAGGTCAATGAGGCTCTGGTGAAGGCGTTGAGCGCCGTCACGATTTCCAGCCTCGCGAGCAGGGATGAAGGCTTGGTGCAACTCGGGGGCCTGCCATGAAGCTTCCCATCTACCTGGATAACCACGCCACCACACCCGTGGACCCACGTGTGGTGGAAGCCATGCTGCCCTTCTTCACCGAGGCCTTTGGGAACCCGGCGAGCCGGAACCACCCCTTCGGTTGGACGGCGGCCACGGCGGTGGAGAATGCTCGCAAGCAGGTTGCCCGGTTGATTAACGCCAGCACCAAGGAAATCGTCTTCACCTCGGGCGCGACGGAATCCGACAACCTGGCCATCAAGGGCGCGGCGCGCCGCTACCGCGAGCGTGGCGACCACCTCATCACGCTGGCCACCGAGCACAAGGCCGTCCTTGATTCCGCCAAGCGGCTGGAGGCAGAAGGCTTCCACGTGGCCTACGCTCGCCTGCGGCCCGACGGCCGGGTGGACTTGGAAGATTTGCAGCAGGCCATCACCGACCGAACTCTGCTGGTTAGCATCATGGCGGCGAATAACGAGATTGGGGTGGTGCAACCGCTGGCGGAAATCGGCCGGCTGTGCCGGGCGCGTGGCGTGCTGTTTCACACCGACGCCGCGCAGGCCGCGGGCAAGATTCCGCTGGACGTTGAGGCCATGCAAATCGATCTGCTTTCCATCGCCGGGCACAAGCTGTACGGGCCGAAAGGCGTCGGCGCACTCTACGTGCGGCAGCGCGGCGCGCCCGTGGACCTTACGCCCCTGCTGGACGGCGGCGGCCACGAGGGTGGCCTGCGCTCCGGGACGCTGAATGTGCCGGGAATCGTGGGCCTCGGCAAAGCCTGCGAGATCTGCCGCGAGGTGATGCCAGAAGAAGCGCGCCGCCTGGCGGCCCTGCGCGACCGCCTTAAAGACGGACTGCTGGCCGCGCTCGACAGCATTCACATCAACGGCAGCCTCGAACATAGGCTGCCGAACAATCTGAACGTCAGTTTCCCGGGCCTCGAGGTCGCGACCTTGATGACGGAACTGAACGACATTGCCCTTTCCTCGGGCTCGGCCTGCACCTCGGCCACTCCCGAGCCCTCCTATGTGTTGAAGGCTCTGGGAGTTCCCGAGGAACTGGCCCAGACCCCTCTGCGCTTCGGCCTGGGCCGCTTCTCGACCGAGGAGGAAATCGAATACAGTCTCCGCCGCGTGGTGGAGGCCGTGAAGCGCCTGCGGGATTTGGCCTCGCTCGAGAAAGCGCCGCCCGCCGAACGCAGGTTGCGGCAGGCGTAAAGCTGATCGCTGACGGCTAATAAGGAAGCACTGCTCGTGATGATTTTGGCCCCGCGGGGGCCGTGCTTGTGGATGGGAATTACAAGGAGGAAATTTCATGGCCACACCTCAAACCGACATCGGGCTTCTGGCAACCCAGGAATACAAATACGGTTTCGTCACGGACATTGAACAGGAGACCGTTGCGCCGGGTTTGAACGAAGAGGTTATTCGTCTGATCTCCGCCAAGAAGGAAGAGCCCGAGTGGATGCTCGCCTGGCGCCTGAAGGCCTATCGGCACTGGCTGACCATGCGGGAGCCCAATTGGGCGAACGTGAAGTTTCCCCCCATTGACTATCAGGCCATCCGCTACTACTCCGCCCCGAAAAAGAAGGGCGCGGGACCGCAGAGCCTGGAGGAGATCGACCCTGAGCTGCTCAAGACCTACGAAAAGCTGGGCATCCCGCTGCGCGAGCGCGAACTCCTGGCGGGCGTGGCGGTGGACGCGGTCTTTGACAGCGTCTCCGTCGGCACGACTTTCAAGGCGAAGCTCGCCGAGCTGGGCATCATTTTCTGTTCCTTCTCGGAAGCCGTGCGCGAGCATCCCGAGCTGGTGCGCAAGTATCTCGGGTCTGTGGTCCCCTATACCGACAACTTCTTTGCCACGCTCAACTCCGCCGTGTTTAGTGACGGGTCCTTCGCCTACGTTCCCAAGGGCGTGCGCTGCCCCATGGAGCTTTCCACCTACTTCCGGATCAACGCCAAGGACACCGGGCAGTTTGAGCGCACGCTGATCGTGGCGGACGAGGGCGCCTACGTGAGCTACCTGGAAGGCTGCACGGCTCCCAGGCGCGACGAGAATCAGCTCCACGCCGCGGTAGTGGAACTGGTGGCTCTGGACAACGCCACCATCAAGTATTCCACCGTTCAGAACTGGTATCCGGGCGATAAAGACGGCAAAGGCGGCATTTACAACTTTGTAACCAAGCGCGGCAAGTGCGCGGGCGTCAATTCCAAGATTTCCTGGACACAGGTCGAGACCGGCTCCGCCATCACCTGGAAGTACCCGAGCTGCATCCTGCAGGGCGACAACTCCGTGGGCGAGTTCTACTCCGTGGCGGTCGTCAACAACTACCAGCAGGCCGACACCGGCACCAAGATGATTCACATCGGCAAGAACACCAAGAGCACCATCGTCTCGAAGGGCATCAGCGCCGGGCGCGGCCAGAACAGCTATCGCGGCGCGGTCCGCATCTTGAAAGGGGCAGCCAACGCCCGCAATTACTCGCAGTGCGATTCCCTGCTGATCGGCGACAAGTGCGGTGCGCACACCTTCCCTTATCTCGAAGTGAAGAACTCCACGGCCATCGTCGAACACGAAGCCTCCACTTCCAAGATCGGCGAGGACCAGATTTTCTACTGCCGCCAGCGTGGGCTTTCCGCCGAAGACGCCGTGGGCATCATCGTCAACGGCTTCTGCAAGCAGGTCTTCCGCGAGTTGCCCATGGAATTTGCCGTGGAAGCGCAGAAGCTGCTGGGGGTGAGTTTGGAAGGGAGCGTGGGGTAGTTATGAATTGTGAATTATGAATGGTAAATGGGTAGTGGGGAATTGCCTCCCGGAGTTTACAGGGGTCGATATGAAAGTTACTGAAGAATTTAGTTCAAGTGCGTACCACATATACCTTTACCGGGCCCTCACGCAAGCGGTGGAGGAATACGAGCGAGTTAACGAGAAGATACAGGCGTCTCCGCCGTTGACGGAGGAGACTGCAACGCTCGAACTCACCGAGCTCTATTATTCCAGGGAGCAGAAGCGTGCCATAGTTATAGTGCTTGGCGCGGGTTGCGTGGAAGCTTTGGCGAACCTCTATCTTGCGATGAAAACCACGCCAGAACAGTTTGAAGTACTTGAAAGAGCCACACCCATCGAGAAGTGGGTGATCCTCCCTGCCCTTTTTGTTAAGGACTATGCATTTGCGAAGGACTCGGAGCTCTTCCAAGACTTAAGACGACTTTTCAAGCACAGGGACGCATGGATGCATCTGAAGGAAGAGGTCACCCAAGACGGAAAGACCATTCATAAAGGCAAGCTCCCGGAGAGAGCAGACGATGAGGACAAGTTTATACGACGTTGTGCCTCGTTGCCCGAAAGATTGGTTCAACACGTGACTCGATACGATTTAACGGCCGACGTCGAACACCTCGGGTTCACCCTTTCCTTTGCCTCAGTCTGGTCCAAGGTATGGGGTGGTACTCCCAACACGGGCGCCGCTTCGGAAGGTTAGGCAGCGTAGCGCTCAGGATTGATGCGCAGGAAGGAAGATTAAACCTCGGCAGGGGCGACACCCAAGGTCCCGTGAATCAGCAGTGTGGAAAAGGCAGTACTGAGAGAGAAAGACCGTGTCCAAACTTGAAGATTTCGCATTGGCCCTGACCCGAATTGTCGTGGCATTCCTGTTCGCCTGCCACGGCGCGCAGAAACTCTTTGGGGCTTTTGGGGGACACCCGGTGCTCCACGATCCCCTGATAACAACTGCCGCCGTGCTCGAGTTCGCAGGCGGGGTGCTCATCGCGGTGGGGTTCTACACGCGGCCGGTGGCTTTCATCTTGAGCGGCGAGATGGCAGTGGCCTATTTCAAGGGGCACTTTCCGGGGGGCTTTTGGCCCATCCTGAATCACGGCGAGCTGGCGGTGGTTTACTGCTTCTTCTTTCTGTACTTGGCAGTGCGTGGGGCCGGCGCGGTGAGCATCGACGGACTGCGGAAGAAAGCGTGATTATGGATTCCCGCTTTCGCGGGAATGACCAATCGAGCGAAGGGCGATTTTTCGAATTTCGAGTTTCGAAAAGGACTGATTGCTGATGGCTGAGAGCTGAAAGCTAAAAACGGAGCAACGAATGCTAACTATCAAGAACCTGCACGCCAAAGTTGGAGACAAGGAAATCCTGCACGGGATTGATCTGCAAGTGAACGCCGGTGAAGTGCACGCCATCATGGGACCGAACGGTTCCGGCAAGTCCACGCTCGCCCAAGTGCTCTCGGGCCGCGAACTCTACGCGGTTACGGGCGGCGAAGTGACCTTCGAGGGCCAGGACCTGCTCGCCATGTCGCCCGAGGACCGTGCGCGCGAGGGCATCTTCCTGGCCTTCCAGTACCCGGTGGAAATCCCCGGCGTCTCGAACACCTATTTTCTGCGGGCCGCGCTCAACGCCACCCGCAAGCACCGCGGGCTTGAGGAACTTGATGCCATGGATTTCCTCACGCTGGTGCGCGGCAAGATGAAGCTGCTGGAGATGGACGAGAGCTTGATGTCGCGCTCCGTCAACGAAGGTTTCTCGGGAGGCGAAAAGAAGCGCAACGAGATTTTCCAGATGGCGGTGCTCGAACCCAAGCTCGCCGTCCTGGACGAGACCGACTCCGGCCTCGATATCGACGCTCTCAAGATTGTGGCCAACGGCGTCAATGCCTTGCGTTCACCGGAGCGCGCTGTCATCGTGGTGACGCACTACCAGCGCCTGCTCAACTACATCGTGCCGGACTTCGTCCACGTGCTCTCCGGCGGGCGTATCGTCAAGTCGGGAGGAAAGGAACTCGCCCTGGAGCTCGAAGACAAGGGCTATGGGTGGCTGGACGAATCTGTTGAGTCCGGCGTGGCGATTAGCTCCTAGGCCCAATACGGTTCACTTAAGGGGTTCCAGGAAAATACTTCTGAATTCATTCCTGGGTGACCCCCTCACCCGTCCCGCCCCGGCTGGAGAAAACGCCGGTTGCGGTCCACCCTCTCCCCCAAGGGGGCGAGGGGAGTAGATTTCGAAATAACTCGCCCCTCGCCCCCTTGGGGGAGAGGGGACGGGGGTGAGGGGGTTAATCGATTGCGGGCTGGAATCATTACTCCCTGACCGTGCCTCGGAGGAAGGAAAACTGGAATTTCATGACCCTCGTTAAAGAACAAGAAGAACTTTACCTCGCAAGCTTTGCGCATCTCGAGAATACCCTTAATGAGAATGCTCCCGGCTGGGTTCGCAAACTGCGCCGCACGGCGATTGAAAGCTTTGCGGAGTTGGGGTTCCCTTCGACGCACGACGAAGAGTGGAAGTACACCAACGTCGCGCCCCTGGTGTCCGTGCCCTTCGTCCCCGCCCACGTGAAGGTGAGCGAGGAAATCCGGCGCCAGATCGAGCGCCTGCCGTTGGCTGACCTCGGGTGCAGCCGCCTGACGTTCTACAATGGCCGCTACGTGCCGGAACTCTCGAAACTGCGCGAAGTCCCCCAGGGGCTCAAGGCGGGCAGCCTGGCTTCGGCCTTCAAAAAACATGGGCCCCTTCTGGAACGTCATCTGGCGCGCTATGCGGACGCGCGGACGCACGCTTTTGTGGCGCTCAATACGGCGTTTTTTGAAGACGGCGTATTCATCGAAGTGCCCAAGGGGGCGGTATTGCAAAAGCCCCTGCACATCCTGCAGATTTCCCACGGGGGCGGCCGGGCCACCCTGGCGCACCCGCGTAGCCTGATTCTCGTGGGTGACACGGCGCAGGCGTCGATGATCGAGACTTTTTACAGCCTCGGCGCAGACACCACGTTCACGAACGCCGTCACGGAAATCGTCGCCGGCGAGGGCGCGCTGGTGGACTACTGCAAGGTACAGCAGGAAAGCGACGCCGCGTTTCATTACGCACGTGTGCAAGTGCAGCAGGAACGCTCCTCGAGCGTGGCGACCCATTCCATCCAACTGGGCGGCGCGCTGACGCGCGAAGAAGTCCAAACCGTCCTGGCGGGCGAAGGCGCCGAGTCGCTGCTGCATGGTCTTTACGTCATCACCGGGCGGCAGCACGTGGACAACCACACCACCATCGACCACGCCCAGCCGCACTGTTCCAGCCGCGAGGTTTACAAAGGCGTGCTGGAGGGCAAAGCGCAGGGTGTGTTCAACGGCAAGATCATCGTCCGCCCCGACGCGCAGAAGACCGATTCCAAGCAGAGTAACAAGAACCTGTTGCTCTCCGAGGACGCCATCATCAACACCAAGCCGCAGCTCGAAATCTTCGCCGACGATGTCAAGTGCACGCACGGCGCCACGGTCGGCCAGATCGATCCCGAGGCGGTTTTTTATCTCCGCTCCCGCGGCATTGCCGAGGACGAGGCGAAGCGTCTGCTCACTTACGCCTTCGCCAACGACGTGATGGAGCGCATAAAATTCCAGCCCCTGCGTGAGCGGCTCGCGGAGCGGCTGTATGCGCGGCTGGCCAAGGCCCAGCCCGCCCAGGAGGCGTGATGGCGACCACTCGCGACGTTATCCTTGCAGCGGGGCGCGAAGTGCCGGCCCCCGGTTTCGATGTGCGGAAAATCCGCGAGCACTTTCCCATCCTCAAGCAGAAGGTCTACGGGAAACCGCTCGTCTATCTCGACAACGCCGCCACCAGCCAAAAGCCGCAGGTGGTCATCGACGCTCTCGTGCACTTCTACACCCAGGATTGCGCAAACATCCATCGCGGCGTATACCAGCTCAGCGAGCGCGCCACCCAGGCCCACGAGGGCGCGCGCCTCAAGCTCCAGCGGTTCTTGAATGCCAGCGACACGCGCGAAATCGTCTATGTGCGCGGGGCGACAGAGGGCATCAACCTTGTGGCGCAGACCTACGGGCGGCAGCACGTGGGAGCCGGTGACGAAATCCTGATCACCGCTATGGAGCATCACGCGAACATAGTGCCCTGGCAAATTCTCTGCGAGGAGAAAGGTGCGCACCTGCGCGTGGCGCCCATCAACGACCGCGGCGAGTTGATTCTGGAAGAATTTGAAAAACTCTTGAGCGACCGCACGCGCCTGGTGAGCGTCGCCCACGTTTCCAACGCGCTCGGCACCATCAATCCCGTCCGCCAGATTGTGGAAATGGCACATGCGCGGAACATTCCGGCGCTCATTGATGGTGCGCAGGCTGCCCCGCACCTGAAGGTCGACGTGCAGGCCCTGGGCTGTGATTTCTACGTGCTTTCGGGACACAAGCTCTTTGGGCCGACGGGCATTGGCGCGCTCTACGGCAAGGCCAGTCTGCTCGAATCCATGCCTCCCTACCAGGGGGGCGGCGACATGATTCTCTCCGTGACCTTCGAGAAGACCATTTACAATCACATTCCGAACAAATTCGAGGCGGGAACACCCAACATCGCCGGGGCGATCGGATGGGGCGCCGCCCTTGACTACCTCACCTCGGTGGGGATGGAGAATATCTCCTCCTACGAGCACGCGCTGCTCGCCTACGCCATCGAGGCCATCGGCCAGGTTCCCGGGGTGCGCCTGATCGGCACGGCCCGCGAGAAGACCGGGGTTCTCTCCTTCGTGGTGGAGGGCATTCACCCGCACGATGTCGGCACCATACTCGACCAGGAGGGCATTGCCGTGCGCACCGGTCACCACTGCGCGCAGCCCGTCATGGCGCGCTTCGGCGTGCCCGCCACGGTGCGTGCCTCCCTGGCTTTTTACAACACCAAGCAGGAGATTAATGCCCTGGCGGCTGGTCTGGAACGCGTAAAGGCGATGTTTGCCTAAGAATAGCTATCAGCTATTCGCTTTCAGCCGTCAGCTAAACCTCTAGCTGAGAGCTGATAGCTGATAGCTGACAGCCTAGAGCTGAGAGCTTAAACACTATGTCGGAACTGACAAACCTTTATCAAGAAGTTATCCTCGATCACTGCAAGCGGCCGCGGAATTTCCGTGTCCTCGAGAGTGCCGACCATTGCGCGGATGGCTACAACCCTTTGTGCGGGGACAAAGTCACCCTCTACGTGCACCTCGTGGATGACCGCATCGCCGATATCAGCTTTCAGGGTTGCGGCTGCGCAATCTCCACAGCTTCTGCTTCCATCCTGACGGAGACCTTGAAGGGCAAGACGCGGGCGGAGGCGGAAGCGCTGTTCCAGGCATTTCATAACCTGGTAACCGGCCGCCCCGTCGAATCCGCGCAGACGCCCGCGCTTGGAAAGCTGGCAGTCTTCTCCGGCGTCTCGCAGTTTCCCGTGCGCGTCAAGTGCGCGTCGCTGGCCTGGCACACCCTGCGCAGCGCGCTCGAGGACAAACAGACCGTCGCCAGCACGGAGTGATCCAATATGACGGAGCTGACCCCTTCAACGGAACCCACGTTGACCGTCTCGGAAGTTGTCGCGCTCGAGGACAGAATTGTCGAGAAGCTGCGCACCTGTTACGATCCCGAGATTCCCGTTAACATTTATGACCTGGGACTTATCTACGACGTTAAGGTGGAAACCACCGGTCATGCCCACGTGAAGATGACCTTGACTTCGCCCGGGTGCCCGGTGGCGGGTACGCTTCCCGGCGAAGTCGAAGCCAGGATTTCCACCCTTCCAGGGGTTAAGGAGACCAAGGTCGAAATTGTGTGGGATCCGCCCTGGGATAAGAACATGATGTCGGAAGCCGCCAGGCTGCAACTGGGGTTCCTGTAGGAGGCTGGCGGGAAAACCGCCAACGCTGACATCCTGAGGAGGTCGCCTCGGCGACCGGTCCCGAGTGAAACGAAGGAAGGACCTCTGTATTTGCCTGATTCTACAAATGCAAAGGTTCTTCGCTTCGCTCAGAATGACAGCGCAAGGCTTAGGATGACAGCGAGGGGCTCCGAATGACAGCGTTGGGACGTTTTTCAACAAACTGCTAATTCTCCACTCTGGATTCTTCCCACATGCCTGATGCCCTCAAATCTCCGCTAGCTGAATATCACCTCTCGCAAGGGGCGGTCCTCGCGGAATATCACGGCGCCTCAGTTCCCGGGCGTTTCACAGCGCCCGCGGCGGAGCATCGGGCCGTGCGCGCCGCCTCCGGGCTCTTCGATTTTTCCTTTCGCGCCAAGTTCCGGATGAAGGGCCGCGACCACGCGCGCCTGCTGCAACGCCTGGTCAGCAACGACATCAAAAAGCTCTCGCCGGGCCAGGGCGCCTACGCCACACTTCTCACGACGCAAGGGCACATCCTGGTGGACCTGCGCTTGTACTGCGCCGAGGACAGCTTCCTCATTGATACTGACGCCGACCTGCGCGAAAAAGCCATGCAGAGTTTGCGCCGCTATATCATCGCTGACCAGGTCGAGATTGAGCCGCTCGACCTCTACGGACTGGCGTTCCAGGGGCCGCGGGCTCGCCCGCTGCTCGAGAAGACACTGCACATTGACTTGCCCCCCATGCAGGAGTTCGACCACCTGGCGTCGAACTACGCGGGCTTCCCCATTCGCGTGGTTTGCGCCTCGAGCACAGGCGAGGAAGGCTATGAGGTGTGGGTGGGCGCCGGAGGGATGGAAGCCGTCTGGGGTGCGGCCTGCGGCCAGGCGCCGACTTACGACATGCTGTCTTGTGGCTGCGAAGCGCTCGAGAGTCTGCGCATTGAGGCCGGCATTCCTCGCTACGGGCAGGAATTGGGGGAAGACGTGATTCCGCTGGAAGCCGGGCTCTGGAACGCCCTCAGCTTCAATAAGGGCTGCTACGTCGGCCAGGAAATTGTGGAGCGCGCGCGCAGCCGCGGCCACGTGAACTGGAAACTGACGGGTCTGATCGTGAATGCGGCCGAGGGACCGCGGCCCGGCGAGAAGTTAGTCGCAGGGGGAAAAGAGGTTGGCGAAGTCACCAGTTCCTGCGTTTCACCCACGCTCGGCAAAACCATTGCCCTCGCCTACGTGCGCCGCGAAGTTTCCGAACCGGGAACCCCACTCGCTTTCGTTTCCGGGGTCACGGCGGAAGCCGCCGAGCTGCCTTTCTACCAGCGCACCCTGGGGGCGTCCGTCTGAGCCTGAGGAAATGCGGTTGAAGTGTGCGGGAGAGACCTTCTAGCCCCACTGCGGTTCACTTAAGGGGTTCCAGGAAAATGCTTCTGAATTCGTTCCTGGGGGACCCCCTCACCCGGCCCGCTCCGGCTTGTGAAAGCACCGGCAGCGGTCCACCCTCTCCCCCAAGGGGGCGAGGGCAGTTAATTCCAATCAACGACAAAGCTTAAGTGAGCAGCATTGCTGCTAACGGAGCGGCTGCCCGAGCTGCAAGGCCATCAGGACAAATGACCCCGCAATGATCAGCACGGAAAGCATCGCGAGCGCGTTCCACAGATTCTCGCTGGGGCGCGTGGCCGGCTCACCTTCCGGAATCACGTAACCGAGTACCAAGCCGCTCGCCAGCCCGCCAAAGTGCGCGGCGTTATCGACCCGGAAGAAGATTCCAAAAATAGCGATATAGATCACCCAGCGCCAGAGCTGGCGGCGATACTCTTTTCCCAGATGCCCGTGATGGAAGCTCGCGCCGATCAAGATTCCCACCAGTCCCAGGATGGCTCCCGACGCTCCCACGGAAACTCCGAAGGGGCTCCACCAGAGGCTCAGCAAAAAGCCCGCAACTCCGGTTACCAGATAGAGCACGGTGAACTTGGGTGCGTTGAACAGGGATTCCACTTGCGGGCCCAGGTCCACCAGGCACCACAGGTTCATCCCGATGTGGAGCAAGTCGGCGTGCAGGAAAACGGCCGTTACCAACCGCCACCACTGGCCCGTCCAGATGGAGGGGGCCTTGGCGCCCAGCCGCCACAGCACTTCGCCGCTGATGCCGCCCATCGCGGGCGCTCCGTACAACTGGGTGGACGCCGTGTTCTGTGTCATGTACCAGGAAATGGCATAGAGCGCCAGGTTCGCCACCACGACCACAGAGGCTGCCGTGGTGGGAACTGGAATGAAACCCAGCACGCGTCCTGGTGTGCCGGTGGTGCCCCGAGCGCGCACCGGCCCGGCGCGTTCTCCACAGAACGGGCACACGGAAGCATCGCGTTCGATCAAGGCGCGGCAATGCGGGCACATGCGCACCGAACTGCTGGGTGAACCGCCCGGCGTGCCGAAAGACGATCCCAAGGCCTTCTTCAATCGTTGCCACTGAAACCACAGTTTGGGTGGTAATGCCATGCTCAAGCCCTCTTTCCTGGACTCCCATCAGAATTATATCTGAGGTGCGGAGCGCGCAGAGATTTCATTTCTCCGCCGCCCGCAGGTAGTGGTGTCAATCGCGAGACACGGATGCTCCCGGGTGCAGTCATTCCCGCGAAAGCGGGAATCTACTTCGCAAGCCACCGGAAATGCGCCGCAGGCCTGGATTCCCGCTTGCGCGGGAATGACCAATGTTTCGAAAGCAGGCGTAGCGCGGACCTGTTCCGTAAGTCCGCGGCTCGTCCCCTGTGGGCAAGGAAAAGCCGCGGACCTACAGAACAGGTCCGCGCTACCCTTCCTCGGCCCGAGTTTCTGCCGACCATGGGCAGCCGAAAGGCTGTCAAGGCTCAGGATTTGCAGCATCTGTTGCTGCGCTCGTATTAGAATAGCGGCAAGGGGAGTGGAGCATAACCATGAGATTTGAGGACGCCGGGCGCGCTCTGGATCGCGAACTCGCGAAGCTGCGGAAGTACCTGGATGAGGAAATCCATCCGGAAACTCGTCAGGAGATGGCGGAGTTCCTGCGTCGCACCTCCGGCCATCTGACGAAACTGGCAGAGCGATTGGAAAAGGCGAAACGCTGAACCGCTGCTGACTCACTCGATGAAACCACCACAGGCGAGATCGCATCACCGTGCGCTAGAGAGGTTCGCAGAACACAGTGCCATCTGTTCTCTGGACCGGCGCTTGGCGCTTGCCCCCCGGGGCGGGAGCGCCGCACGACCGGCGGTCCCCGGCCGCCGCTACCACCGCGGCGGTCACGATATCTTGCGAACCTCTATAGGGATCGGCGTGGCCCTGGGGTTGCTTCTCTCCGCTACGGGCTGTTTGCACCGCCACAAGGCCGGACCCGCCGCCCGCGCCACTCCACCCCCTGCTCCCGCGGCCACAATACCTCCCACCCCAGCGGCCCCGACGACCATCACCACGCCGCCTTCCCCGCGCCCCGCGCCTGTTCCGGCGCCTATTATCCAGGGCGAGGAGGGCATCGCTTCCTGGTACGGCCATCCCTATCATGGCCGCCCCACGGCGAACGGCGAGATCTACAACATGTACGGCATGACCGCCGCCCATCGCACCCTGCCCTTCGGGACCGTAGTGTGCGTCCACGACCTCGACAACGGCCGCGACGTAACAGTGCGCATCAATGACCGCGGCCCGTTCATCGAGGGGCGCATCATCGATCTCTCATTCTCCGCGGCCCAGGCCATGGCCATGGATTTGGCAGGCATTGCGCGCGTGCGGCTGGAGATTGTGGGACGTAGCGCCAGTTCCGAACCCGGCCTCTTCGCCGTACAGGTCGGCGCTTTCCGTGATCGCCGCAACGCTGACCGCATGAAGAGCCTGCTCGAAGCACGCCACGGGCCGGTGGAGATTCAGGGCTTCGACCGCGGCGACGGCATCTTCTATCGCGTGCGGGTGGGAAGTGAGGGTTCAGAGGACGCGGCGCGCGAACTTGCCCAGAAGCTCCGTCGAGAGAACCTGGCCACGGAAACCTTTGTCATCAGGATGAACTAGTGCCGGATTGCCTCTTCTGCCGGATCATTGACCGCAAGACTCCCGCCCAGATCGTCCACGAAGACGACCGGGCCGTGGCGATCGCAGACATTCACCCGCAGGCACCGGTCCACCTGCTGGTACTTCCCCGCAAACACCTGCCCTCGCTCCAGGAGGCCGAGGCGGAAGACGCGGCCTTGCTGGGCCATCTTTTCCTCGTGGCGGCACAGCTCGCCCGCGCGCGGGGACTGGAAGCGAAGGGCTATCGCACGGTGATCAACAACGGCGCGGGGGCGGGGCAATCGGTGTTCCACCTGCATGTCCACGTGCTGGGAGGCCGTGCCTTTCACTGGCCACCGGGATAAGATTTTCTTGCCTGGCAAAGTCAGCCGGGGGAGGGGGAGATTCGCCCACCGCCTTCAATGGACCACCGCCAGTAGATTTTCATCATCAATGGCAACGCGCGACGGCTTGCGCGTCGTGGTGAACTTGAAGCGGGCGCCGTTCTCGCTGACGGTCACGCGCCCGAGCGTGACCCGCCGGTCCTTGGCGTAGATCGCGACGACAGGAACCAGCATCTCGAAGTCTCGAGGGACATCGCTCTGTGCGATCGATCCCTGCACCAGATATTTGTTGGCGGCGAGTTCGCGGACGTTCGTCTCGAGGCGGTAAGTGGGAATCCCGGTTTCGTAAACCCACTCGTTGAAAAACCAATCCAGCTTGTGGTTCCTCTCCAGATCGCTTTCCGGCGTCATGTACTTCGCGGCGTGCTGGATGAAGTCTTCCGTCGAGACGGACTGGCCCTGGTAGCGGCTGACGAAGTCACGCAGCATGCGGAAGAATCGCTCGTCCGAACCCGTCTTGGGATCGATCATCAACCCGCGCAGCATGTGGAGAACCCAGCAGGCTTTCTTGTAAACGATGTTAGGGTATCCCTCGGGATCGTGGGAACTGGTGAGCCTTTGCCCGAGCCAGATCGGCCCGCCGGATTCAATCGTCTCCCCTTCACCGGTTTTGGCGAGCATGTCTTCCTTATAGAGGCGCAGCAGATTGCGGAATTGCCGGTCGCCGTCCTTTTGCCGGGCCAGGAATAGCGCCGCCGCATAGCTGGCCAGCCCTTCCGAAAGCCACTGGTCGTGGTAGGTCTCCCAGCCCAGGAGATTCCCCCACCACTGGTGTGCAACCTCGTGCGCAACGACGACCGGCCCCAGGGGATCTCCACCCTTCCGGTTGAGGCCCAGCTCAGAACGGTCCGCCTTGGGAAGAAATGAGAGGGTGGGCAAATACACCAGCTCCGGCCAGCCCTGGCCGAAGCTCCCCGGTACCTGCGAAACCGCCAGGTGCGGATAGGGAAAAGGCCCGAACAGGCTGGTGAAATATTCCACCGCATCAGAGGCGATTTCCGCGACGTTGTCGAGGAGAGCTGCGGGGGCGAGGGGCGGCGGCAGTTTCGGAATCGCATGGAAAACTGAGAGTTCCCCCCCGTGCGGTCCGGGGATGATCACGGGTGGAGTCCCGGCCCCGGTCCGTCGCTTCTCGAGCGAACTTTCCGCTTCGCGGGTTGCATAGACCTGCACTTGCACCTTGCCCGCGCGCCGCTCGGCAGAAATGTAGGGGCCGAGGTTGAATCCCGCAACCCGGAAGACACCATCCGAGCGCCAGCGGCTCTCCGACCAACCCTCGGATGATTTCTCCTCGACGCGACTACCCGTTGCCACCAGCGTCAGCTTCTCCGGGTAGTGGAAGGTCAGGTCATAAACAGCCGGACTACCCATACCAAGATTCGGGTACCAGCTTCCCCGGGCGCCCACGTAGAGCACGCCGTTGCCGACATCCGCGATGACATTGCCGTGATATTTGAAGATCAGGCGAAAACGTTCACCCACCGGATAGGCCTCGGGGAGCACCACCCCAACTTCATCGTAAGCTCGCGCCTCCGCCGGCGACCCCTCCGGCGAGGGGTTCTCCACGACCGCCACACGCCTTCCCCGATCATCTTCGATTTCTGAAACCGCCAGCCAGCGCGAAAGCCCAAAAAGGATGAGGCGATTTTGGGCGGAACGCGATTCGAGCTGAATCTCGGCGCGACCCTCCAGGCTACGGTCCGGATGGATGCGGATGTCCAGCGTATAGGACAGTGCCTTCACCAAACCTTCGCGTAGGGCAGCCGCCCGGGCCTGCGAAGCTTGCGTCGGGAACGAGCACCAGATGTCACTGAACACCTCGGATTCAACCTTTCGAATCGCTCCCACACTGAACGCCTCGGGCACCCGCTCGTCGTCAACCACCTGGAACGCTCCCAGGTTGAGCCCCTGCACGCGCGCGTAAAAGTAAGGGTGACTGCGGTCCCCCAGCAGATCCATGAGGATGCGCTCAGAAGTCCCTTGCCCCAGCGTTTGCGCAGGCGAGGCCCACTCTTGCACGAATTGATCGGGTTGCTCGGGATCATCCGGATCAGGCCTCCGTGACGAGGCCAGCAATTCCTGGGCAGTCTGATCCGTGAAGCGCATGTAAACCGATGAGAACCCTTCCTCCAGAATGGGAGCCTGGATGAACTGCGCAAGGCTCCGCTTTTCCGCCTGGTTGGGGGGGATCATCAAAATTTCGCCCTCTCCCGAAAAAACGGCCCCCGTGACCTCGCCCTGGGCCTTCGTCAGGAAAGCTATGAAGCCGCGGTTGAAATACAGGCTCATCCGGTCGCGCGTAATACGAGCGTTTTGGAGCACGTAGACCTGGGTGCGGTCGAGGGTGAGGGCGTTCAACTGCTTCAGCAGCTCCAGCGGCTCGGACGGCTGTTCCGCACGGCCCGCGGCCAGGTGAAGCGGTCCGGCCAGAAGCAGAAACACCAGCAGCGCGAGCTTCGCGCCTATCCCGCAGAATCGTCGGGGTTGGATTTCCAGGGACACCATGTTACTCCCTCCTCCCAATTCCTTTCCCCTACTGTAGCGCGGAAGTTGCTGCTTCCTCAACTCGACGGAGCTCCGGGCACTGTTGTATGATGCCGGGAGGATGGCTGAGTACTTTCGCACTCGCAGGGGCGTGGCGCACCACCCGGCAGTCTGGAGGGTGCGGATGTTTCTGCCCTTGACCCTCTTGCTTTGCCCTGCCCTGCTGCTTGCAGATATTATCTATCTAAAAAACGGTGGCAAGATCGTTGCCCCCGTCACAAAAGAAGATACGAAACAGATCTTCTACGAGATGGGCGGGGGCGAATTCGCTCTCCCCAGGTCGGCGGTGGAGCGCATTGAAAAGTCCGCGCCTGCTCCGTTGCAACCGGAGGGGTCCCGGCCGAGTCGCGATCTCGCGCTTGAGCTCCCCGCGCCCCCGGAGGCGGCCGGGGAAGAAGGGTCGGCGGTCATTCATGACGGCGCCGTGGATGAGGCCTACCTCAGGCGGCTGGCCGGGGAAGCTGCCCATAACCCCTCGCCCGAGAACCTCCATCAGCTCAAGCGGGCCTACCAGCAGGCGGCGGTTTTCCTCTCGCGTCAGGGTGACCCGGACGCGGCTATCTTGAAGTATCGTGAGGCGATCAAGGTTCTGCCCCACGACCAGGCCCTGACACTCGGCCTGGGATACCTCCTGACGAAGCAGGATCATTACCTGGAAGCGCTCGATCTGCTGCGGCCGGAGGCCGACCGCTACCCGCAGTCGCCGGACTTCCGCGTGCTCTTGGGCTCCGACTACTACGGGATGGAAGACCTCGATCAGGCCCTCGTGGAATGGAACAAAGCGCTCACCCTGGAGGACAATCCGCGCCTGCGCGAAGCGGTCGAGAAAGTGGAACGCGAGCGGGATGTTTCGGGCTCATACTCCGAGCTGCGCAGCGAACATTTCCTGCTCCGCTACGAAGGCCAACAGGCCGAGAAGTTGAGCGGCGAGATTCTGAACAGCCTGGAAGGCTCCTTCCAGAACCTGACGCTCGACCTGGATTATTCCCCCTCCGAGGTGATTGTCGTCATTCTCTACCCCACTCAGGCCTTCCGCGATATCACCCGATCGCCCGCCTGGGTGGGAGCCTTGAACGATGGAAAAATCCGCGTCCCCATCTCGGGCCTCACCGTGATGACCCCGGAACTGGCACGCGTGCTGAAACATGAGCTGACCCATTCGTTCATCCGCCAGATCACCCTGGGCCGCTGCCCCACTTGGTTCAACGAGGGCATGGCGCAGATCGAAGAAGGCGCCACCACCGCGGCGCTCGGCACCCAACTGGCCCGAGCCCTGGCCGCCGGCAAAATCCCCGCCTTGGCATCCCTGGAAACGCCTTTTGTGGACCTGCCGCAGGACCAAGTGGGCTTTGTGTACGCCAAGTCTCTCGCCGCAATCGAATACCTCCGCGACACTTTCGGCATGGGAGAAGTCCGCCGCATGCTGAAACTCATGCCCTCCTCCGACTTCAACGGACTCTTGCAGGATGAGCTTCGCCTGAGTTACCCCGCCTTCGAACAGGAAGTCACTAACTACATCGTAAAACGATACGGTTCGTAGTGGGAGCGTGAAGAGCGGACTCGGGTAACAGATTCCGCGGTTTTTCTCAGACCAAGGGATTGGATATTGATTTGCCCACGCCGACCCAGAGGCAGAATCGACCCCAGCTCGGCCCTTCCCCATGCATGACCCTTTGAACCCCAGGCGGTTATGATTAATCACGATAAGCCCTTATCCATCAGCAAAATCGTCGGAAACAAGGCAGGTAAACCGCTTCTTGTCCATAACATGTTGAATTAATTGCTTTTATCACTGATTCATGTAAGCCATTATCCATCAATAATATGGCCGGAGGTTCCAGGTCCATTGTTGATTCTAAAGGACATTCAGGCTTCGCTCGCATATGATTAACATCTTTTTGTTCTGCGGGACTCCGCTGTCTCGCGCAGCCATCGGCTCTCCTCCACGACCGCGATTTCCGCTTCCACAAACATATCAACAGCCTCGGCAAACAGGGGGTGGGACGCTAGCTGGGGGGTAAAGGTGGCGCGCGCAGTACTTGCCATCTGGCAGGGGGGTGCGTCGCACAAGGCCCGCCATAGGCCCTGGTAGAGGCTGGACCGCGCTCCGCTCCGCAGGCTGTTCAGCCGCGACCAAGCTTTCCCCCGAGCTGTGCGCGGGCCGGTGGATTTCCGGGCGTTGCGCCGGTTAGCTTCCAAGCGGGCGGGTGTTAAGGTGGGAGACTTACGCAGGGACATGGCAGTACCACACAGCCAACTCCGCTATAGTCTATATCACAATGATACCTTTGTCAAGATAAATAAATAAGGGGTAGCCTCGGCAAATCCGTTTTTCAGGTTTGCCGTGGGTCCGTCAGGGTGGGAAATGCAAACGCCCACGACGAGAAGAACGCTCGTCGTGGCTACCCACTTCTTGCGGGTGGGGGGAATGGGCGTTGGTTTCCCGATGAAGGATTCCAGCCCCGCGGGCATCAGCGTGGCAGACTTCGGCAAGGACAGCCCTTCGCTGTCGTCCTTAGAGCAGCGATGTCATGCTGAGCGCAGCGAAGCATCTTGCCTTGCCTCTGCTCTTTCACACAAAAACACAGAGCAAGATCCTTCGCTTCGCTCTGCAGAAACTCGGCGCGTAAGTCAATTCGATTCACCATCGCTGACACTGTCATCCTGAGTCCCGGTTCTTTCGGGACGAAGGATCTGCATTTGTCTTTGTTACTGAAAACCCATGCAG
>Ga0187873_1000553_pt1 | contig 37481 bp, 29 predicted proteins | sample June2016WEW_16_1_2_FD_133012 | JGI IMG/M metagenome (GOLD analysis project Ga0187873, IMG submission 133012) | Peatland microbial communities from SPRUCE experiment site at the Marcell Experimental Forest, Minnesota, USA - June2016WEW_16_100 | ecosystem: Environmental > Terrestrial > Soil >...
GATTTCTTGTGGCTATGGCTCATGCCAGTCAGTCTACTGCTTCCTTTTCACTATCGATAGAGCCTTTCGACTCAATTTCGCCTGCCTTTTGACTCTATTTCTCGACGGACGCTAAACATGTACTGGACGATAATAGAACCAATGTTCTCTTCCTGTCTAGGGTTGAGAGGCTGTTTTGGGCGGATATTCTAGGCGAATTTCAGGCCTCCGGCTGAACGATCCTCAGGGATATATATCATAGGTAAGGCTTAGGGCAACTTTCCTGTTATGGTCACCAAGAGGGTGGATGCCTGATCGACGTTGTAGGAATAAATTTTGCTGTCCAATTTTACAGTGGCGACCGAACTACCCTTCATTATGGCCGCAACCAGTCCTTGCGTGCCATTTCCATTCGTGGCTGGACCGCCGGAGAAGGCAATGGTCGCGCCCTGGGTATTTATCTTTTGATAACCCGGTGCAGATTGGAATGAAGCGTTGGCAGAAGCGAATTGGGTGGCTGCATCCGTTGTAGCAAGGGTGGCAACTTCAAGAACGCCGCTATCTGTCTGAAAATAACAATAATGGAATCCGGTACTAGAATGAATTCCAGTTGTCGGGGTGGGGGCGGATCCCAGGAGTTTCGTAACTTCATCGGTCGTGATCAGCATGCACGGTTCAAGCGTCCCCGAGCCAGTGGATCCTGACAGGGTATTCACCGGAGCTGTGGTAGCGGTGGCTTGTCCGGCGATGGGGCTGGCTTGTGGCACAGGCAAGGCGGTCGATGGAGTGGTACTACAGGAGGATAAAATGAAGCAAGTGACAAGGACTGGAATAAGGAAGCGGCGTATGAGGGGAAGCATTTGAATTTACTCCTTCATTATTATAAATAAGATAATATTTATCAGTATATCATTGAATGGATTTATTGGCATCGGTGGGATGGAGATGTTTGGCGATCCATGTTTCAGGATTGTCGTTGGGATTTTTTAGGTAAATAATGGATACGTTCTTGACGGCGGAATGGTTGCTCGCCCGATAAAAGCTGGTTTGAAGCGCTGAATCAATCTGTATCTAAAATCGTTCAGGCTCCTGGCAGCTGACCACGAGGCTGACAATATGCAAGATGCAGCCGACCCGCATAAAGGTTTGAGAATTCAGATTCTGTCAAGGGTTGGGAGGCCGCTGATGCCTTTTTAACCACCACCGCCATCGCCCCCGGGATTATTGTTGCGATGGCATTTTGTGCAGGTGGCAGTGGAGTCATTGACGGGATGGCAATCTGCGCAGGTGGCACCATGATGTTCAAGACAGCTTCTCCGTCCACACGCGTCCGGGTGGGCAAAGTTCGCATTCCAGTTGCTCGTGGAATGACATTGGACACAATTGGTACTGAACTGCCCGACATGGGAGGCCGGCTCGGGGTGGCAGGAAACACAGTCACGGGGGGTATTTATGAAGATGTTATTGGCATGGCAGCGGGTGCAGGCCAGGCCAACATGTGCGCCGGTCAATGGGAAGGGGGTGGGGTAACCAAGTTTATCATGTGAAAAATGAGCCGGATCGATGAAGGTCAGCGTGGCATTTGTGCCGCGGTGGTCCGGGTGACACGACCAGCACGAACCGCTCATTCCGCCCGCCAGCAGCGATCCGTGCAGGGTCTGCGAATCAAATTGCTGGGCGGTAATGTCGGTGTGGCATTTCATGCACAGGGATGCCATCCCCGCCGCATCCCAGAAAGGTGAATGGCAGGCTGAACAACGTGATCCAATGACTGCATGGGAACTGACTCCCCCAAGCGGTTTGCCCGATTGGGCATTGAGCGGCCCAGGGCTGAAAAGGACGCCGCCCCACACGATGAGCACGGCTGACAGGACGAGGATCGCCAGAACTGCAATAATCAAGCCGGAACGGGTCAGACATCCAAGACGTGACTTTTCCACAATTCATCCTAATGGAGAAGGGTGGCGTAGTATAGCGCCCCTGCGATATGGAAAAAAGCGGCAACGAAAAGCGTTATCCCGATCGGGATGTGGACAGCATACCAGACGGACAGCGCTTTGCGCGAGCGCGCCAGCGCGGCGCTCTGGGTTTCTCCGGCAGGCGATTCCAATGCAACGCCTTCCACCGTGCGCGGGATGCGGGTGTAAATGTAGCGGCCAACAAAACCGCTCGCCACGATGATAATCGTCAGCAGTGTTAGCGCGCCTGCCAGCCCGTTAAATTTCCACGAGGTATGCAGGAGCACCATAAACGGTCCGACCAGGCCGGTAAAGATGTGGAACTGGAGCCAGTCAGACATTCGTCCCCAGCGGGCCAGCCGGCTGCGCTTGCGCAGGGAATAGAGGATCTCGGTCATCAGCATCAGAAGGAAGCCAACAATGCCAAGCAGGTGCCCGAACAAGCCTGCCGCAGCAGGAATGGCTTTTGTCTGCCAGACAACCACGGCATAAACGCCGCCAATCAGCAGCATTGCCAGCAGGGCAAACCAGACTTCCGGGTTACCGGTTCTACGCAACATTTTTCCGATCCGCAGAAGAATTAAGCCAGAATTCCATCAGCAGCTCGCCCAGCGGCGCGTCCGGGTGAAGCAACTGCGGGCGGATGAGGGTAATATCAACCTGCCCGGAGACCAATTCCTGCAAAGGCAGCGAAAGAGTCTGTTCGCCCATCAGCAGCGCCCCAGTGATTGTCCGTTCACCGAGCACCAGGCGTAATTGATTGACACCGCCTCCTTTGGCCACGGCGATCGTATTCGGCAGTTGCTGCCAGGTTTCGCTGGAGCCGCGCATGATGCTCAGCGGGGAATCATCCTTCCCGCTGCCAATTGCACCTATGATGGTCGTCATAACTCCCCCCAGCCGCAGTACGTTGACGGCCACGGCGCGCCGGTACACCGCAGCGCTTCCGGCCATATTAAGCCCGGCGGCCCTGCCCTGTTCCCGGGCAGGATTCCAGAGCATATCGAGGGACTTCTTGCCGGTCAGCGGATCGTAAACCTGCCCCACATCTCCTGCGGCGAACACGTCAGGAGTACTGGTCTGCATGGTTTCGTTGACAAGGATGCCGCGTTCCACATCCAGGCCGGCCGCCTGCGCCAGTTCGATGCGGGGACGGGCCCCAATCGCAACCGCCACCATCCCGCAGCCGATCGTTTCCGCCTGCGTGGTGCGGACGGCACTGACACTGCCGCGGCTTCCCAGGATTTCAGCGATCTCGGTATTCGGGTGGACGCGAACCCCTTTATGTTTCAGACGGTCTTCCACCAGATGCGATTCTACGTCATCCAGCAGGTTGGGCCAGTACCGGTCGCCGCGTAAGAAGAAATGTACCTGGACCTTGCGCGCCGCCAGCCCCTCGACCAATTCGAGAGCCAGGACGCCTCCACCGACCACCACCGCCGTGCGCGTGTGGTGCACCCGATTTAAGATTGCGTGCGTATCCTCAAGATGGTCGAGGTACATCACATTCTTCAGGTCCGCCCCCGGAACAGATAATAAAGCAGCAGTAGTGCCGGTGGCAAGCAGGAGCCGGTCATACGCCAGCGGTGAAGAGTGGTCCAGCGCCAGCTTGTGCTCCTTCGGCAGCAACCGGATAGCCTCTGCTTTCACCTGCTTCACATTCAACCGGTGCCAATCCTCCTTGGAATAGATATACAGTTGCTCTTCGGGGAGTTCGCCAGTCAGGAAATAAGCCAGCCCAGGGCGCGAATAAAAGCCGTTTGCATCATTGCTTACCATAAAAATCTCGGCTGAGCGGTCCACGCTGCGGATCGTTTCGGCGGCAGAGACGCCCGCCACACCCATCCCAACGATAACGAGCCGGGTCATTGTTCGCGCTCCCGAAAAAGATTGATCCGTTCGAACCGCAGCACCCCGCGCGGGCAGCGGTTCACACATTCACCGCAAGTCAGGCAATACGAATCGATCACGTGCTTTCCAAGCCAGACATAACGGCGGACGTCAATGCCGATGGGGCAATTAAATGTACAAATACCGCACTGCACACAGCGGGTTGGTTCGGGAACAACATGCCCGCTGGCAAGAATTTCGCTCCGGCTCGGAGCGAGTGGATTTTTTTTGTCAGGCATGATTTTTTAACCATCCGTCCATCTAATGATACCCGTAAATTATATCAACAACAACCGGGAAACTTGCACATCCAAGATCTTCATAAAGTCCATTTGATGTGTCATGGCGAGGCGTTTTTTTTGCCCAAGCAAATCCTGCATGGTACGATGAGATTGCTTCAACCGGCACAGAACAACGGTTTCGCAATGACACAAGGCAGGAAGGCACGACTTCAAGCACACCGTGACATGAGCACCAGACTGAAACGAAGGAGAATAAGATTACTATTTGGACACGTGGACAAACCCGTTTTTAGCAAAACCCATCTATTCCATAGCGCGACCGAACCCGGAGCCCTTTTTCGCTCTGGTGCCAGAGGTGGTGCGATATTTCACAGAGGCTGGACGTTATTTTAATAATCCTGATGTCCTTCGGAAGTCTGTTGAATACCCTCAGCTTCCCCCGTCTTTTTGCGCCAGACGCTTTTCGATCTCTTTTGAGGTCTTAGTGATGGACAGGCCCCCATAAGCGGTGCAGCGCAAAGCGGAGGGAAGCAGCTTCCCGACCGCATCCATGCTTTCGATTACCTCATCCAGGGGGATGACTGGATCATATCCGGCCAGGGCCATGTTGGCACACGCCAGGGCATTGCTGGCCGCCAGGACATTTTTACCCAGGCAGGGTACCTCCACCCGGTTGGCAACCGGGTCGCAGACCAAACCCAGGATGTTCTGAAGTGCCATCGAAGCCGCATTCACTGCCTGTCCGGTCGACCCGCCTGCCAGAGAAACCAGAGCAGCTGCCGCCATGCCTGATCCGGCGCCGCATTCCGCCTGGCAGCCGCCCACTTCTGCCGCAAAAGTGGCATGGGCGGCAATAAAGATACCGATCAGCCCGCCAGCCAGCATGGCGCGTGTCATTTTCTCCCTGGAAAGGCCCAGCGCGTCCGCCGCCCCGATGCAAGCGCCCGGCAAGCCGCCGCAGGATCCGGCCGTCGGGGCAGCCACGATCAAACCCATGGCGCTCTTCGATTCCATCAAGGCGGTGGTATACAGGATGATCTGGTTCAACACGCCGGCCTCGATCAAGCGGCGATTTTCCATCTGGGTCTGGAAATTGCCGGATTGATAGCCAAGAATCCGGTCGGCATACTCCGTTCCAGCCAGCCCGGCCTGGATGGCGTTCTGCATAACATCCATAATGACGCCCATTTTTTCCAGCACCTGTTCCGCGCTGAGGACGCCGCGGGCGCCCTCATAATGGACAGCCAACTCCCACAGATCGAGATGCTTATCCCGGTTGTATTCGAGCATCTCGGCGCAGGTAATGAAGGGGACATTGATTCCCCCATGCGACAGGACCGGCAGCACCGGTGCGATCTGTTTGATAGAGCAGGTATCAAATTGGGAACGCAATGCGAAGAGGGTTTCCTGCGCCAAGAATCCCAGGGATTTTATCTCGGCAAAGCAGGTAGTCTCCCCCCTTAGAAGGAGAATTTCATCCGCCATGACATTCTCCCGCAGGTACGCCACCAGCTTTTCTCCGGCTGAACCGACAGATATAAGCGTCTCGTAATAGTCGCCCGCCAGGGAAACCTTGACTCCATCAATCTCAGTCACTTCGATGATACCGCCACCAGTGGATATGGCAGTCAGGGTATGTTTCTCTCTGGAATTCGTGACCGTCATCTGGTAGGTGTTGGGGTGGCTGGCTTTTATGGGGGTGATATTAATCCTGACTTTAATCCCGGCGGATTGAAGCGCCTGGGCGGAGTTCAGCAGCCGTGGGTCGGTGGTATCCCAACCCAGCAGACCAGCATATAAGCCCATATCTGATCCCTGGCTAGCATGGGTGGTCGCCAAAGAGCCATCCGGATCGAATTCAACCAGCACATCTTCGATCTCTCCATCCATCAAATCCCGCACCATACGGCCGATGCGGACCGCCGCGGCGCAATGCGAACTGGAAGGCCCACGCATAACCGGACCGATTACATCGTTGAATATACTTGGGTAGGTAGATATCATTTTTCGCTTCTTTTCAGTTTATATGGATTCACTTACAAACCCTCCAGATAATGGCTGATGGCCTGTACGACCAATTTATGGTCATCGGCCTGCGCCAGCCCGGACACGCAGATCGTGCCAACCATCCCGGTACCCTTGAGAATGTTCGGGAAACAGCCGCCGTGCGGAGCATATTCACTCTCGGGCAGCAGGAACTTCTCTTCGATGCTTTTGCCCTCGCTCTTCAACAATTGGCCCAGGTAGAACGAGCTGTGTCCAAAGCGATTGACCAGCCTGACCTTGCGCTTGACCCATTCGTCATTGTCTGCACAGGTGCCCGGCCGGCTGGCGTGGAAAAGCTGCTGTTCGCCGCGCCGGATATCGATGGTGATGGGGAGTTCGTTCTGGATGGCATACTCCACCAGCCAGCTGCCGATCTGCCAGGCGGTATCCTCATTAAATCCGGTAAATTGCAGCTGCTGCTCTTCAATTAGCAGGTGTTCTATTATTTCATCCATGGGATTTCCTTTCGGGTGACCTTCACAATCTACCAAGGATTTCATCGCGCTTGTGGATGTATTCTTCTTCTGTAACAAGCTCCTTCTCGTGCAAGTGTTGCAACTCGTCTAAATGCTCCTCGATGGTACGCGGTTGGCCAGGTGATGAGCCGGGTGTGGCTACACCAAAAGAACTGGTCAGATTAATGTGGGTCTGACTCGCCATGATGCTGTTAGGCACGACCACACGGCGGTTGTCGTCGGTCTTCATGAGGGTATAACCAAGGTTGATGCTTTCGACTAATCCCGTTTCCAGCCCGGTAGGCGCGGTGACCTGCAGGTGGTCTCCAACGTTGAAGGGGCGATAAAGAAGAAGGGAAATCCCGGCAATGAGGTTGCCCAGCGTATTTTGGGCTGCCAAACCAATGATGACCGAGAGGATACCGGCGCTGGCCAGCCAGGCTGTGCCCAATCCCGCCAGCGCGGGAACCAGGTGTGCATATGAAATGAATGCAAAAATGTAGACGGCAAAACGGGCGAGTTGTGACAGAAATTTAACCGCTGTGCGGTCCACGCGGTTGTGTGTATCTTTTTTAAACAGTCGTTGGACTGCCAGATGCGAAGCACGGCCAAAAAGCCAGGCTAAGAATAGAAAAATGAGACCATAGAGAATTGCACCCAATAAAGTTTTTGGATCCGTTAAGGCTCCGTTTTTGATTTGTTCCAATATGTTCATCGTGATTCCTTTATATTTATATTTATTGCAACACCTTATCCAGGTAATTCAGAAATGGCTTCATTGCCCGGCAAACGACAACCACCTTTTCAGGAAAATCGCCGGCCAGGACTTCCTGGTCTGGGAAGTGATGCAAAACGGTCACTTGCTTGAGCTGCAGCAACTCGATTTCAGGATGGGACCGGTCATAGCCTTTCGGGGCAGTTTTGAGGCGCTCCCCTTCGATTTTTCCAAACTGCTCAACAAAGTCTTTAGCGCCTGTAATGCGCTTGAAGGTCGCAGCGTGCTGAGCGATTGCCTGTCTGAACCGTTCCAATTGCTCCGCGCCGGGCATATACAACCCGCCTGCGACCAGGCTTTGGCCATGCGGCTGGATGGAAACATAATATCCCTGCATGATCGATTTTCTGCCACCCGGTGCAATGATTGCAGAGAAGTTCGTATGATAAGGAGATTTGTCCCTGGAGAAGCGGATATCACGATAGATTCGTGCGACACACTCCTTGGAGGAAAGCGCCTGCAAATTGTCGGACATTCTGAGTTCGTCGATCAGGGTGTCGATGAATTCGCTAAATATATTCCGGGCAGTCTCATAGTCGGCACGGCTACTGTCAAACCAGCCCTTGACATTATTCTGACTCAAATTATCCAGGAAATTAAGGATGGGCAGGAAATTAATTTTTGCTTGCATGCTCGTTTCGCTTTCTGAGTTGCCAGTACCAAGAACTAGCGGTTACTTTGCCAGCCCGATCACCTTGCGGGGACCTTTGTCGCCCATCAGGGCGAGCACGTGCAGGTTGACCGGGTTGGGGCCGGGTTTGAGGCTGGCGGGGTCGATGCCCAATTCCGGCAGGATCTCAGGCCAGATCCGCACTCCGAATTTTATGTATTGTCCACCTTTGGCTTTATAGGTTGGCAGGCCGTTGTCATCCACACCCACCAGCAGGATGGAAGCGACAAAGTCGACTGTTTGCCCGGCCGGTGCGGGGGCGGGCTGCGGCTGGCTCGCGGCGGCCGCCAGACCATCCCGCAGAGCGGTAATCTCGGCCTCGATCTGGTCCAGGCGCTCGGTCAGCGCCTGGAAGGCCTGGCGCAGTTCAGCGGGGGTCGTTTTGTCGAGGGCAGGGGGTTTGGTTTCCATGATTTTATTTTCCTCCTGATTTACAGAAACTCTTTCAGTAATTATTTTAATAATTTGAGGAATTCTTCACGTTCCAGTTCGCAATCCCGTAAGATTTTTAACATCAAGCCAGGCCCGATTGATTCACCTCGATGAACGGGTACAACCGTATGCCTTCCGTCTGCATGGCTGAGAAAATGGTGACTCCCTTTCACACGCAGGAGTTCAAATCCAGCCAGCTTTAAGGCAGCAATAACTTGATTTCCTGTCAGACGGGGAAATTTCGTCATCCTATTTCCACTGAAATTCGCTGAACGCCAATGAATTGCTGTGGTGGCGTCGCTCGTTCCACTTCAAGGCATAGTTCAATTGCCTCACGGATACGCTTCATAAGAGTATCCAATGATTTTGCTTGGGTGTGGCAGCCAGTAAGTTCCGGTACGCTGGCGACATACCAACCTTCCTCGTCACGTTCGACAATTACACTAAATTCTCTTGTCATATGACAACCTTTCTTCGACTGTTTCTATTATGCACGAAATGAAGCACAATGGCAAGCATAAACAAATCGGGCAGCAGGATACCCTGCCGCCCGACTGCTATCTATTTTCTCTTCCCTGTTCCCTATTGCTTCGGGAACCGGCTCAACACGACCGCCTCGGTGGGCACCAGTCCCTTTCCGCCGAATTTCAACCCGGCCGGGGCTGGGCCGGCCTCCTTCGGAGCTCCCTGGTAGATGTAGATCTGGGTGCCTTCCACGGCATATTTCAACTCCACGTAAGACTGGCCGGTCAGGGTACCGACCATATCGGCGGCGCAACTGGTGACCCAGCCAATCACCTTGCCGCGCTTATCCAACACCGGGTCGCCGTTGTGAGCCATGCGCACACCCTTCTCGGGGAACTGGAAGCGGCAGACCACGCCCAGGCGGGCCTGTTCGCGGGCAACGAAGGCCTCCCGTCCGATGAACCAGGGTTTGCTGGTCTTGACGTAGCCGCCGAAACCAGCCTCGCCCACGCCCAGGTCAGGCTGGCCGGTTTTGCCGGAACCGAGCCCCATCTCGTGTCCGTAAAGCGGCAAGCCGGCCTCGGTGCGCAGGGAGTCGCGTGCGCCCAGTCCGATTGGTTTCACGCCGAACTTTTCACCGGCTTTGAGCACGGCATTCCAGAAATCCACCGCCCGTTCGGGATGAACGAACAACTCGAAGGCCATCTTCTCGCCGGTGTAACCGGTGCGGGAAACGATCAGGTCGAATCCGCCCACTTTGGCGTCGCACAATTCGGTGCGCTGGAGCCCCAGCACGCGTTTGCGTGTTTCGGCGCTGACACCCATAGCCAGCAGGATGTCCCGACTCTTGGGGCCTTGCAGGGCAATGTCCACACGCATTTCCGCACTGGCGCGCGGATCGCGCAGGTTGCGGATGACGGCCTCATAACCGAGCGTGCGACTGCCTGGCCGCAAATTGTCAATCTTCACTTTGCCATCCCGGACCGCTTCCAGCCAGGTGCGGTCCTTGTCGTCGTTGGAGGCGTTGACCACCATCAGGAATTTGTCCACAGTCCTCCGGTAAACCAGCGTGTCGTCGATGACGTTGGCATCCGGGTCGAGAAAGTGAGTATAGAGCGACTCGCCTGGCTGCAATGAACCGACCGAGTTGCCACAAACGCTGTCCAGGAAAGAGGCTGCATCCAGGCCCTCCAATTGATAGACTCCCATGTGCGAAACGTCGAACAGGCCGGCGGCCTGGCGGGTAGCCAGGTGCTCTTCCACCACCGATGAGTACCAGACCGGCATCTCCCAACCCGCGAACGGGACCATTTTTGCACCCAGTGATTTATGGACTTCGAAGAGAGGCGTCCTGCGCAGGGATGCTTCGGTCTCCTGCCATTGGAAATCGGGCAATGGCTTGCCTTTTCCTGCCCCCGAAATACCGATGAACCAGGGTTTCTCCGCCCCAGAGCTTTTATCCGTTTCAAGCCGTGAATCCGTTAAGGATTGTGTTGATGACTCTGCCACCACGATCGGCCCTGGCAGCCGGCGCTGTGAATAATCCGGTTTTCCATCCAGGTTGAACGAAACGTACCCATCCGAGAGGTCCCGCAGCCAGGTAGCAACCAGGTTGGCCTGTTCGAGCGGCACGGAAAGGCGGTAGGCTCCGGCATCGATACAGGTCAGCGTGCCGGAGATATTCCCCTTTGGAGTGGCCAGACGGGTGGCCTGGGAATGTCCTGGCACGATGGCAGACAGATCGCTCGAAACGACATAATCGAGGAACGGTCGGACACTCTTACCATTCAGGTCGAAAACACCCGTGGTTGCCTTATCGTCGATGTAGTAAAAATGCGGGTAGCCATGTATGGTTGGTTCAAAATCGATGCCGGCCGCTTCGGCCAACAAGCGCACTTTCACACGAGCTGCGTTTAATGTCTCAAAGTCCAATTTGGCGCGCCGTTGGGGCTTCCCCCTGACCGAAAGCACACTATGCGGCGCACAAGCCAGCAATACATCCGCGATGATGTCAGCCAACTGGCGGCAATGGTCTTCGTCGAAACCGCGCTGGGTGATCCAGGGGGTGCCCATGCGGATGCCGGACGGGTCGGCGGCAGATTTGTCGCCGGGGATGGTGTTGCGGTTGAGCACGATGCCGGCCAGGTCCAGGATGCGGGCGGCTTGGTCGCCGGAAAGGCTGGTGCCATCTGCGCCCACAATGCTGCGGCAGTCCAGATTGAGCATGTGGCAGTTGGTTCCGCCAAACGGGACGCGCAGGCCGCGCTCCTTGAAGCGTTCGGACATGGCTTGGGCGTTCTTGATGGTCTGCTTCTGGAGTTTCTCGAACTGTTTGGTTTGGGCCAGTTTGAAAGTCAGTGCCAGGGCTGCGAAGATGTGAACATGCGGCCCGCCTTGTTCACCGGGGAAGACAGCTTTGTCGAGCAGCTTTGCGAGGGCCAGGTCGGTGGTCAGAATGACCGCCCCGCGCGGCCCGTCCAGGGTCTTGTGGGTGGTGGTAGTGATGACGTGGGCGTAGCCGATTGGCGACGGCACCACGCCGGAAGCCACCAGCCCGCCCAGGTGCGAAATATCAGCCAGCAGGTATGCCCCGACCGCGTCGGCGATGCGGCGGAAAGCTTTCCAGTTGGGGATCCAGGAGTAGGACGAGTAACCGCAGATAATCATCTTGGGCTTGTTCGCCTTGGCCAGTTCCATGATGGCTTCATAGTCAAGCTGCTCGGTCTCCGGGTCGACATTGTAGTGGACGATCTTGTAAAGCTTGCCGGAGCGGTTGGCGGAGGAGCCGTGTGTAAGATGCCCGCCATGCAGCAAGTTCATACCCATGACCACCGAGCCGGGTTCCACCAGTGCCTGGTAGACGGCGTTGTTGGCAGGCGCGCCCGAGAGTGCCTGCACGTTAACGTAGATCTGGTCAGCCGTCACGCCGTTGGCGGCGAAGGCCTCGGCGCAACGCCGGCGGGCCAGGGCTTCGATGGCGTCGGCATATTCGGTGCCCTTGTAATAACGCGGGTCGGAATTGCGGCGGAAATTCGCCAGGCGCGCCGGATAATCGAGGATCTCGGTCTCGCTCATCCAACGAGATTCCTCGTCGGGATAGCCTTCAGCGTAAATATTCTGGAAAGCCGAGGACATGGCTTCCCGCACGGCCAGCGGGGCCTGGCTTTCGGATGGGATCAGGATCAGCTTGCGGGCCTGCCGTTCGGATTCGATCTGGGCCAGTTTGTAGACTTCGGGGTCAAGTTCGGCAAGGGAACCGCGGAAAAGGTAATCTGACATGGAAACCTCCTGAAATAAGCTCTAAAACAGTAAGTAACCCAGCGCCACCGCCGCCAGTGTGATGGTTATATTGTCCACATCCTTCAGTGGCAGGGATTCCACCAGCGTGGCGAGCACAGCCAGATAGGTGATGGGCAACAAGTAACCGGTAAATGTCCCGGGGAAGACACCCTTAAGCACGAATATGAACAGGATGAAGACCGTCAACACCCACCCGCCCAGCAGCATGCCCAGCGAGCCAGCCACGGACTTGTCCTTGTTCCATGGCAGTTTTGGGGAGCGCAGGCCGCGCCCCATGATGTCGGCCAGACCGTCTCCGCCGCACATCAGCATGACGGCAATCATCCCGATAGGCGAAACTTTCCAAAAAAGCAGCGTCATGACAACGAAAATGATGCCATAAAAAAGCGGACCGCGCAGGATTTCGCGCCGGTCGCCAGTGCGCGACATGGCTTTAACCGAAGCTTCATCTTTGACAACCCCCAGCCCGATCAGCGCAAACTGGATAGTGAACAGCAACGGGACAAGCGCGGCCAACCAGCGGTAATACCACAAGTCTGGGGAGGGGAAAAGCAGCCAGCATAGCACAAACAGCGGCCCGGTCAGGATGTGGATGAGCTTCCGGCTCAGGTGACTTTCAATCCAGCCACGGTGGGCGGCAAAATCCAGCGCCCGAATTTCGGCGAGGGCGAGCACGAGCGTGATAAAAAGGGCAAGAAAAGGACTCATGTTGTGCTCCTGGGATGGGAATGATTCTCAATAGGAAGGGCGGATTGAGAAAATAATTGTATCTTAATAATGGATTTTGTACAGCAATCACCGTTTGCCTGACAACCTCCAGAATGTTTGGGTGAAAAGTAGAATCGCTCGAAAAAATCCTTCGGTATGGTTTTTAACCAAACCAAATCCTGCCAGGCGTTTTCAGAATACTTTGAAAATAAAATGTAACACCGCCAGCAGGGCAAGAATCACCAGGATCCCCACGCAGCCATGCAAGAAGTATCTAAGGACATGATGCCAGAAGAAACGAATGACGACAAATGCCACGATAATCACCAGGATGATAGCCACGATCCAGAAATATGGGGCGAACTGAGTCAAATTAATGTTCATGATCAACCTCCTGAAAGGAATATCCCGTTTCCACATTATAGACCCTACCGCGCTTTATAACCTGTTTGACCAGGTTGGTCCCAAAGCGATAACCGAGCTGGCGGTAATCGGGCACAGACAGCACCAGCAGATCGGCCTGCTTGCCGGGTTCGATGGAGCCGATCCGACCGGCGCGCCGGATCGCCTGGGCGGCGTTGATGGTGGCGGCGGCGATGGCCTGGGCAGGCGTCAGTTTCAACACCCGGCAGGCCAGGGCAATCACAAACTGCATAGACTCGCACCAGGCGGTACCGGGGTTGCAGTCCGTCGCCAGGGCCAGCAGGCCATCCGCAGCCAGGATCTTTTGAGCCGGAGTATAGCTGCTCTCGGCCAGGCCAAAGGGCGTGCAAGGCAGGGAGACGGCCACGCTATCGGATTTTGCCAACGCAGCAATGTCTTTTTCCGAAGTCTTGACCAGGTGGTCGGCAGAAACGGCGCCCAATTCTGCCGCCAGGCTGGCCCCTCCCAGGTTGTCAAACTCATCCGCGTGCAGCTTAAGCGGGAAGCCCAGTTCCTGCGCCCTGGTCAATATCTGACGGGACTGGGCCAGGTCGAAGGCGCCGGTCTCGCAAAATACGTCCACGAAGGGTCCTTCGTAAGCAGGCTTGGCTGCACTCAGCCCTCCATTATGGGCATGCCACCATCGCTGGATAGCCGGCAACATTCCGTTGCAGAGATGGTCGGTGTACCCCTGCGGGTTATCTTTATACTCGGGGGGGATGGCATGCGCGCCCAGGAAAGTCGGCGCCAGTTCGAGCGGTCCCTCTTCGTTAAGTTTCAGGATGGAGTCCAGCATGCGCAGCTCTGTCTCTGTCTGCAGGCCGTAGCCGGTCTTGGCTTCGGCAGTGGTGGTGCCATGGGCGAACATGCGCTGCAGGCGTGGCCGGGTTTCATCCATCAATCTTGCAAGCGAAGCCAGGCGTGTTTGGCGGACGGTGGAGAGGATCCCGCCGCCTGCGGCCAGGATTTCCATATATTTGGCCCCAGCCATTTTCATTTCGAACTCGGCGGCGCGGTCACCGGCCCAGATGACATGGGTGTGCGGATCCACCAGGCCGGGCAGGACCGCGCAACCGCGGGCGTCCAGACGGACTTCATCGGGATAGGCCTTCAACAATTCCGCGGTTGGCCCAACGGCCTGGATGGTTTCCTCCCGGATCAGGACGGCCCCATTTTCAAGGATGCCCAGGCGGCCGAGGACCTGTCCGCGCTGCGGACCGCCGGTTAAAGTGAGTAGTTGGGAGACGGAATGGATCAGCATGACATTACGCTCTTTCGATAAGCCTCGCAGCAGTGCTTGATGCAGAGGATTGAAATTAATACGATGAATTGGAATGCGAGATTTCCAGGCCGTTCACCTGCATGAAGCGCGGGACGAGCATGACGGTCGGGTTGCGGGCTCCATAACTCTCCGAGGTGTTATACGGCACGATCGACTTCGAAATCCAGGCCACTTTGTCGCCGAAAATGTCCAACAAACTCTGGGTCAGGCGGACATTGAATGGAATGACCACGGAGCCATCCTTTTTTAAAAGCAGAGCGCCAAAGCGCGAGCTGCCGGTGAGGATCCCTTTGGTCGGATTGACAATGTTCATGTAATGCATAAAGGGGATATACAGCAGATCCTGTTCGCGCGGCAGCTTGACCAGTTCTTCCAGAGAGCCGACTTGCTTGTTTCCTCCGCATAGCATCAGGCTTTTATGCAGGACGGTATGGCCGGTCGGTTTGGCGCCGAACTCGTCCGCGTCATCTTGGGACCAGAGAAAACCCTGGAAGACACCTTTTTTGAAGATCGGCCAGGCTTTACGTTCGAGCCCGGTCAGGTCGCGCTTGAAAGGATAGGTTTCGAGCCGGTCCGGGTCGTCGATTAGGGTGAAGCATTCCGAAAAGACCTTTTTGCCGAGCTGGTCTTCCGCCAGGAAGGAGAAACCGCGCCTCAGCGAGCCACCATTGAAACCAACCCAGTTCATGAAATTAAGCATATCGGCTAAAGCAGCCGGCCCGAAAACGATATCATAGCTACCCAGTGGAATCTGTTGGGGAGGATCGCTCTGGTAGTGCCCCACCAGGAAGGCCTGTTCCTGTTGCAGCCGGGCCGGGTCCAGGTCAGCCCGCTTCTGGGCAGACTGCTCGGCGGTCACTTCCCATTTGAGCCGGGCATGCGACAGGACGACGGTAACCTGGGCATCCGAGATCTTGAAGTATTGGGTATGCTCCGACCTGGTCGTGATCTGGGCGAGCGTGGTCGTCCCGCTGGAGAAGATGCCCGACAGTTTGATCTCCCCGCTCTCCAACCCTTTGGCCGCTTGGTTGAAAAAGGCCAGTTTTTCCGCATTGCCAAAATCGGCGAGTGCCGGATCGAAGCCGCTTTCATCTTTAAAGGAGTCTGCAAAAGCCGGGATGGTTGGCTGGTAATTGAGCGGCTGGGCATGCCCGGCCATGGCCGCAGCCGTGTCGATGCCGTTCTTTATTTCGTCGATCTTTTCTAGGCCGGTGATGAGGTTGTAGCTGGCGCGCTGCCTGCCTGAATAGGCCGTGATATCCAGCCTGAGCAGGTGTTCATTGGTATTCAAGGAGATGGCCGAATTGGCAAAGCGCATGAGATAGCTGTCTTCTTCGTGAACCAACAGCTCCACCTCAAAACCTTTCCCAAGCGCATATTGCCGCAAAACATGCAAGGTTTGAATGATCTGTTCCTGCATGGCTATTCTCCGATCCGGACGTTATCGAAGCGGCAGACCGGAACGCCGTGTCCCAGTTGCATGATCTGGTTGGGCTGGCCTTTTCCGCAATTATCCACGTATTTTAATTCCCAGGTGGAAGTGTCGCCCACCGCGGAAAGCGAGTTCCAGAACTTGAGTGTATCGCCCCGGTAGGTTGAATTCTTAACCGGTTTGGTCACCTTGCCGTCCTCCACCAGCCAGCCGATCTCCGTCCCGAAGTGGAACTGCTCGCGGTTTGATCCGATTGACCAGCTGCGGTCGCCGTCCAACAGGATGCCCTTGCCGGTCTGGCTGATGATATCCTCCAGGCTGCCGTCCTGGCCGGGGTCGATGTTTATGTTGGTCATGCGTTCGATCGGGACCCGATAGAAGGCCGTAGCCCGGTTGGCTCCCCCGCTGCCGGAGAAGATCGGGCGCCGGGCTGTGGCATTTGCTTCCTCCACCATCTGGCGGCCGGTGATGGCGCCCACCAGGATGCCTTTATCGATCAGCAACACATTCCGGGCCGGGACGCCGTCATCATCGAACCCAAAACTGCCGGGACTGTTGGTCAGGGTGGCATCCGCGCGCGCCGTCAGCTTCTCGGAACCATAGCGCAGCTTGCCGAAATCGTTCAGGGTCACAAATGAGCCGCCTGCAAAAGCCAGCTCATAACCCAGGATGCGGTCCAACTCCAGGGCGTGGCCGATGGTCTCGTGAGTCTGAAGGTACATGATGCCGGGAAGCAGGATGACCGAGCGGTCATCCTTGGGGCACTCTTCCGCTGTCAGTACCTGGTTCAGTTCCCCTACGATCCTCTCGGCATTTTTGGCGAAGAAGGGCTGGTCGATCGACTCCCAGCCGCGGCTCTCGCCGTGCTTGTCCAAGTGGAACTTGCGTTCGAAGGTCTCCCCGTGCTCGTCCATGCCGTTCACTTCCAGGCTGGCGAAGACCTCGGTGATGTGCTTTTCGATTTGGCTGCCTTCTGAGTCCAGGAACACGATCAGTTTGCGGACGAAGGTCAGGCTGCTGACGCGCTGGAATACGCCCTTCTGGTCCAGCTTCCCGTCCATTTCCTTAAGGAAAGCAACTTTGTCGGCCAGTGGAATTTCAAATGGATTGATGCGGGACGGACTCTCGAAGCTGCCCTGGACAGCGTCCTTTTCTGCCAGACGCACCGGGAAGGTGACTCGTTCGGCTGCCACACGCGCATTGTCGAAGGCCCGGTCAAACAAGCCGGCCAGATCGCCCAGGTCCGAGGAGGCCGAGAAGCCCCAGGCACCCTGGTAAAGAACCCGGATGCCGATCCCGCTCACCCGGCTGGAGCTGGCATTCTTGAGGTTGCCGTTCCACATCATCAATTGATTGGTCTCTTCGAAGGGATACCAACGTGCATCAACGTACGTCGCTCCATGGCTCCTGAGCCGTTCGATCTGTAGTTTTAATTCATCATGCATTTTTTGCTTCCTTATTTCACTTCCGGCTGGATCGATTCCTGGAGGAAGGTTATTTGTCAGACAAATTATACTGCGCAGGCTAGCATTCTCTCAGGTACTCTCCGACATGCGCCAATGCTTCCGGGAGGTTCCTGCGTCCCAGCCCGACCCTGAAATGATTCCCGGGGAAATCGAACAGGCTGCCCGGAACGATCATGACGCCCTGCTTTTCGAGTACCTCCTGGCAAAATTGTTCCACCGGTCCGTCGCCCAGCCATTCCGGGAAAGCCACCGAACCGGCTTTGGGGCTGAACCAGGAAAAGTGATGCATATATCTGCCAAAAAACGTTTCTGCGCTGGCGATATTTTCCTGGATGATATCCAGGTTGCGGCGAATGATCCGCCCTTTATTCTGCAGTGCGATGATACCCAGGATCTCACTAGGGGCGCTGTTGCAAATGGTGGTGTAATCCTTGTAAGTGAGCCAGGCTTGCACCAATGCACTTTCCTGCGTGGCCAGCCAGCCGATCCGCAACCCGGGCAGGGCAAAGGACTTTGAAAGGCCGGATAAGGAAATCCCTTTTTCGTAAAGATCGCAGACCGCTGGCAGGCACATGGCGGGTGCATATTCGAGCAGCCGGTACATCTCGTCCGAAAAAAGATACAGACCATGCTTGCGGGCTAATGCAATGATCGAGTCCAGCTCGTTGCTTGAGAGTGTATGGCCGGTGGGATTGTGCGGAAAGTTAATCACGAGCATGCGGGTGCGGTCGGTCAGGCTGTCTTCCAATAAGTCCAGGTCAAGCTGCCATTTCCCATCCGTCGCGGGTTCCAGACTCCAGTTTTTAACTTCACAACCGATCGAGCGGGCGATCTCGTGCAACGATTGGTAGGCCGGAGATATGGCTACAACCTGGTCTCCCGGCCTCAGCAACGTCTGCATGGCGATGAAAATTGCTTCTTCGGGAGCTGCAATGATAATATTCTCGGGGGGAACATGCTGGTAGAGCCCGGCGACCTCGCGCCTCAACAAAGGATGGCCCTGGCTCTCGGTATAACTTAACCGTAGTTCCTGCCAGAGTTCGAGGCTGGCGGGAGCAGCTATCTGGAGCAATTCGGCCATTGACAGGCTTTCGCAGTCCGACGGGCTCAGCAGGTATTTAACCTTGAATTCGTACAGGGCGAAGTAGCGTTCCAACTGGAAAGGGGCTAAAGGCATAGGGACTCCAATTCGATTGGTTGAAGAGTATAAATGTTTTTATCCATAGATGAACACAAATAAATTAGAGACAAAGTTTTATCAGGTTTTTATCCAAAAATCAGTATTCATCCGCGTTTATCTGTGGTTGTTTTTTTTAACTTTTAGAAACGGCCTCTAAGATGTCGGAAGGAATCCGTCGGGTTAAATACAACAGGCACAGGCCAAAAACAGCCAGCGGGACCAGCACGTTCCAAATCTCCACTTGCTTCAGTGTATCGAAAATCAGTAAAATAACCGCCAGCACATCAATCCAGAGGAAAACGCTGGCAGTCAACATAAAGCGCACCCCCATCCGGTCCATGGCTAGGATGGCCGTAGTAAGGGGGAGTATCAGCAGCATCTGGTCATATGTCCAGGTGTAGGGTGTGACCAGCAGGGTTACGCTGATTACCAGCGCGAGCACGCTCACCGGCCGCATGGTTGCATGCGAATACAGCAGGACCCGGAAGAACCCGAACAGGACCAGCAAGCCAGCCAGGCTGCCGATTATCAGAGTTGCAGTGATTTGATTATGACTGATCAGCGCGCCCAGCCCCCAAACGGTCGGGGAACCGCCGAAAGTCTCCGACAGTTTGTTGCTGCCGACACGTAAGTATTGGATCACCCAGGCGGGGTTATAAATCAGCCCGGCGATAATCACGAATATTCCAGAGACGAGAGTCCCGCAAAGGGCCCGCCAGTTTTTATTGAACAGCAGCCAGATGGCAACCAGAACGATGATGATGATACCCAGGTTGGGCTTGAGCGCCAGTAGACCCAGCAGGAAGCCGCCCCAAAACCATTTCCCCTTATGCCATAAAAATGCGATCCAGACCAGTACAAACAGGAACAACCCGCTTACCTGGCCCTGGGTGAGGGTCAAGGTGGTCGGGCGAAAAAACATGATCCCAATCAGAAGTGGAATGAAAAAGAACTTTCCACGCGGATAGGTTTCCATGGTTAGCAGGATGACCAGGCAGGCAACGATCATCAACTGGGTGAGTGCCACCCAGATGATGTAGGCGCTGTAGAATGGCAGCAGGCCGAGCGGAGTCAGGAGCAGTGCCAGCGGTAGGGGGTATAAGAAAACGGGCGTAAGCAAAAATCCGAGTTCAAAGCGGCGGAAACCTTCACCCCATGCGACGATATCATAAGGATTTTTCCCCTGCAATATCAGTTTCCCAGCCATCCAGAACGATGAGAAATCGGTGCCATATTTAAGATAGTCAATGGAGTTTACAATTCTGACCGCCAGGACATAGCTGGCCAATGATAGGAGCAAGATAAGCAACCCCCACCAGTACCAGCGCATCCGGGCCTCCATATGCAGGGTTATTCCCGGCTTCGGTTTCATGCGAGAGTCACCATTTCGTCATGCGAATGCATGCTGGAATTATACGACACGAATTGCCTGGCAGCGCGATTACCTGGATGGACAACAAGAAAAATATCGAACAAAAGGAACGTCTTTTTCCGCCTTATGTTACTGTGCTATACTCTGAAGAATTGAATTGCTGGATGGGATTCATGAAGATTTGGAAAATCCTTTATAAAATATTTGTGCTAGTCGACCTGGTGCTCGCGATCAGTTTTATGCTTTATACGCTAAACCTGAGCAGGGGGTTTGATTTATTTGATTTTCAAGTTTTTTACGGAGCTGCCCGGAATACCCTGGCGGGAAATTCGATTTATACATTTTATGGGGCGGCTCATTTACCATTCTGGTATTTTCCCTGGGTTGCCTGGTTATTTCTTCCTTTGGCGTTCTTCCCTTTTGAGACCGCCTCATTCCTATTCCTGGTAGTAGGTTTGATTATTATGGCCCTGGTTATCCATTCTCTAACAAAGAATTACCGGGGGTTTGGTGTTTTTGATCGTATTTATATGTTTTCCATGATTATATGGCTGAGTTGGCTGGCATATCGGGTCGGGCAAATGTCCTATTTTGTTTTGGGAGGCGCGGCCCTGGTTATGTTTTTAATTGCACACGAACGGAAATCCCTGGCCGGGCTATGCTTGCCTCTGATTCTTCTAAAGCCTCATCTTTTTCTCATTTTTATTCCTCTCGTTTTATGGATGGGTGGATGGAAAACAATCCTCACTGGGGCTGTGACCACCTTGAGTCTCTTCGGGATCGAGTTTTTGATTACGCCGGACTGGGTCAGGCAAATGCTAGGTTTGCTTACGGGCGGAGTCGGAAGTTTGGATACTAATTCTGTCTGGAAATTTTCAACTCTGCCATCCCTGATAGGGCTAGGTCAGAATTATGTTGGGGCGGCAAACTTGCTATTGGCAGCTATTTTAGTGGTTGTCGCCGCTTTGGTAGTAATACGATTCCGCTTCTTGCCGAGGATCCCGCTTTTGTCACTGGCCATAGCCGCATCCCTGTTCTGCGCGCCAAGAGCCAATGCATACGATTTGGTTCTTCTGGTTCCGGCAATGATTTGGTTGAGCGAAAAATGGTCGGTTACGACTGCTTTAATTTGGGCCGCAGGTGCCGTGATACCGTTCCTTTCGCATTTTTCAGCCGGATCATATATTGTGACTATTATGGTAATGGCTCTCTGTATAGTTAAGGCCTACTCCATAGATAAACGAAACCGGGTACCTGTGTTTTTACCCCAAGATTAGATATTCATTGTAAATAACCCTCTTGGAACCGTATGGCAGTTGGAGGAACTTGGTGAAACGGGTAAATTTTTTGCTCGTTTTCGTTATCGCAGGGTTGGCATTCCAATTATTCTGGGAAGGCTGGTTGTGGTCTTTGGTGGTTTTCCAGCCGGAAACACACAAGCCATTCGATTTTAGTGCACTGTATACCGCCGGAAGGATCGCTGCAAGCAGTTCTTACCATCTGCTTTATGATGTACCAACCGAACTTCAGGTACAGGAGACAATCTACGGTTTTTCGCTACGTGATGATCAACTCCTGCCGTTTAACCATCCGCCTGTTTTAGTTCCAATTTTACAATTGATATGCACTCCTGATTACACAGCATCTTACTGGCGTTGGGTGCTGGTATCGTTCGGCTTTGTAGTTGGTAGCGCAATTTTCATGGAGCGGATATTATCTGCCATGAAATGGGCATTGGGTTCGAAGTTACTCCTGCTCATTTCAGCCATATCTTTCTATCCTGTTTTTACTGGCCTTCTTAAAGGACAGGATTCAGCCTTTCTCATCCTCGGAGGAATGATCTGGTTGTACGGGATGGTGCGTGGCAAAGATTGGGCAGCCGGGCTCGGCCTGGCGATGACGGTCATCCGCCCACAAATTGCTTTAATTCTGGCTGTGCCGTTCCTTTTTAACCGACGCAAGGTTTGGTGGTGGTTTGCCGCGGCGGCTACGCTGCTGGCGGTTTTTAGCATCGGTCTTGTTGGTCTTAGGGGCGTACAGGATTTTATTCACCTGGTAATAATCAGTGCAGCAGGGCAAGGTTTTGGGTTGAACGAAGCTGGCATGTTCAACTTCACCGGCATGGTCTTTAGGCTTTTCCCGGGAATACCAATAAGTTTATTGCATGGGCTTGCCTGGGTCTTATTCCTGGCAACGCTGGCTGGTCTGGCCATCCTGTGGAAAATCTCCCCCGTGCTCAGTATTCGCCACATCGTGTTGGCCGCATGCTTGAGCCTGTTCGCTTCTCCGCATCTCCATTTCCACGATTTGGGATTTCTGCTTATTCCTGTATTGGGATTGATAATTATCGGAGGAAATAAGGGTCAGACAGTAGAAGGTACCATTTTCCCATCTGCGATAGTTCTTCCCCGAACCGAAATAGATATAAAACAAATCCAATGGGCGGTTTTTCTTTTGGCAGCTTCCCTACTCATGTTATTTGCGGAATTATGGGATCCTGCGCGTTACACGATCCCGTATCTTCTAATGGCAATTATCCCATTGGCGGCTTGGAAGCTGGACAAATTGCAAGCAGGCAAGGTGCAATCGAAATTATATTCAGGCTGAAACCTGCCGCCTTTCTTTTGCCAGCCGGGAGAGCGCCAACAGCGCCAGCAGGTTAAAGCCAACCGCCCCCAGCGCAACTGCCAGGAAACTCAACCCGTATAGCCGGGGAGCCATGAAGTCTCCGATGGCACGGCCGAAGGACAGTGCGGCCACGTTGCAAGCCATCAGGGTGGCACGCGCGGAAGGCAGCAATTCGGTCATTAGCGGGATACAACTGACGATGGTGAATTCAAAGGAGATATAAAAGAAGAACAGGCCGATTAATGCCCCCCATTCCGTCCGGCCCAGCCAGGGCAGGGCCAGGGCTGCCAGCGAATTAACCGCCAGTCCGAGGGCAATCGAATGCAGTTTGCCCAGACGGTCTACAAAGGCGGCCACCAGGCCCTCGGCGCTCATTTCAGAGATGCCTATCACGGCCGAGGCGGCCCCCAGCGCGGCAATCTTGAGACCAAAGGAATCCTGCAGCCAAACGCCAAAGATCAGGTTGACCTGTTCGTTGGCAGCAGTGGCAAGCAACCCCACGGCCAGGCCGGCCAGGGCGGGCAGGGAGGCCAGTACCAGACGAAAATTGTCGCGCGAACGCGGCGCGTTGGACGGAATTTGCTCCTTTGGCAGCATCCAAAAAAGTCCGGCAACGATCACCACCCCCAACAGCGCTAAAAGAGGGAAAGGCGCCATCCAGCCTTTGCTGGCGATCAGGAAACCCATCAGCGGGACTCCCACAATGAAAGCCAGTGACCAGCCGAACTCGGTGATGGCAATTGTCCGGCCGCGCCGTTGATATGGGACGTGGTCCCCGATGTAAGCCTGCATGCCCGGGTCGAAGATATATTTCCCGAGTGTCGCTGAGGCCAGCGAGATGGTAAAGCCGGGGAAGCTTGGCCAGAAAACCACCACGGCGGCTCCGGCCATAAATAGCACGGCTCCCAGAAGCATGCCGAATCGTCTCCCGCGCTGATCGGCCACGGCCGCCGCGAATGGTCCGACAGTCCCGACCACGCCGCGTGCAGTCAGCGCATAGGAAATGGTGGTCAGGTCTACGCCCAGGCCGCGCGCGAAAATTGCCAGGAAGGGGTAAACCATCCGGTGCAGGGTGTTGAAGATTCCCCGGACAACCGTAAAAGCAGATACTTGCCAACGCAGGGATGTTCGCATATCAGTGTTGTTTCTCCAGCCGCCCGCGCCTCTTGCAATGGGCGGAGTAAATGCCCAGGGATGCTATCACGATGGGAAAAACCCGCATTAAGAGACCCAGATCAGCACCTGCTGGTCGATGCTCCAGGTCCCGTTAACTTTCTTTAGCAGGAAGTAATTGCCTGTACCAACCAGCCAATTGCTTTGTGTGCCCATATAGACTAGTGCCTGGTCGAGGCTGGCATTGAACCCTACGCGCGAAAACGTTGTGATGCCAGGCGCCTGCGGGTAGCGGTTGTAAAAAATATCCCAGCCGCTTTGGTTTTGGCTGAAGATCTGGTTCTTGGCGGTCTGGCTTAACAGGGTATAGGGGCCGCCAAGCTGCATGTCCGGGCGTAGGACTTGGGCGGTAGTGTTACGGGCCCGGAAACTGTCGAGCGTTCCGGAGGCCATGCCGTGCATGTTCTGCAGGACGTAGTCCAATGTCTGGGCGGTGTTGTCCACCCCGGTGGAATTTGTAGCGGTGTCAGCCATGATGACATAACTTTTGTGCTGGTACAACTTGGCCAGCAGAAATGCGTAGACGTCCTGTTCCTCCCCGATGATCTGATCCGTCGCAGGCGTTGGGATGAGGGTTGGCCCGGCCGGGCTGCAGGCAGCCGCACAAATGAAGAGGAAGAGTAAAAAGCTTTTCTTGAACATGGCCCTTCCATTATACGATTTCTTTTGTGCCCAGGCACAATCTGTCAAGTACCTAAAATAGACGAACCACATTTTGAGTGTCCATACTCAAAATGCGAACTCTTCCAGAATTGTTAAATAAGATCTGCATGTCAGGTGGCAGTCACCTTGCAGAGGTATGTTATACTTTTCAATACCCCCCTGGGAGCGAGATTACGAATATTCCTAATCGCATAACCCATACCTTGATCCTGATCATCTTTCTAATATCCGCTGGATTGCGGTTGGGAATGGTGGTCTTTAACCGTAAATCCAACGACGACCATTTCACGGTAATCCAGCTCATCCTGAATACAAAGCGGTTGCCCGAAAAAGCGGATTGCTGGGAATGCTACCAACCGAAATTATTCCATTACACTGCGGCTAAATTCCTTCAACTGACTGGTCTGGAAAACACCAACCCAAGTTCGATGATCCTGGCTGTGGAGATGTTAAATTACACGGCCGGATTGATCACCATCCTGGTCATCAGGCTGTTTCTCTATCGCCTGCCGGATAAGAACGGGCTCCTAAAAGTTATCGCTTTTGGACTGGTTGCGTTGAATCCAGGACTGATCGGAATCAATTCCCAGGCCACCAATGATACCTTCGTGATCCTCTTTTCCACTCTGGCGCTCTTCTGCACATATTCGTTCCTGCAGAAAAAAAAGGTTGGTTACCCTTCTGCTGATGCTACTTTTTATCAGCCTGGGGATCTCCTCAAAGACCAACGTTTGGATCACTGCGATTGCAATCCTGCTGGCGCTGGTTGTCAAAGCCTGGATGGAAAAACAGTTCAGATTCCAAATGCTGCTCTTCGCCGGGTTGTTCGGGCTGTTCACCCTGATCATTTCGATTCTTAACCCGCTCAATCAATATATTTCAAACGTTCGGGAATATGGTTCGCCCATCCTGACGAATATCGACAGGCAGCCCCTGCCAAAATTATTCAAGCAAACTTCCACCGCCCGGCCGGGCATTCTGTCCATCCAGGATGGATTCTTCACCTTTAAAATCGGCGATCTGCTCCGTTACCCCCGCGATGAAAATGGCGATGTTTATCCACCCACCCGCACCTCGCTCTGGACGCAATTATATGCCCGGGCAAATTCCGTGCACTTTGACAACTGGCCGGAGTCCTGGTCCACCACCGGCGAAGTGGGTTTCAACCTCAGCCGGGCGATCTACATCCTGGCGCTTCTGCCCACGCTGTTGCTGCTGGTGGGTGCGGCCATGGAAATATTCCTTTTCCTGAAAAGCCTGATCAAACGTGACCCGGCTCTTGCCGTCGAGACCCATTTCGGCCTGACGGCGGTGACTTTTATTGGCTTCGTTCTATTCATCATACTGTATGCACTGGAATACCGGGATTTCTCGGTAATGAAAGCGATCTTTATTTACCCTGCCATGATCACATTCCCGCTTTTATTCGTGCGGGCCGGCGAGTCGCTCATTGCGCGCCTGACGGAGCGGTTCCGCTGGATACGCACCGGCTTCGCCATCTGGATGGTGGCTTTGTTCGTTTTTTATAGTGCAGATATCATCACGATGACCGCACTGCTCTACTCGCGCAGATTCGGTATGTAATCCGGTTATCCGGCTTGGAACCTTTCCGAAAATTTGGGAGAAGTTCGCAATTTGAGAGTGTGCGGCGAAGCCGCACACTCTCAAATTGCGGTTTTTCTTTAACTTTCGGATAGATTCTTAATTCTCATTCAGCCGGTCCACCCGCTTCCGGGCCAGCCAGGGCGGCAGGAGCGCGGCGGTCGCGCTGACGGCGACACCGGCAACGGCTCCGGCCAGATAACCGTAAACCTGCGGCCAGTTCATGATTGTCATGAGCAGCAACGGGCCGATGAAAAAACCGAAGGCGATCGGCAGGAAGAGCGCCGTCAAGGCCTGGCCGAGGCAGCCGATCACACCGGCATTCATCCGGCGCGGATCGGTCCAGTTGAAATTAGCGCCGGCTACGCCGAAGGCCAGCAGGATGCCGCTCATCCCGGCCTGGCACAAGGTGGTTGCCAGCAGACCATACAAGAAGATGGCCAGCGAGGCTTTTTGCAGGATCGAGACCGCCACCATGAAGATTACGCCTAGCGCCAGCGTGGGCAGGTAGGCCATCAGGAACTTGGCAGTCAGCAGGTGTGTGGCCTTCACCGGGGAGGCCTTCAACATCCAGTAGTTCTTGCCTTCTGATGAAAAAGCCATTCCCGCCAGCCGGCTGAGCAGCATCCAACCGACAAACAGGCTCATGCCGATGTTCCCGTAGGAGGAGATAAAGCGGGCCATCGAAGAGAAGATTGCCGGCGTATCCGGGCTGTCCGGGAAGATTGAACCCCCCGGGCGCAGGAAAATGAAGGTATAGAATATTCCGAATATCAATGGCGTGACCAACTGCGAAAGATTGCGTATGTCCCGTCGGAGCAGCAGGAAATCCTTTTGCAGGATGGCCCGAACAGGGGCAGGCAGCACCCGACTCATCTGTGGCCCGGCCAGGTTGGCAATATCGGGAACAGGTTGGGCAGTGACCGTTTGCGCTCGCACGGAGCGGGCGGATTTTTTCTTGTAAGCCACCACCTGCATCCCGGCCCAGCCGCTGTAATACCAGCGTTCGGCAGTGGCCAAAGCGAATGAAAAGGCCAGTGCCGATAGTCCCAGGGTCAGCGCCACCAGGCCAAGCCCTGCCAGCCAGTGGCCCTCGCCCAGGTCCACCAGGCCGCTTCCAGCCCAGTTCAATGGGTTCCAGGGCGTATTGAACCGCATCAGCAAGGCAAAGGCCCCGTTGACCTGCGACCCTGAGATCGTGACGTCGCGACCCAGGCTGTTATACAGGTTGCCGCTCTGCGAACACAGGATGGAAAGGGTGGCCGTCAGGAACCCCAATACCTCCGCCACCCGCCGGGGGGGGAACAGGCGCGCCGCCAGCATGACCAGAAACGCCGAGATACCGGCCGCCGCCAGCGTCAGGGCAACCATGGTCAGCAGGACCAGCGGGTAATAAACGATGGAGTAATTGCCGGTGAGGCCCAGCCCGTACAGCACCGGCAGGCCAAACAGGGCCGCCAACCCGAAACCGGGCAGCACCGCCTGCAGCAGCTTGGTGACAAAGACCGCCCGGATGGGCACCGGCGAGCTCAGCAGGAAATCCATGTCGCCCGAGAGGTACAGCGCCTGCAGTAGCACACCAAAGCTGGAGAACATAATTCCCACGAACAGCAAGGCAAAGACCAGCACCGGTACGGTCTGCAGGAAGGGACCAACATCAAATCCGACGTACTGGATCAGTTTGGCTGAGCGCAGGAATCCCAGCAGGAGCCAGCTCAGGAAGAAGGTGAACCCGGTAAAGACCAACGCCAGGATCACCAGTGCGATCGTGCCGATCTTCCGGCCGGTTTTGGCATGCTTGAACGCATTCCAGTTGAGCAGCAGACGCAGGCGGATCAGTTTCCAAACGGACGGCAACAATCGCGCCGAGGGCATGACAGACAGGCTGTTCATCTCAAAATCTCGGAGATCTCGGCTGCCTCTGCGCCACCGGTCAGGCCCAGGAAGATATCCTCCAGACTGGTTTCGCCAGCCTTGCCCAGAGCGCGCAGTTCGTTCATGGTCCCGACCGCCACCAATGCACCTTTGTCGATGATGCCGATGCGGTCGCACATGCGCTCGGCGATTTCCAGGATGTGTGTGGAAAGAAATACCGCTGTGCCGCGCTCGGCCATCTGGCGCAGGATATCCTTGATCAGGCGGGCCGACTTGGGGTCGAGACCCACGGTTGGCTCATCCAGTACCAGTACTTTGGGATCGTGCATCAACGCGGCCGCCAGGGAGGTTTTCTGTTGCATGCCGTGGCTGTACGAGTCGATGGTTTGGTCGGCCGCCTCGTTCAGGTCGAGCACGCGCAACAGTTCCTCGGTACGCTGCGCCAGCCGCTGGCGATCCAGGCTGTACAGGTCGCCCACGAAGCGCAGCAGTTCGCGCCCGGTCAGTTTGGCGTACAGATTGGGAGTGTCCGGCACGTAGCCGCTGGCAGCCTTGGCCAGCAGGGGCTGGGTCTGCACATCGTATCCGGCCACCCGGATCGTGCCGGAAGTGGGCTGCAGCAGCCCGACGATCATCTTGATGGTGGTGGTCTTCCCTGCGCCGTTCGGGCCTAGGAAGCCGAACACCTCCCCGGCCTGTACTTCGAAGCTGACATTATTCACGGCCAGTTTGTCGCCGTAGCGTTTGAACAAGGCTTGCGTTTCGATCAGGGTGGCACTGTTTGCCATAGACTCTCCTCGGGGAAGTTTCATTCGGACAGAACGCTTGCTTATTATATACGGGCGATACCCCCAGACTGTTCGGTTTCTTGCAGGAGGCTTCATTGGTGTTTCCCGTTCCCCATATCCTGGAAAAATTCATCGTTTGTTCATGCACAGGGAGTATTATATTGGTTGTAAGCAGTTTGATCAGGTGAACATTTCTTCTCTCTCCCCCTCCTTAAAAAACGACCCGGCATACGCCGGGTCGTTTTTCTGCCAATGAATCACCCACAATATACTCATTTCTTCCCCTATGTAAACCACCTAAATAAGCCATAATTCATGGGTTGTTTATAATCAAGTGCTATGATATTGTTTGGAAGCAGTGGGAACAGGCGAACATTCTTCTTCTTTCTTCTCCTTGAAACGACCCGGTATGAAGCCGGGTCGTTTCAAGGGTTCAGGTGTAAAATTGTTGGAATGTATAAAAGCGTATTATTAAAGCGCAACGTAAATTGGTGGCCAAAGAAACCGGGGTCGATTATTTGCACAACCAGAATTAATTCATGAGTTATTCATAATCAGGTACTATCATTATGCTTGGAAACTGCGAACAAAGTTGTGCGTTTCCTCCTCGCTAACGACCCGGTCTTTTGACCGGGTCGTATCGCGCTCATAGTTATATTTGATTATCGCTTCAATGTTCTGTATTTCACCCGGTGCGGCTGGAGGTCCTTCCCGTAGGTCTCGCGCATGTGGGCTTCATAGTCTGACCAATTTCCCAGGAACAGGCGTGCCTGGCTGTCGCCTTCGAAGGCCAGGATGTGGGTGGCGATGCGGTCCAGGAACCAGCGGTCGTGGCTGACCACGATGGCGCAGCCGGCGAAGTCTTCCAGGGCTTCCTCCAGGGCGCGCAGGGTGTTGATATCCAGATCGTTGGTGGGCTCATCGAGCAAAATCACATTGGCGCCCTGCGTGAGCGTTTTGGCCAGGTGGACCCGGTTTCGTTCGCCACCCGACAGGGTGCCGACTTTTTTCTGCTGGTCGGGGCCCAAAAAATTGAAGGAGGATACATACCCGCGCGAGTTCATGGTGCGCGTGCCCAGCGTGAGCGTTTCGGCCCCGCCGGTGATCTGCTCCCAGACGGTTTTCTCCGGGTCGAGCGTGCGGGTCTGGTCGGCATAAGCCCACTTGACCGTTTCTCCGATCCGGATGGTGCCCCGGTCGGGGCTTTCCTGCCCGGTGATCATCTTCAACAGGGTGGTTTTGCCGGCTCCATTTGGCCCGATCACGCCGACGATCGAGCCGGGCGGGATTTTCGCGCTGAAGTCCTCCAGCAGCAGCCGGTCGCCATAGGCTTTGCTGACCCCCTCCAGTTCGATGACGATATCCCCCAGCCTGGGACCGGGCGGGATGTAGATTTCCAGCTCTTCGCGCCGCTGCTCCGTTTCCTGGCTCAACAGCCGTTCATAGGCGGTCAGGCGGGCCTGCCCCTTGGCCTGGCGCGCTTTGGGCGACATGCGGATCCATTCCAGTTCCCGCTCGAGCGTCTTCTGGCGCCTGGACTCACTCTTCTCCTCCAGGGCCAGCCGGTTTTTCTTCTGTTCCAGCCAGGAAGAGTAATTGCCCTTCCAGGGGATGCCATAGCCGCGGTCCAGTTCCAGGATCCAGCCGGCGACATTATCAAGGAAGTAGCGGTCATGCGTGACGGCGATGACCGTGCCCTTATATTCGCGCAGGTGGTGCTCCAGCCAGGCCACGGATTCGGCGTCCAGGTGGTTGGTGGGTTCGTCCAGCAGCAGGATATCCGGTTCGGTCAGCAGCAGCCGGGTCAGGGCTACGCGTCGGCGTTCGCCGCCGGAGAGCACCTTGACCGGTGTATCCGCTGGCGGGCAGCGCAGGGCGTCCATGGCCAACTCCAGGTGGCTGTCCAGGTTCCAGGCATCGACCTTGTCGAGCGCCTCCTGCAGGCTGGTCTGTTCGGCGATCAGCGCGTCGAAGTCCGCCTCCGCTTCAGCGAATTTTGCGTTGACTTCGTCAAAACGCTTCAGCAGTTCCACGATGGGCTGGACGCCTTCGCGGATGACCTCGATGACGGTCTTTTGCGGGTCGAGTTGTGGTTCCTGCTCGAGCAGGCCAACGCTGTAGCCCTTGCTCATGCTGATCTCGCCGACGTAATCTTTATCCTGGCCGGCCATGATGCGCAGCAAGGTGGACTTGCCGGCCCCGTTCAGGCCGAGCACTCCGATCTTGGCGCCGTAATAGAAGCCCAGCGAGATATCCCGCAGGACCTGTTTGTTGGGGGGATGGATGCGCCCAACCCGCATCATGGAGTAGATGACTTGCGTATCGGATGGCATGGGATTGACGGATTTCTGCTTGAGGATTTTTGATTGTGGATTATCAAATCGATGCGGCGATTGTACCGCAGAAAGCTACCTGGGCGGCCGGGGGATTCATACTGCAGGCAGCTTAAATTGGGGATCAGTATCCCACTTAAACCTTGGGGAAGCGGGGGTGTGCAGGCAGCCCAGCTAAAAGATCGCCTCTGACTGGTCAATAAGTAGGCAACAAAGAACCTCCATAATAGGATACCGCATTAGGGGATGGACGGTTATGATGGAATTGGGGATGGTTCCAGCGCAACCATTGCAACCGGCATTTTCCGGAAAGTTCCATTAGAAGAATAAATCCTACCGGAATCAGGAAAAAGTTATGCAGAATTGCCCCAGGCCCGTCAAACCAACCTTTCCCTTCAAATCCAACGGGAATATCGGCTTCGAATTCAGTTTTGCGTTCCAACCCATCGTGGATGCCCGCAACCGCGAGATCATCTCCTTTGAAGCACTGGTGCGCGGGCCGCACGGGGAACCTTCGGCTTCGGTATTTGCCCAGGTACCCAAATATGATTTTCCCCGGTTCGACGAAATCTGCCGCTCGAAAGCCATTTACCTGGCCAGCAGATTAAAAAATCCCAAACGGCTGAACCTCAACCTGTCCGCGCAAAGCATTTACGAGATTGACCTGAGCATCATGACCACCTTCCAGGCTTCCATCCGCAGCGGCATCCCGGTGGGGAACATCATCTTCGAGGTGCTTGAAATGGAGAGCCTGACCGACCAGCGTAATTTGCTGCAGTATCTGCGGCTCATCCAGGATTTCGGTTTTACGACCGCCATTGACGATTTCGGAGCAGGTTATTCCGGCCTGAAACTGTTGGCGGAGTACCAGCCGAATTACATCAAACTCGACCGCTTTTTGATCGGCAACATCCAACAGGATTTTGTCAAGCAAAGGATCTTTACCGGCGTCAAGCAAATTTGCGAGCAGTTGGCCATTGAAATCGTGGCCGAAGGGGTCGAGAATGCGGATGAATATCACTGGCTGCATGAAGCCGGCATCAGCATCTTCCAGGGTTACTATTTCGCCCGCCCGGCCTTCGAGGCCCTGCCGGATGTGGCCAGCAAAGCTTTTAGCACGTAATAACTTGTTACGCTTCTTCATAGGCCCGCAGAGCTTCTATGTTCTGAGCCGAGAAATTTAGTCCCTGTTAGACGGTACGAACCCGCCCCTATCACCTTGACCCTCTATCCAAAAGCCGGAGATGCCGGTCCTACTGTCGTTACAAAACCTGGCGAAATTTCACTCTTGACCTTCTTATCGGGCGGATATTTGTAGTATCCAGAATTTTTCATCAACCCATAGACTCAACACATACGGAAGGCGGCTCGTCCTGACACTTTGCATTTCGAATAGGTTCCAGGCCCTCAATAACTCCTATTTAACACTCGCTGGTTTATCCACGTTTTATATTGGCGTAGATATATAATACGTGGATTAATGGTAGGTAGAACGAAAGATGATATGATTAACTTGAGAATTATTTATGACCTTCCCTTCGCTTCCATTAATTGAACCTAAAAAAAGTTTTGTCCCCTTTCCTCACGATTTCGTGGATAGCACCCTGGTCGAACGGTTCGAGCAGGCTGTTGAAAAATTCCCCGGCCGGAGTGCGATAGTCCAGGGGGATCGGGAGCTCTCGTACCAGGCTCTCAATCAATCTGCTAATCGACTGGCCCACGCCATCCTCGCTCGCTTGGGGCCGGGTGAAGAACCGGTTGTCTTTTTATTGGAGGATAAGACCGCCTCAATCATTTCGATCCTGGGGATCTTGAAGGCGGGGAAAATATACTTCGCATTAGAACCTTCTATGCCGATCGAACACCTTGAAAATATCTTCAAGGATGCAGGATCCGGCTTGATCATCACCGATGAACCCAGCCTGCCTGTCGCCCGGCAGTTGGCCCAGGATGGAGCTGCCATCCTCAACCTTGACTTGCTTGAGGTCGGGTTTCCGAATGAAAACCCTCATATTCCTTTATCGCCCGAATCAATAGCTGCGATCTTCTACACGTCAGGTTCGACCGGGCAACCCAAGGGGGCGGTCTATGATCACAGTTGCGCCCTCCATTTCAATATGGATTTCATAAATTTCAACGAGCTGGGTTGCAAAGATCACATTCCTCTCACATTGTCGTGTAGTTACGCCTGGTCGATAGCCGGCATTTTTGGGGCACTCTTAAGCGGCGCAACGCTTCATCCTTGCGACCTTAAGAAAATGACTTTAAGCGCTTTTGGAGATTGGTTAATCCAGCAGAAAATCACGTTCCTGACCTGCCCTCCCGGCTTCCTTCGCCAGTGGATGGCTTCCCTGCCCAGGAGCACAGAGACGCTCTTTCCAGATCTGCTGGCCATCGGAATTGGCGGTGATGGCTTTTACCACCAGGACCTGGAAGATTGGAGAAGACATTTCTCGTCCCATTGTATATTAAATAATGTTTACGCTTCCACGGAAGCCGCCTGGATGACGTTCCAGCGATATGATCAGCACACCGACATCTCCGATCCCATTCCGCCTCTGGGTTATCCTGCCCCCGACAAAGAGATCATTCTTGTTGATGATGCTGGTCAAGCGGTCGATCCGGGACAGGCCGGGGAGATCGTAGTTAAAAGCCGTTACTTGATCCCCGGCTACTGGCATAACCCCGAGCTGACCGAGGCAGTCTTACATCCTGACCCTGCCGACCCGGAGTCGCGAATTTATCATTCGGGCGACCTGGGACGCTGGCTTCCCGATGGAAGACTCGAATTCGTAGGGCGCAAAGATAACCAGGTGAAGATCCGGGGGTTCCGGGTCGAGATCAACGCGATACTATCAGCACTTTCCACTCACCCGGCTGTAAAAGAGCTGGTTATTGCACCACGCCCGGTACCCTACGCCATGAACGAAAGAAGGCTCGTTGCCTATATCGTGCCCCGCCCGGGAATGGTTTCGACCAGTATGGATCTACGTACCTTCCTGGCTGCCAAGCTGCCCGATTACATGATCCCGGCACGCTTTGTTTTTCTCGATAAATTTCCCCTGAACACCCGTGGTAAAGTGGATGTCCACGCTTTGCCTGAGCCAACCCGCGAATCTGACGCCGCTTTTGTTGCCCCACGCAATCCGGTTGAGCAAGAATTGGTGAAAATCTGGACAGCTGCGTTCCGGTTCGAAGGAATTGGCATCCAGGACGACTTCCTGGAGTTGGGAGGCGATTCCCTGCTGGCAGCCCAGATATTAACTGATATTGAAGACCAATTCAACCGCAACCTTCCGCTCGCACTTCTGGCCGAATGCCGGACGATCGAACAAATGGCCCGGTATATTGAGCACAGCGATGTTCAAGCGGCTTCTTCCATAATTGTGTTTCAAAGCGGAGGGGTCCAACCGCCTCTCTTTCTCTTTCCGGGCAAGCATGGGGATTCTTTTTACTTCCGCGACCTGGCCCGCCGCCTTGGGAACGACCGGCCTGTCTATGGCATCGAGTTGGTTTTCTCAGGCACAAAGACCGTCCCATCCATACGGATGGAGGAAACGGCGGCAAGTTGTCTGCGTGAGATCCGGGAACTCCAGCCGGATGGTCCCTATTATTTTGCAGGCCATTCTTTCGGCGGGATGCTGGCCTTTGAAATTGCGCAGCAGTTAACCAGATCGGGGCAGGTGGTTGCATTTTTAGGGTTGTTTGATACATTTGCTCCCGGATCGTATCCTAAGGCGGAAGTTCCTGAACGGGTGAATATTCACCGCGATAATATGCGCCATCTGTCCTGGCTGGAAAGGTTGAATTATGGAACAAACAGGGTCAAGAGTTTGATGGAAAGAATGTTAAGCTCTTCCTCGCTTCTCTATATTGCCGAAAGATTGAAGATGACTCCAAAGGATATTAATTGGATTAACCAAACTGCCTATATCCGCTACAGGCCAAACCCGTTCCCAGGAAAAGTAACCTTGTTCCGGGCGAATGAACGACCATCTTACGTCCGATCCGACCTAACCGCAGGATGGAAGGATTATGCCGCTGAAGTAGAGATTCTGGATGTCCCGGGATCCCATGCGTCCATGCTTGATCAACTTAATATTGAGCAGCTGGCTGTCGGGGTGAAAAAATGTGTCGAGGCGGCTCAAGCGAGGCAATAGAGTGGGCGGGTCTGGGTCTGCCGGGAGGAAGGTATCAGCAGATTATTAATCAGCCAGATATCCACGCTGGGGAAAGCCAGCTTCTCAATTATCATAGACCTTATTGTCTGTGAAACGACAAAATCGCCCGGTGCCATACCGGGCGATTTTGAGCGTGCGCTAACTTCTATTTACTCGTGCATGCGCCTCCGCCTGTCACACCGAGCTTCCATTGGCAGTTCGGCTGCGCGCTGCAGATCTTCGGGTTCGTGATGCGGGAGCAGGCCGCCAGTGTGGCGGTCGGGGGGACGGCGGTCGGCGTGGGTGGTTCGATCAGCACCCGCAATCCCGTCAGGTCTGCAGGGGGTGTGCCTGCTGTGGACGGCACCCAGCAGCCTTCGTTGGGTGTGAGCATGATCCGGAACCAACTGCCATCCAGGTTGCGCCCGTCCATCAGGTAGGAATGGCCTTTCAATGCCACATCCAGGATGGAAAAGACCGGGTTGGGACCGGAGCGGCAATTCGCATTAAGGTTCGGGATGAAAATGAATCCTGCCTGGGTGGGTGTTGGGGAAAGTGTCATGGTGGGGGTTGGTGTGGGAATTTCCAGGATGGGCGGACCCAAAACCGTGATGGGATTTTGGTTCACCGGAACCGGCTTGGGGCAGATTCCCGGCGCCTGGGTGGTGAAGGAAAATACGCTCGAAACCGGGCCCAGGGTGGTATCGTTCATTGGCGTGATCTTCCAATAGTAGACCGTGCAGTTCGCCAGCGGGTTGCCTGGCCCCCAGCGCGTGGATGGAGTGCCGGTGCCGCCGCTCAGGCTGGTGTCGGCGAAGGTCGGGTCCGTGGAAAGGTCCACCCGGTAGCCCTGCGGCAGGCAGGCGTCAGGATATTGCCAGATCAAACTCGGGTCCAGTTCGTTTATTATTGCCCCGTTGGCAGGCTGGAGCAGGCTGGGGGCAGCCAGCGCGTTTGTGTCACACATCGGGCCGGTAAAGAAATAGTTGTAACCGGCGGGCGGCCCCAGCGTGGTCCCATTAATGGCCTGCACACCCCATTCGTATTCACGCCCAGGCTGGAGGGGACTGCCGGGCCCCCAGGAAGTGGAGGGGTTGCCGGTGCCGCCGCCCAGGTGGTCGGTGAATAATGGTCCGGTCCTTAAGTCGATGGCGTAGCCCTGGGGGTTGCAACTCGCGTCGGGGTAGGTCCATGTTAGAGAAGGCGACAGCGACGCGACCACCGACCACATCGCCGGGCCGGTCAAGACCGGCGCCTGCAATCCGGCAGTCGGGCAGGTCGGCAGCCCGGGTGTGGGAAAGGAGCACCCACTGGAGGCCAGCAGCAGGACTATCACGCCAGCCAGGACAAAATACCCTTTTATTTTCATCCGATTTCTCCTCATTATTGTTTGTATTTCCCGAGCCAGCTCGTTTTTACCCGGTCATTCTTGCAGGATTCTTTCTGGGAATTTTCTGCTGATCAAGGTCAATTATACATTACTATTAATATCTAATATATGGTTAACATCTGATATAGATTTTTATCAAGCCGGTCTGGTCGAATTTCCTTCATCGCTCCTGGTTCCCTGGATCGTATTTAGCCCCTGCCCCCGCGGGCGTGGATTGAAATGCCCGTAGGGGCAGACCTGCGTGTCTGCCCATTGCGTCGCCTCCGTCCCCGCAGGCGTGGATTGAAACTTGCCATATTCCTCTTTCTTCTCTCCCCTCCCCAAATCGTTCTTCGATTTGGGGAGGGGTTGGGGGTGGGGTCGCCTCCCTCTCGCACCCCCTCACCAATCCCGATTCCTGAATTACGAATCTCTAATTATGAATTATGTTTTTCGTTCTTTTGTTTTTTGTTTCTTGTTTTTCCTTCGTGTTCCTTTGTGGCCTTCGTGGTGAGAGCTTTTAATCTTTCCTCCCCAAATCCTCCATAAACTCTACACAATTCGCCGGAAACTCCCTTCCGAAAATGCCTTTTTTTCCCGAATTTGCCCCTAAAAACCGCCAAAAAGTACCTTTTTTTGGCATTGTTTTTACAGGAAAATCCCATAAGTCTTTCCTCTTTATCCCCTTCCCTCTGCCCCCTTTCCCCTCAACTCGCACGAAACCTCTAATTATGCCCAAATTCTGCTGTTAAATCCCGTTTTCCGCTTCTTCCTTATCACTTCTCTCTACTCTCTTCCCACTTCTCTCTTCTCCC
>Ga0187873_1000555_pt1 | contig 37423 bp, 34 predicted proteins | sample June2016WEW_16_1_2_FD_133012 | JGI IMG/M metagenome (GOLD analysis project Ga0187873, IMG submission 133012) | Peatland microbial communities from SPRUCE experiment site at the Marcell Experimental Forest, Minnesota, USA - June2016WEW_16_100 | ecosystem: Environmental > Terrestrial > Soil >...
AGCACCCGCCCATAATATGAAAAAGTTGGCGGCTATTTAGCCACCAACTTTTTTTGCCTTCGCTTTTTTCACCCCTTTTTCCTAGTTTTGAGGCTGCCCAGAGCTTGTTTCTAGACAGCCTCTGGAACCTTTTGAAAATCTAGTCCGATGAACCGGTATCCTGGATTTCCGTCCATTGGGAGGAGCCCGCCTGCTTCAACGCCTGTTCAGTCACTTCGAAGCGACCATGCACGAAGCCCGTACCAGCCGGGATCAGCTTGCCGATAATGACGTTCTCCTTCAACCCAAAGAGCGGGTCGGTGGTGGCGCCGATGGCTGCCCCCGCCAGCACCTTGATGGTGTGCTGGAACGAGGAAGCCGAGAGCCACGAGTCGGTGCTCAGGGAGGCTTTAGTCACACCCAGGAGCAATTCGTGGAATTTGGCCGGGACTTTTCCTTCAGCCAATAGTTGCTCGTTGACTTTCTGGATTTCCAGCCGTTCCACGGCGTCACCGGGCAGATAACGGGTATCACCCGGGCGGAAGACTTGCACCTTGCTCATCATCTTGCGGATGATGACTTCAAAATGCTTGTCGTGGATGTTCTGGCCCTGGGAACGGTAAACCTTCTGGATCTCGTTCAAGAGATACATCTGGCAAGCCTCGCGTCCCTGTACACGCAAGACGCGGTGCGGGTTTAGTGAACCTTCCGTCAGCGGCTGGCCTTCATCTACGTGGTCACCTTCTTTGACCAGCAAGCGTAGGGTGGTTGGAATTTCGTGTTCAAACTCTTCGCGTTCCTCGTGCGAGACAAACACTTTACGCTTTTCCACGCGCACTTTGCCGGCATGCTCGGCCGCGATGGTCGCTTCAGCCAGAGTGGCGATCACCTCGCCGGATTTGACCTCATCCTCGTCCTTCACCTGGATGGTCCATTCCGCCGGCACATCGAACTCATCGTGGATCATCTCACTATGTTCAACATGTACCAGGCGCATATCAGCATACTTGTCGGATTGGACGATCCGCACCGTGCCTTTAATCTCGGCAACGACTGCTTCGCCCTTCGGCATTCTTCGAGATTCGAACAGTTCTTCCACGCGCGGCAGGCCGGTAGTGATGTCGCCGCCTGCAGCCACGCCGCCGGTATGAAAAGTACGCAGGGTCAACTGCGTGCCCGGCTCACCGATCGACTGGGCCGCTACGATGCCTACCGCCGAACCCATTTCAACCATGGTACCGCGGGCCATATCAATGCCGTAACATTTGGCACAGATACCGTGGGTCAGTTCACAGGTCAGTGCGGAGCGGACTTTAACTTCCTCAACCTCTGCCACAGCAATCTTGCGGGACAGTTCGTGGTCCAAGGGGTCGTCCCTCTCAGCCAACACTTCACCGGTCTTCGGGTCAAGCACGCGCTCGGCTACCAATCGCCCATATAGACGTGAAATCATGGATTGACCGGCGACATCATCCTTCCGGCGGATCCAGATGCCCAGGTGCGTGCCACAGTCGTGTTCGTTAATGATAATATCCTGGGCAATGTCCACCAGGCGGCGGGTCAAATAACCGGCATCCGCAGTACGCAGGGCAGTATCAGCCAGGCCTTTGCGGGCGCCGTGGGTCGAGATGAAATATTCCTGGGCGGTCAGACCTTCACGGAAGTTCGAGCGGATCGGCATCGGGATGATACGACCGGACGGGTCAGCCATCAGACCGCGCATGCCAGCCAATTGGCTGATGGGGCCGAAACCGCCTTTGGTGGCTCCGGAGTTGGCCATCGTGGCCAGGTTGCCATCCGGGTCCAGGTAGTTCTTGACGGCCTTGGCAACGTCATTGGTGGTTTGCTGCCAGGTCTGGATGATGCGCTCGTTCTGTTCCTGTTCCGTCAGCAGGCCACGCCGGAAATCACGTTGGACCAGTTCCACATCCTTGAGGGCCGCGTCGATGATTTCAGCCTTCTCAGGCGGGATGGTGATATCGCTTACGGCGATGGTGGTTCCGGAGCGCATGGCATATTCGAAACCGATGCGCTTGATGGCGTCGGCAGTCTCGGTGGTTACATCCTGTCCGTAGAGTTCATAAACTTCGGCTATCAGGTCTTTAATGCCGCCTTTTTCCAACTGGCGGTTGATGAACTGGACCTTCTCGGGCAGGATGCGGTTGAACAAGACCCGCCCAACGGTTGTATCGAGGATTCGGGTTTCCTCTTCAGACAGGCGATCCCCGTTCTCGGCATACCAGGTTTTCATGCGGATCTTGATCTTGGTATGGATCTCCACCTGGCCGAGCTGGTATACCATGTCGACTTCATCGATATCAGCGAAAGCCCGGTCATCGCCCTTGTGGGCCCGGGCCTGCAGCATGGTCATGTAGAAAACGCCCAACACCATATCCTTCGAAGGAGCTATGATCGGCTCACCATCGGCAGGTTTAAGCAGGTTCTTGGAAGCCAGCATCAGGCGCCGGGCTTCCTGTACCGCCTTGTCGGAAAGTGGTACGTGTACAGCCATCTGGTCGCCATCGAAGTCGGCGTTGAAGGCGGTACAGACCAGTGGGTGCAGTTGAATGGCCGAGCCTTCGATCAGCACCGGCTCGAATGCCTGGATGCCCAGACGGTGCAGGGTGGGAGCACGGTTCAACAGGACCGGGCGATCCTTGATGACTTCTTCAAGCGCCTCATAGACTTCCGGCCGGTTCCGTTCAATAAAGCGGCGTGCGCCCTTGACGTTGGCGGCATAATTGTGAGATACCAGCCGGGCGATCACAAATGGGCGGAATAACTCCAGCGCCATGGCCTTGGGCAGACCGCATTGGTATAGTTTCAATTGCGGGCCAACCACGATGACCGAGCGGCCGGAATAATCCACACGCTTGCCCAGCAGGTTACGGCGGAAGCGGCCTTTCTTACCCTTAAGCATATCGCTTAGGGAGCGTAACTCACGCCGGCCGCGGCGGGATAGCGCCTTGCCGCGTTGGGAATTATCGATCAGGGAATCAACCGCTTCCTGCAGCATACGCTTCTCATTCCGGACAATCACATCCGGCGCGCCCAGTTCGAGCAGGCGCTTGAGGCGGTTGTTGCGGTTGATGACACGGCGGTATAGATCGTTGAGATCAGAAGTGGCGAAACGACCGCCATCCAATTGCACCATTGGGCGAAGGTCTGGCGGGATGACCGGCAGGACGGTCAGGATCATCCATTCCGGACGATTCTTGGAACGGCGGAATGCCTCCGCGACTTTGAGCCGCGAGGTGGCCTTCTTGCGCTTCTGCTTGGATTTGGTGGTTTTAACCTCTTTCCAAAGCTCCTCGGCCAGCTTATCCAGGTCGAGCCGGCGCAGGATATCGTAAAAAGCTTCAGCGCCCATATCCGCGCGGAAGACCTGGCCCCAGCGTTGTTTCAATTCGCGATAGCGGATCTCGCCCAGGAAGGTGAATGGCCGCAGTTCGAGCAATTCATCGCGCTGGCGGGCATTGGCATCGTGGCTGGTGGAGGTCTGGTCTTCGAGCTGGGAACGCAGGGCGTTCATCTCTTCGTCAGCTTCCGCCTTGAACTTGGCGGCTTCCATCTTGACATCTTCCAGGGCGCGTTGCTTCTCGTCTTTAAGCCCGTTCTCGATCCCATCCAATTGGCTCTGAACGAACTTCTGAACTTTCGTAATATGTGTCGCGGCGACTTTGATGCCGGCCTCTGCGATCACGGTTCCGCTGCTGCCAAAGACAACCGCTTCTTTGAGGACCTTGCTCTTGTTGTCCTGGAAGAAAAGCTCCAAGCGCTGCCCTTCCTGGATGATGGGTTCCAGAGCCGTGGCAGTTTGTTCATCATATTTGTGTTCCAGTTCGGTTTTTTTCTGCTGGAGTTCGCTTAATTTTTTATCGCGGCCTGTCTTGATTTCGGCAATCTTCGAGTTGATGACGCTGGCCTGTTCGCGCTCTGAAACAGAGATTTCATCCTCCAGGCGTTTGAGTGCCTTTTGACGGGCATCTTCATCCACATAGCTGACGATGTATTGGGCAAAATACAGCACCCGGTCCAGGTTGCGGCGCGAGACATCCAGCAGCATGCCCAGGTATGAGGGGATGCGGCGGGTGTACCAGATGTGGGCCACCGGCGTTGCCAGCACGATATGGCCCATGCGTTCGCGGCGGACCGACGAGCGGGTCACTTCCACGCCGCATTTATCACAGGTGATGCCTTTGTAGCGGGGATTCTTATACTTACCGCAGTAGCACTGCCAGTCACGGGTGGGGCCAAAGATGGCCTCGCAAAATAACCCGTCTTTTTCCGGCCGAAGCCGCCGATAATTGATCGTCTCGGGTTTAAGCACCTCGCCATACGACCACGAAAGAATCGTTTCAGGCGAAGCCAGACTGATGCGTAATGAAACAAGTCCTTTGGTTTCCACTAGGCCAGCTCCTCATCTTTGTGAACTAGGGCCTGCAACTTTATCATCCTGGCTTAATCTTCCGCCAATGCCAGAGACAGACAAAAGCAAGCGCTATGAAGCCATTTGCTTCAAGCGCTCGCTGTTGGGTCGCAGAATTTGATTCTTATTCAAGTGCAGAATTATACTTGTTTGGTCCTATTTCGTCAAGCGCGATATCAGGTTTCCAGGCGATAGGGATGGGGAGAATGGTAATAGAAGTTGAAGGATAAGCAGGGCAATCATGAAAAGGCAGGCCGGGAGAAGCAGCAGCAGTTGCGCGGCGGCGATGAAGCGCTTGCGTATGTTCACAAGTGGTTTTATAGCATATATGCGAGACCATTACAAGAATTTTCCCCACCCCACCTATTGGAACACCGGGCCGCTGTAACCCTGGCCAGGCTTCAGGAGAGTAGCTAGGAGAGACCTTCCCCAAATTCTTCGGATTTCTATATGAGAGGACACGCAAAAGGCAAGGAAGTCGAAAATGGAACACAGCAGGGGAAAATGTGTAATAATTAGCGAACTACCTACCCCAATATTAATTGGCGTCGAAAGGAGATTCAAATGAGTGTTCAAAATGACCGCAACCAGGGGATCATCCAGGAGTTTCGAGCCAACGCCGGGAAAGTCGGTGGTCCATTCGCCGGCAAGTCGTTGCTGCTCCTGCATACCATCGGGGCAAAAAGCGGGGAAGCGCGCATCAATCCGGTCGCGTGTATCAGGGATGGGGATCGGCTGGTAGTGATCGCCTCCAAAGGCGGCGCCCCGACCAACCCGGATTGGTACTACAACGTACGGACCAATCCGCTGGTCACTGTGGAGACCGGCAGCGAACAGTTTCAGGCCCGGGCGACCTTCGCGCTGGAACCGGAACGAACGCGTTTGTATGACCAAATGGTTGCGATGATGCCCGGCTTTGCCGAGTACCAGCAGAAGACAACCCGTATCATTCCGGTGATCATCCTGACTCGCGTGAAATGATCGCTTCCAAAGCCATTTGAGGTTGTTTTGGAATAGCAATAACTTCCCGAAGGATTATGGAAAATCAACAATTCCACCCCAGAATCTTTCGGGACGATGTTTTAATCAAAGATATAACCTTAGTCTCATTTTTCTTTTTTAAATAAGGGTAAAATAAATTCATCAAACCAAGCCAAAGGAGTTGTGTATGGATACCATTGAATTCATCCGGCAATTGGTCGCGGCGGTCCGCCGCCAGACCGACGAATCCATGAAAGATTTGACCGTTCAACAATTCAACTGGAAACCGCCTGGAACTGCCAATCCCATCAGCGCCATTTTTGTCCACTTTCTAAACTCGGAAGACGCCTTCGTCCAGACGCAAATGCAGGGGAAACCGAAGCTTTGGGAGGAAGGCGGCTGGGCTGAAAAAACGGGTGTGAAGGTCCCGCCTGGTTATAGCGGCGGCTGGGAGGAGGTCAAAAATATGACTCTGGCCCTGGAACCTTTGCTGGCTTACCAGCAAGCCGTGCGCGCTGCCACGGATGCCTATCTGAATACATTGAATCCAGGAGACCTCGATCGAGTGGTTAATACTGCGCGCGGTGAGCGCAGCGTAGGTACCATATTTACCCTCGTTATCAATCACACATTAATCCATTCAGGGGAAATTGGCGCTTTGAAAGGCATCCAGGCCGGCAAAGCCTTGTAAGCCTGATGGGCAAACTGATCGTTGTAGTTGGCAACTGCGGGGTCGGCAAGACCACCCTCACACAGGTTTTATGCGCGGCGGGCGATTTTGCCACCGGCCTCGAGGAACACATTGCTCGTCCCTTTCAGGCTTTATTCAAGAACGATACCGGTTTCGCGCTGGCCAACCAGATCGATTACCTGCTACTGCGCGCCGAACAGGAACGCCTGATCCGCGCAGATTCCAGGACCGGCCTCCAGGATGGCGGGCTTGAAATGGATTTTTTCGTTTTCACCCGGTTGTTCCAGCGCAAGGGACTGCTATCGGCACAGGAATATGGCTTGTGCGAAAGGCTGGTTACCCAGATCCGTTCGGTTCAACCGGCGCCCGAGGGTATTCTGTGGCTGACCGCGCCTTTGGAGGTGGTGTTGGATCGCTTCACCCGCCGAAACCGGCAGCTCGAAATCGTCACCCGGGATGACCTGAAGGCCACCAAAGCCCTGCTGGAAGAATGGCTGGAGCACATAGACCCGGGCCGGATTCTCCGAATTGATGCATCGAAAGATGATCCCCACTACCAGGGCTGCCTTAAGGATGCGCTTGATTTTATTGCAAAACGTTAACGGAAATAGGCCACGAACTCCGCATATTTCGTGTGTCGATACAAGTCCTTTATTCGAATTTCAGCATCAGTAAAATATCTGCCAGGCAGGCGTCGAACATCTCCTGCATGATCTCCGCAGAAGCCTGGTAGCGGCCGCCAAAGGTGCCATCCCCATAAACTTCCCGGGCAGTTTGGGCATCCAGCACATCAGACGGAACGTGCGGCGGGGTCTTCTCCCCTTCTGGCAGGTCGGCCACAATGGTAAACGGGAAAGCCTCCAGCCAGTTAGCGTGCGAGGGTTTAAGCTGGTGCCGCAGGGCGACTTCTTCCACACTGTGAGACATCCACCATGCGTACCATTGAAGTTTCAAGCCCGGCAGCTGGTTGGTCAGTTCCCCCAGGCGCATTTTGAGGCCATTGTTCCCGCCATGCCCATTCAATACGAGAATTCGTTTGAAACCCTGGCTGTAAGCGGAACGAATGATATCTTCCGTCACATCCATCAGGGTGGAAAGGCGCAGGCTGAGCGTGCCGGGATAGGCCAGGAAGTACGGGCTGGAACCAAAGTTCACGGGTGGGGCCATCAGCACACCCGTCTGCTGCGCAGCCGCGTCCGCAAGCGCCAGCGGAATTTTCACATCTGAGAGCAGGGACAGGTAGCCATGCTGCTCGCAGGCACCGATCACCAGGATCAGGCGGTCATCGTGCTTCAGGTATTCTTCCACATCCATCCAGTTCAGGTCTTCGATGCGCATATGGTCTCTCCATTAATTTTCCTGCCAAGCCGGTTCCGCACAAAATTGGGTTTGCATAACGAGCTTTCTTTCAGGGGGCAACCAGGCGGCAGAGATGGCATTCAGGATCAGGCTGCGCAGTTCCGGGCGGGAAAAACCCAGGCGTTCTTCGAGCACCCGGTATTCTTCTGCCAGGCTGTTCCCGAACATTTTCGGGTCATCACTATTGATGGTAATAAAAAGCCCGCGTTCAAATAATTTGCGGGCGGGATGTTCGTCGATGGATTTCACCACCCCGGTTCGGACATTTGAGAGCGGGCACAATTCCAGGGGCAGCCGCGTATCCGCCAAATAGGCCAGCAGTTTTTCATCTTCAATAGCGCGGACTCCATGCCCAATCCGCTCAACCTGCAAAGTATGGATGGCACCCCACAGGCTTTCCGGTCCGGCTGCCTCGCCGGCATGCGCGGTGGTGTGCATACCCAGCCGCCGGGCTTGTTCATAGACCTTTTCGAAAGGTTCGGGTGGGAAGCGCTGTTCCGATCCGCCCAGGCCGATACCGATGACACCCAGGTCACGCACCTCGCTGATCTGCGCCAGGGTGACTGCCGCATTTTCGGTTCCAAGATCGCGCACCACGTCTGCAATCAAGGCGATCTCGACCTCTGGAACCCGCCTCAGACCAGCGCGAATGGCTTCCGTCAACCGCTGCAGCTGCAGTCCGCGCAGGACGAAATCCGGCGGCGAATTGAAGGCCTCTGCATAGCGGATATTCTGGCTGGCCAGGTCACGCGCCACTGCTTCAGCCATTAAGGTGAAATCCTCGTATTCCCGCAGGAACTGGATCATCCAGATCCATGTTTCGATAAAATGCGGAAAATCCTTGTATTCGAATTTGCGCAGCAGGGCCGCCTGGTCCGGAACCTGCAGGTCGCCGCCGTACTTCCGGACGAGTTCCCATAATACTTCATAGGGGATGGCGCCTTCCAGGTGGAGATGCAGTTCCACCTTGGGAACCCTTTCATACCAACTTTTCATGCTCTTATCAGATGGAATGGGTTCTTTCATAGATATCGATTATACCTTTGCAAGAAGCCAAGTGCCTTATAATACCTGCGATGCCACCCGACTCAATTCAGCCTCTGCCGGCCTTATTCCTAGAACGCATGCGGCGTCTGCTCGGTGACGAGTATGACGCCTTTGCCGCCGCGCTGGAGCAAAGCCCGGTCAGCGGGCTGCGTGTTAACACACTCAAGCTCAACCCGGCGCAGTTCCAAGCGATCTCGCCCTTTGCGCTTGGAGATGCGGTGCCCTGGTGTGATTCTGCATTTACCCTCAGCCCTACCCCTCAAAAATTACGGGCACAAGTCCGACGGGGAGAGGGGACAGGGCTGAGGGAGCCCGGCAAGCACCCCTATCATTTGGCCGGGCTGTACTACCTTCAGGACCCCTCGGCCATGTCGCCGGCCGAACTGCTGATGAGCGCGCCATTCGACCTCCAGATGGGTTCCATTTCCCTTCATCCCGCCTCCGCCAAAGGCATGCGCGTACTGGACCTGGCGGCGGCTCCCGGCGGGAAGACCACCGCCCTGGCTGCACTCATGCAGGGACACGGCTTGCTGGTTGCCAACGAGATCAAGGACAAACGGGTCGGGCACCTGGCCGTGAACGTGGAACGCTGGGGCGCCGGGAATGTAGTCATCACCAACGAATCCCCCGAGCGGCTGGCCGACCATTTCGGCGCATTCTTCGACCGCGTACTGGTGGACGCGCCTTGCTCGGGCGAAGGCATGTTCCGCAAGGATATGGGCGCACGCCGGAATTGGTCGCCGGAGATGGTGGCGGGCTGCGCCATCCGCCAGCGCAACATCCTGCGCGTGGCCGCCAAGCTGGTCAAGCCGGGCGGGTATCTGCTGTATTCCACTTGCACTTTTGCGCCGGAAGAGGATGAAGAGGTTATTTATGAACTTCTTCGTGGATTTACAGATCAAAACGGAGTGGAGCAATTCGAAGTAGTGGAATTGCCTCAATTGCCCGGTTTTATGGCTGGGCGCCCGGAATGGATGGAAGAAAACAAGCAACAAGGAATAAAAAACAGAGAACAAATAACAAAAGATAACATGCGCGGTGCGGTGCGCTTGTTCCCCCACCGGGTGAACGGGGACGGCCATTTCATCTGCTTGTTGAAACGGATGGGGGTATCAGATTTTAAAGCGGAATGGGAACCCGACCGGCTGGCAAACTCGTCAAAGGCGCAATACCGGTTATGGCAGGAGTTCGCCGGAGAAGTGTTGCAGGCCAATTTCCCGGCAGACCGGCTGCGGGCGCGGGCCGAACGGCTGTATTTCGTCCCCGAAGAACTGCCGGATTTCGGATCTTTACGCGTGCTACATCCGGGCGTCTGGTTGGGAACATTTAAAAAGGAGCGTTTCGAACCGGCGCATCCGCTGGCACTGTTCCTGCTACCGGGACAGGCAAAGTATGTGCTGGATCTGCCTTCGGTGGAAATGGGCAGTCGCCGTTCGTCCCTGAAGGCGTATTTAAGCGGCGAAACCATTCCCAGCGATGGCGCACCCGGCTGGACCCTGGTAACCGTGGATGGCTGGCCGCTGGGTTGGGGCAAATGCGTCCAGGGCATCCTCAAGAACCATTTCCCGCACGGCTGGCAGATCTATTCCTGACGCTAGATAAAAGTAACGATTTTGGTTTTTAAGCGACTGAAGTCGCCCCTACGAAATAAAAAATATTATTGTTCAGAGAAGAAACAGGTTCCTTAAAGGAACCCGTTTCTTGATTTTATTGCTTCTTCGCCGCGCTGGCACGGGACAAGGCCCAGCCAAGGCTGATGCGGCCGCGCTCGGGCTCGATCTTCAGGATTTCCAGATCGATGATGTCTCCCACCTTGAGCAGGGTGCCGTGCGGGATGCGGGATTTGTGCAGCAGGCCATCCTGCTTGACGCCGATATCCACGAACGCGCCGAAATCCACCACGTTGCGGACAGTGCCCTTGAGTTCCATGCCAACCAGAAGATCCTCTGCTTTGAGCACGTCCGAGAGCAGGATGGGCGCGGGTGTATCGGCACGCGGGTCGCGCCCCGGGCGGACCAGCTGCTCAAGAATATCCTTCAAGGTTGGCAGGCCGCAGCCCACTTCGACGGCGAGTTTTTCGGGCGGGGTTTTCGCTACCAGCGCGTCCAGGGCCGGTTTGCGGGCAGTGATGGGGGAGGCCGGCGAAAGCCCGGCACGTTCCAGGACAGCCTCAGCAATGGCATATGACTCGGGGTGGATGGCGGAAGCATCCAACGGGTTGGCGCCCTCCCGGATGCGCATGAACCCGGCGGATTGTTCGTAGGCTTTCGGGCCCAGGCCGGAAACACTGAACAATTCCTTGCGCGAAATGAAAGCGCCGTTGGCATCCCGGTAGGCGACGATGGAAGTAGCCAGTTTCGGGCCAACGCCGGCGACATGCGTCAGCAGGGCCGGTGAGGCGGTATTCACATCCACGCCCACGGCATTGACCACGCTTTCCACCACCCCATCCAGCGAATGGGCCAGGGCTGACTGATCCACGTCGTGCTGGTACATGCCAACGCCGATGGATTTGGGGTCGATCTTGACCAGTTCGGCCAGCGGGTCCTGGGCACGCCGGGCGATGGAGACCGCCCCACGGATGGACACATCCAGGGCCGGGAATTCCTGGCGGGCCAGGGCCGAGGCCGAGTAGACCGACGCCCCGGCTTCGTTCACGATCAGGTATTTGGTCATCGGTTCGGGCGACCGACCGGTCGCCCTTACGCGGATCAATTCGGCCACCAATTTCTCGGTTTCGCGTGAGGCGGTGCCGTTCCCGATCGTGATCAGGGTAACATGGTGACGGTTGACTATGTCCTCGAGCGTGGCCAGCGCACCGGCCCAGTCGTTTTTTGGTTCATGCGGATAAATGGTGCCGGTATCCAACAGCTTACCGGTGGGATCCACCACGGCCAGCTTGGTGCCGGTGCGGAAACCGGGGTCGAGGCCCAGCACGGTCTGGCCGGCCAGGGGCGGCTGGGAGAGCAGGGCGCGCAGGTTGGTGGCGAAGACGTTGATGGCATGGCCGTCCGCCTTTTCGCCCAATTCCCTCCGCACATCCCGCTCGATGGCCGGCAGCAGCAGGCGCCCGGCGGAATCATCGATGGCCAGGCTGAGCTGGTCGGAGAAGGGCGAGAGAATGTCCTCCTGGAACTCGGCTGCGATGGAGGCGCGCCAGTCGCGTTCATCCATTTCCAAGCGCACCTTGAGGAGGCCCTCCTTCTCACCGCGGTTGAGCGCCAGGATCTGGTGCGGCTGGAGCCGGTCGACCCGGCCTTCAAAGGCATAATACGACTCATAGAGGCGTTTCTCATCCACAGCGTCTGCGACCTTTTCGGCAACCAGCAAGGCAAATTGGAGGGCTTTCGCGCGGGTGGCGCTGCGCACGTTGGCGTTATCGCTGATGGTTTCGGCAACGATGTCGCGCGCCCCCTGCAGAGCCTCTTCAACGGTGGTCACCTGCTCGTTGAGGTACGACTCCTTGACGATGTCTGCCAGGCTGCGGCGGGTCAACGGCTGCTGGAGGATATGCTCCGCCAGGCCTTCCAGGCCCTTTTCGCGCGCCAGCATGGCACGCGTCCGGCGCTTGGGTTTGTAGGGCGCATACAGATCCTCGAGGGCGGTCATCGTCACGGCCGATTGGATGGCCTCCTTGAGTTCACCGGTCAGTTTGCCCTGTTCTTCGATGGATTTCAGGATAGCCAGGCAGCGCTCGTCGATTGCCCGCAGGCGGACGATCTCATCGGCAACGATGCGGACCTGCTCATCATCGAGAGTACCGGTCATTTCCTTGCGGTAGCGGGCGATAAAGGGGACGGTGTTGCCTTCGTCGAGCAGGCGGACGGCGGCCTCCACCTGGAAGGCTTTAACTTGCAGTTGGGTGGCGATGGTTTCGGAGTAATTCATAGGGTCTCGAGGAAAATGGAGTGGCGGGAAATTTTACCATGACGCAGGAAGTTATTGGGGATTAGGGATTTTAGATTTTAGATTTTAGATTTTAGATTTTAGATTGAGGATTGTGGAAAATAGCGTTTTTAGGGGGTTTGCGGGATCGTTGGTTGAAAACAACCGGGAACAAAAAGGGGAAAGGGACAAATAAAACGTAAAAACGCAAAACGTAAAAAGAAAAACCTTCACCACGAAGGTCACAAAGATACACTAAGGAAATAAAATAACGAAAATAAACAGAATTTGGGGTAGTTTGAGGGGTTTCGTGCAGGTGGGCGAGGATGCGCAAGCGCAGGGCAGGAGAAGCAGGAGGGCGGAATTGATGTGCCCAAAAAAGGGGTTGTTTTATGCGATTTTGGGCTTGTTTTTGCAAACAAATAGGGGGGTTGAGGAACAACAAAACCATTTCAACAATACATCTAAACACAAAGGGCACAAAGGACTCTAAGGAGCACGAAGAAGAAAAAAATACAAGAAAAAAACAAAGACGGAAGGATGAGGAAAAAACTGAAAAGAAAGAGATTCAACGAGATCCCGCGGGAGAGCGCCGCGGGACAAGCGGGCACGAAGATATTTCCCGAATTCAATTCCCGCCTGGCACGGCTGGTAACGGACGCATTAAACCCGGCAATGATCGATCCAAATGATTTCGCATTTCGTTGCAGGGGCGCATGGAATGCGCCTCTGTAATTTGCACCCAAACCTGTATCCGGGCGGAAATCGTTCAGGTGGATTTCTATCGGGTGAGAATCATTCGGATGAACACCGTCGAGGCGGACACTGTCGGGGCGGATTCAATCCGCCCCTACCAGTTAATTGGCGGGATCGGCGGGGGGTGCTTCTTTCGCATCCGCCAGGCCGCCTTCTTCGTCGAGCAATACGCGCGCCCGTTCATCTTCGCTGGGCTCGATGCGGCGGGCGAAGATCAGGTAGCCGGTATGGGCGACCATACGGTCAGTGGGGCGCAGGCGGGTGGGTTCGGGTTTGTAGTAGCGCATGAACAGTTCGCACACTTCGATAAAGGCAAAATGCTCGCGACGCAGGGCATAGAGCAGTTTTTCGACCTGGTTGAAAGTGGGCACCAGGTTGCAGAAAAAGCCGCCCGGCTTGAGGGCCAGGCGCACCTGGAGGATGTAATCCCAAGGGTTGGGGAGATCCAGGAAGAGCGCATCCACGTCGGTTTCGGTAAATCCATTCGCAATATCGCCTAGTTTGAAATCGACGCGCGCATCCAGCCCGAGCCGCTCCAGGTTTTTGCGGGCCAGGGCCTGGAACTCCGGGCGGCGTTCGTAGGTGACCACGTGCCCCTGCGGGCCGACGGCGTAGGCCAGCGCGACGGTCATGGAGCCGGAGCCGGTGCCAGCCTCCAGGACGGTCTGGCCGGGCCCGACCGACATGCTGGTGAGGATGAAACCAATGTCCTTGGGATACATGATCTGGGTGCTGCGTTTTAAATCCTGAAGCAGGTCTGCCAGGGAGGGCTGCAGGATGAAGAACGGGCTGCCCTGGTGGCTGAAGACCTGGCTGCCCCAGGACTTGCCAATCAGTTCATCGTGGTACAAAATGCCGCGGTGCGTGTGGAACGACCCGCCAGGAATGAGCGGGAAGATGAAATGCTTGTGACGGAGGCCCACCAGGAGGGCCAGGTCACCGGGCCGGGAGTGGGTGGTATTCAAATTCCAGGGCATAGTTTATCCTACCCTCACCTCCTGCCCCTCCCCCGACAGGGGAGGGGTCGGAGTGAGAAAAATTATGGCTTTAAATATTTTGCAAAGAAATCTGCGATGGCATTGTAGCATGTTACCCGGTTGGGGTATTTCAGAACATCGTGGCCTTCATCCTCGAAGAGCAGGATTTCAATATCCTTGCCTTTTTTCTCCAGATCAGAAACCAACTCTTCGGATTCTTTCGCCACGACACGCGGGTCGTTGCGGCCCTGGATGACCAGCAACGGGCAGGCCAGGGCATCCAGATATATTTTTGGGGAACGTTCCTGCAGGAATGCCCGCCCGGCGGCCGTCGCGGGATCCGCCACGGCGAGGCGGTAGTAGGGTTTCCACGTCGCGGGGATGCGGGCGGAAAAGGTCAGCAGGTCATACGGGCCAGCCATATCGCAGGCAGCCGACCACAGCTCCGGGTGGCGGCCGGCCATCATCAGCGTCATGTAACCGCCATAGGAACGGCCTACCACAGCAGCGCGCTTCAAATCCAGGCGGCTATCCTTCGGCAGCACCTTCGTCATGGCATGCACATGGTCAAGGCGGTCCTGGCCGCCCCAGTCCCGGTCGACCTGCTTGGTGTAATCCATGCCGTAACCGGTGGAGCCGCGCACGTTCGGCACGAAGACGGCGAAGCCACGCAAGGTCAGGAACTGGATCAGCGGCATCGAGAACCAGGCGAAATCCGGGCGCTCCTGGCCCTGCGGCCCGCCGTGAATGTAATAAACCAGCGGGCGCGGTTCAGCATAGCCAAGCGTCTCTGCCGGCAGGTACAGACGGGCCGACACACGCGTGCCATCAAAGGATACGAAGGAGGCATCTTCGCCCTGCGAAAGCTGGCTCTCCGGAATGCCGAGCAGGCGTTCCTCGGTGTGCATGACAATGGTGAGACGGTCTTTGGCCTCGACGGTAAAGATCTGGGTCGGGCTGGTGGCGGTGGAAAACGACAGCACAAAGCGGTCGCCTACCTTGTCGTAGTAGTAATGCTCCAGCACGCCGCCGGCCAGGTCGCCATTACCGACAATGACATGCCTGAGCGACAGGCTGCATTTCTCTTCGTTGAGAATCCCCTCGTAGAGCCAGGAACAGCCGTCAACATTAAAGAGGACGGCATAGTGGCTGCCTTTCAGGTGGGAGCATGCCAGCAGTTCGCCAACCCCGCGATGGACGAGGCCGTCCAATTTGACCGGCTGGATCTCACCCGGCCGGCTGAGGTCGATCAGGCCCAGGCTGTACTTATCGTCGAAAATGGCGGTCGTCACCAGGGCGGCGTTTCCACCCGGCGTGAACTCCGCCGAACCCAGCCCATTCAGGGGAACCGATTCGCCAGGCTTGCGCTGATCGAGCGGTTTGCCAAGAAGCAGGCTCTTCCGGCCACGCTCGAGCAGGGACAACACACAATCACCCATGCTGTACCCGTCAACGATGAAAACTTTCGAGTGATCTTCGCTATGACCGGCCGGGAATGCGCCCCATTCGGATTCGTCCAGCTTTTCGAGTTGCCCGGTGCGCAAGTCGCCGCGGTAGGCTTCCTGGAAAGGTGCATCCCGCCGTTCTGCATTGAAATAGACGATATTCCTGTCGATATCGCACTCGCCCAAATGAACACGGTGGTTTACGAAAAAATTATCGAAGGCGGGTTCGGGGAAGCCACCCTGCATGGGAACCAGCATGGGCAGGTAATTCTCATCGCCATCCTGGTCAAGCATGACCAGGATCTTATCCAGCAAAGGAAAGACAAAAAATGAACGCCCGCCAATCAGTTCCGGATTCTGCATGGCAATGTGCGGCGGCAGGAGCGGTTCCGGGAGCGAGCCGCCATAATACATGCCAACCAGGCTCAAGCGCCCGGACAGGTTGCTGACGAAATAAATACGGTCCGCGACGATTTGGGGGGAGAGATGCAGGCGGGCGGAGAGAAACGATTCGATTCTCGGTTGCATGGGAACAAGCCCTTCTTATAATAATATTATCATGAAAAGAGGTGCTGATTTTAATATGATTTTAAGGTCTTGACGGAATTTCACCCCCCAGATAAAATGTGGATTGTTGGTGGTACGTGTTCGTGCTGGAATTCGCAGGAAGCCGGCCCAAGCGCAATACCCACGGGCCGGCGTTTTTTAAGCTAACATGGTCGCAGCACCTCGTCCGCACTGAATACCGCACACCGTCATCCTATTCTTTTTTGTTCACTTTAAGGAGAAGTAATAAAATGGCAGAGCGTGTGACCGGTACGGTCAAATGGTTCAATGCGTCGAAGGGCTTCGGCTTCCTCGCACGCGAAGGTGGCCCGGACGTTTTCGTCCATTATAGCGCCATAGAGTCCGAAGGGTTCCGCACCCTCCAGGAAGGCCAGCAGGTCGAGTTCGAAATCGAACAGGGACCCAAGGGCCTACAGGCTGCGCACGTCAAACCCTTGTAATTCCCTCAATTGAACCCAAAGAATTCCTCCCCACGCTGGGGAGGAATTTTCTATTTAAGGTATTTGAGCGGAGTTGCCCTGCCGGAACGACAGGAACGGAAATGAATGGGAGATTGTTAATGAAGCATGAAAAACTATTTTTAAGGACTAAATATCCTGTTCATCCCCGTTTATCCCCGGTAAATCTTTTTTTTTACTTGCGGACAACTTCTATGCGGCCCAACCAATCCCCGGCTACCAGGAAAGCCAGACTGCCGAGAGTGGCCATGCCGGTATTAATCGGGCCGACGGAGGCGAAACTCCATCCGATCAAACCACCGAATAAATGGCCGATCCAGAATCCTAGCCAGGCCAGGATGACATACAGGAACAATTTGTTAACGCTGCCGCCCTTCCAAAAATGGAAGGCGGTGCCATACGCACTGGAAAGGACAACACCAAAGAAAATGGCCGGAAAAGTCATAGGCAACTCACTTTACCTGATTATAACTTATCTCGGTTATTCGCAAATTACACGATCATTCCACCACCAAGAACGACCTCACCTGCATAGAATACCGCGGCTTGCCCGGGGGTCAGGTCCCGCTGCGGCTCTTCAAAGATGACATCCACCCTGCCCGGCTCCAGCGGCGTGATTATTGCCCAGGCTTCCCTGGCGGTATAGCGCGTCTTGACCTGCAGGCGGGCCGATTCCGCCGGGGCTGCCCCGGCGATCCAGTTGACATCAGTGACGGTCAACGCACTCTGGCCAAGTTCAGTCTCCATGCCGACCACCAGCGTATTCGCAGCAGCATCCTTGGACAGTACATACAGCGGGACGATGGACGGAATTCCCAGGCCTTTGCGCTGACCGATGGTGTAGTAAGCCAGCCCGCCGTGTTCGCCAAGAGTCCGTCCGGCACGGTCGAGTATGGGGCCGGGATGGGCGATCTGGGGGGCATTGCGCTGGATGAAATCGCGATAATCCTGCCCCGCCAGGAAGCACAGGTCCTGGCTCTCCGGACGGCCGGCGGTCGGCAGGTTGAAGCTGCGGGCGAGTTCCCGGATCTTGGGCTTGGAATATTCCCCAACCGGGAAAAGGGCATGTCGCAGCCGTTCCTGGGTCAACACGTGCAAAACGTAGCTCTGATCCTTGGCATGATCCACGGCGCGCAGGAGTTCTTCCCGTCCACCCCCCGCCATGCGCTTGCGGGCGTAATGACCGGAGGCGAGATAGTCTGCGCCGAGTGCCTGGGCATGCTCGAGCAGGAAGCCCCATTTGATCAGCCGGTTGCAGACCAGGCAGGGGTTGGGCGTCAGGCCTTGGGCATAGCCGTCCAGGAAAGCCTGTACCACCGTGGAACGGAACAGCTCTTTTACATCAATAGCATAGAAGGGGATATCCAGGATGGCAGCCACCCGGCGCGCTTGTGCCATTGAGTCGGGTGTACAGCAACGGTTGGATTCTGCCTGCCCGGCTTCACTCCACAGGCGCAGCATCATCCCGGTTACATCGTAACCCTGCTGCTTGAGCAGGGCTGCGGCGACCGAGGAATCTACCCCGCCTGACATGGCAACAACGACTTTGGGCATTTATCTCCGTTTATCTCCGGTTCAAATCTCTCGCCTTCTGCACCAGTCCCGGCAGCACTTCCAGGAACGCTTCCACTTGCGCGGCGGTCGAATCCTTTCCGAGCGTGATGCGCAGGGAACCCAGACCCCACTGCGGAGGCAGGCCGATCGCCGCCATCACCTCGCTAGGCTCGGGGTTGCCGGTCTTGCAGGCCGAGCCGGACGAACACGCAAAACCGGCCGCATCCAACAGGGTCAGGAGCAGGTTGCCGTCCATGTCTTTGAAGACAAAACTGGCGTGGTTGGGCAGGCGCAGTTCAGGATGGCCGGTCAGGCGCGCATCCGGGATCTGCTCCAGGACCCGTCCGATGATCTGATCCCGCAATGGACGGACATGAGCAACCCGCCGGTCACGTTCCTCGCCGGTGAGCCGGAAGGCTTCGGCAAAACCAACGATGTAGGGCACGTTCTGTGTCCCGGCCCGCAACCCGCCTTCCTGCCCGCCACCGGTTTGCGATGGCAGGAGCGCCGTGCCCTTACGGACATACAGCGCCCCGATGCCCTTGGGGCCATAAAACTTGTGGGCGCCCAGGGAGAGCAGGTCCACACCCAGCTCGCGCAGGTCCAACGGCAGGTAAGCCGCCGCCTGGACCGCATCGGAATGGAAAGGCACCGCATGGGCCCGGCAGACTGCGCCAATTTCCACCAGCGGGTTGAGCGTGCCAATCTCGTTGTTGGCAGCCATGACCGAAACCAGCGCCGTATCCCTGGAGATGGCCTGCTCGACCGCTTCCGGTGTGATCATTCCGTACTCATCCGTCTCGAGCCAATCGACCCGGAAGCCAACCTGTTTCTCGAGCTGTTCAGCCGTTTTGCTGACAGCGTGGTGTTCAGCCCGGGATGTGATGATCCGGTTCGCACCGGTCGCGGCCCGTAGGGCCATGGCTGCGCCGCGGATGGCCAGGTTATCCGATTCGGTCCCACAGGAGGTAAAGACAAGCTCGTCAGGATTGCAATGCAATCCGGCTGCGACCGTCTCCCGGGCGGTTTCGACGGCAGATTCGGCGCGCTGGCCGTACCGGTGGACCGAGGAAGGGTTCCCAAACATTTCGCCAAAAAATGGCAACATAGCCTCCAGCACGCGTGCATCCACGGGTGTGGTAGCGGCATAATCAAGATAAGTCAAATCGGACATTTTCTACCTTTGTGCCAGCGATTATACCCTTGTCTTCCGGGTCATTGGGAATTTTCTTTTTCATGAATGGGGAGGGTTCGCAACCAGGGATGATATAATCCCGCCTGCCATGGACCTGAATGTTGCCGGACACCAGACTGGCGGGTACACCGTCACCACCTCTGTCTACGCCGGGCCGCTTGACCTGTTGTTGCAATTAATCGAGCATGCCGAGCTGGATATCACTTCGCTTGCCCTGGCGCAGGTAACCGACCAGTACCTGAATTACATCCACCAGATGCAGGTACCGGCGGATGAAATTTCCGCTTTCCTGGTCGTGGCAGCCAAGTTATTGCAGATCAAATCCGAGGCATTGCTGCCCAGGCCGCCGGTCCGGGAAGCCGGCGAAGAGGATCTCGGCGAAGCCCTGGCGCGGCAATTGCAGATCTACAAGCGCTTCAAGGAACTGGCGAACTGGCTGGATGCACGCCAGGCGCAGCACCTGCGGACGTATCTACGGGTCGCTCCACCCCTGAAAATCGAAGGCCGCCTGGACCTGTCCGACCTCACCCTGGCCGACCTATTGGCGGCCGCCCAGGACATCTTTTCCGAGGAAGCCGATAAACTGGCGCTGGGAACGGTCATCTCGGCGCCCCGTATCACCATCCGGGAGAAGATCAGCCTAATTGCCGAGAGGCTGGGACAGAATCCCAACGCAACCTTCAAAAGCCTGCTCGGCCGCAAACCCTCCCGGCTGGAAGTGGTGGTGACTTTCCTGGCACTGCTGGAACTGGTTAAACGCTACCGCGTGGCGGCCAAGCAGGAGGGGCTTTTCACGGACATCCAGATCGAAAAGATGGAAGATTGGGGAAAAGAAGAGGAATTGGAAATCGAATTCGAGTAAATTCCGGAATTTTCGGAAATCTATGTTAAACTTGCTTAATCTCAATAAAAAGGGCAGCGCGGGATGGCCGGATCTTCTTCGGCCCTCGCCCATCCTCCAGCCTGCCATGCAATTGAGAAAATCCGCACTCTTGGGTATTATAAAAGGAGAATGGCATGAATATTGAAAAAAATGAAATGGCTGTAGAAACGGATGACAATGAACCCGTTTATTATGCTCCGAAACGTGTAAGCCTGGTTTCAGATGTCGCCAGCATATTATCCTGGGTAGTGCTGGTTCTTTTCATCGTCGACTTCATCGTACAAATAATCAGCTTGCAATCAACCATGGTTTCGCAACAATTGACCGCCGCAGCGTTATTGCGCGAACCGTCTTTTTATGCTTATCTTTTTGTCAACCTAATCGTTCCGTTGTTAACAGGACTGGGCTTTTTTACTGTCCTGCAAGCGGCTGCGCAAGGGCTGAATGTGCTGCTTGAAATGGATTTCAACGCACGCGAAGCCAAGGGCAAACACTAACCCCCTGGCAAAATTATCTCTGCGAATGACGCGGACCGGTTCGCGTCATTCGCTTTTTAATGTACCGGGGATCTTATATTCCCGCTCGACCGGGGCTAATTCGGCCTCTGTCAAATCGATATCCGCCGCGGCCAGGTTTTCGGCCTGGTGCTGTGGATCGAACGACATGGGGATGGTGATCACGCGCGGCTGCCGCACGAGCCAGGCCAGCGCAATCTGCTGGGGCGTAACGCCACGGTGCCTGGCCAGCTCCTGAAGAGGCCCATTGCTACGAATGGTCCTGCGCTTCAACGGAGAATAAGCCGTCAGCAGGATATCGTTCTCCTGGCAGCCGGCCAGCACGCCATTCTCAACAACCGTGCGGTCCGGCAGGCTGTAAGATACCTGGTTGGTGAAAAGCGGCGTTTCTGACAATGCCATGGACGCTTTCAACAGCTTCAGGTTGAAATTACTGACTCCCAGGCGCCTGACCTTGCCATCTCCGACCAGCCGGTTAAGAGCGCGAAAGGTTTCCGCCAGAGGCGTGTTCCGGTCCGGCCAGTGGATCAAATACAGGTCGATATAATCCATCCCCAGACGCCGCAAACTGTTTTCACAGGATTTCAGCACGCCGGCATAACTCAAATGCTCCGGGCTGACCTTGGAGGTGATAAAGAGGGTTGTGCGCGCCAGACCGGAGCTGCGGATAGCCCGGCCCAGTAATTCTTCCGCATGCCCGGCGGCATAGGATTCAGCCGTGTCGAAATGGGTGTAGCCCAATTCCAGGGCCGAACGCAATGCGGCCAGCGAACGGGCATCTACGTTGAGATCGGGGCTGCCCTGGCCGCCAATCCCCCAAGTGCCAAATCCGATTTTTGGGATGGAACCATTTTGAAGGGTTTCGTAGCGCATGATCGGAATTATAGCATTTTGAAAGCATTCCATAGTACTTATGGAATGCTTTCAAAATGATGAAAAATAACCACCTGGTGCTATGATTGGGATATAACCAATGCATAAGGAGATTATTTCCTATGAATTCCAACCATCCGCACACACTTCTCCGGAAACATGCCATGCTCGTGCCGCTCGCCATAATGCTGGTCATGTTGGTCAGTTGCAACCTGCCCATGCAGCCGGCAGCTACAGCCACCCTGCCGCCCACTTTCACAGCCCCTGCACCGGCCGACACGCCTACCGCACAGCCCGCAACTGCGACCGCTGCTCCAACCAGCAGTCCCACCCCCAGTGCGACGGCAACGCCGCAGGCCTTGAATATTGTCTTTGCCAGCGGCACCACCGCGGCGGTGGAACAAGGCTCCATCCAGCCTAACCAGGTGGTTGCATATACCCTCAGCGCCGGTCAATCCCAGCCGATGATCCTGATCGTCAATTCCCCCAATAACGATGTATACCTGGGTGTGACAGAACCGGATGGCAGCAGCCTGCTCGATCCCGCCAAAAAATATACCAACTGGCAGTGGCTGCTACCCAAAACGGAGTTATATACCATCCAGCTTTATGGCGGGGCGACCAGCGAAGATTACACCCTGATCACCAAGGTGGCCGAAATCGTTTCCTTCCCTTCCGGTGGGACCACCGTCACGCTGAATGGATCCACGCCGAAAGGCTACGTGGTGTCTTACGCGTTTTCATGCCAGGCCAACCAGGTCATGACCGTCAGCCTGAATGTGCCTGCCACGACCGCCTATCTGGATGTGTTCGGCCTGGCCACCGGCCCACTCCTGAGCACTTCCTCCAAGGCCACCAGCTGGACCGGGACCTTGCCTTCTAGCCAGTATTACATCATCGAGGTCATCCCGGTCGGCGGGGAAATCAGCTATTCGTTGACGGTATCAGTGCATTGAAATTCATCAAAATGGAACAAAAAAACAGCAACCATCCGGTTGCTGTTGCGAATAAAAATTGTAGGTCACGTTTGAAACGTGACCTACAGTTATAATCAAATAATGAACTTCCATCGTTATTACATCCCGGGAACGGCAGTGTTCATTACCCAGGTCATTCAAGATCGCCAGCCGGTTTTCAGGGATCCGCAAATGGTCGAACTGCTACGTTCAACTTTGCGAACGGTCAAGGAACTGCATCCTTTTACGATATTGGCCTATGTTTTTTTGCCTGATCATTTTCACATCCTTATCCAGCCAACCGGGAAAAGCAATTTCAGCCAAATCATGCATTCTCTCAAACCCAATTTCACCAAACAGTATAAAAGGCTAACCGGCAAAACAGAATCGGAATCGCTCAAATTCTGGCAGAAGCGCTTCTGGGATCATGTCATTCGAGATGAGCATGACCTGGAAAACCACATTCATTACATCCATTTCAACCCTGTCAAGCACGGGCTAATTGCCGATCCCGGTAATTAGCAGGATAGCAGTTACAGGGAATGGGAAAAGCGTGGCTTGTATATAAGGGGGTTAAAATGGGAAGAGCCCAAAAATTCGGTTTGGGGTGAATAATTGTGTCAATAATTGTAGGTCACGCTTGAAGCGTGACCTACAGCAAAAACTCGACCAGCGCCTGGTTGAATTGCTCTGCCTGGTCCACGCTGACGGCATGACCGGCATTCTGGATGATAACCTGGCGCGACCACGGAATGTCCTGCGCCAGCAGTTTCTGGCGGGCCGGGCTGACGGTGGAGTCGTCCGCGCCGGTCACCACCAGCGTGGGGGCCTGGATTTCATGCAACCGTTTGCGTGAATCGAACAGCCCCAGCGCGGTCATGGCCCGGCGATAGGCACGCGGGTCGGCGCGCCTCACGACAGCAAGGTACATCTCGCGCAACTGCTGGTCTTTAGGGTCGGGGAAGACGCGCCGGGCAACCACTTGCGCCTGCGCCTCCGGCCCCAGCGTCAGGACGGTTGCTGCCCGGCGAAAGAAGTACGCCAAACCGCTGAAATCTTCCGGTCGCAGCACCGAAAAAGTGCTCACCAGCACCAGTTTTTTGGTCAAATGCGGGAAATCCAGGACGAACTGCTGGGCGATCACGCCTCCCATCGAAAGCCCCACCACGTGCGCCGGGCCGCAGCCCAACTCTTCCAACAACCCGGCCATCTGCCCGGCCACGCGCCGGATGGTCCAGCCTCGGCCATCATAAGGCGACCCGCCAAAGCCGGGAGCATCCGGCACCAACGGGCGGAAGCCAACCTGGCATAACCGGGGTAATTGCAGCGACCAGGAAGTGCCGTCCGCGCCCAGGCCGTGCAGGAGCAGTACAGTTGGTTCACCGGATGGATTGGGGTCAAGGTAATGCAGGCTGGTCATGAGGGAATCTTTTTATAACGAACTAACCATAACGGATTTTACATCAAAGGTGCAAGATATTATCAACAGAGTCCGAAGTCTCCCCTACAGGGACGATGTGGGGACTTCGGACTCCGGTCAGAGCGTGAACAATTCTATAATCGAATTATTGATGTTCCTATGTGTTCTTTGGTGTCCCTTGGTGTCCTTTGGTGTCCTTTGTGCCCTTTGCCTGCACTGCCTGCGCCAGCCTGTCCTGGACGGACAGTCCAGGGTACCGCAGGCACACGTGTGTTTAGATATTATCCGGCAGGGTCTTCCAGACTTGCTGGACATGCGCACGGTCGTGGCCGGCTATAAAGCCAACCAGTTCCTGCAACGTGGTCGGGCCGAAGATGGCATGCCGGGCCGGGCGCGACCATTCGGCCGTCAGGCCATCCAACAGCGCCAGGGTTTGTTTGCGTGCGGCAGTAAATTCGACCAGCGCTTGGGGACCATCCTGTTCCGCACACTTGCGCTCCTTCACCCAGACATCCGTGGTTTCCCCCACCAGGAAAGGATTCTGTTCGGCCAGCACCTTGCGCAGGCGCGGCAGGTTCACTTCGCGTTCCACGTCGCGCAGGTGACAAATGATCTCGGTCAGGCACCATTCGCCGGGAGCCGGGAAGCGTGTCCACGACTCCAGCGGTAGAGAGGTGGTCATGCTGGCAAGCGCCGCCGGGGTGGAACGCAGATTTGCCAGCAGCGCCCGGGGACTATCAAAAGTGACTTTGAGCGCCTCGGGAGCGGCGTGTTCGAGCCAGCCGCGGAAGGACTCGAGCGTCCCCTGCGGCACATCGGCCGGTTCTGCCGGGCCTTCGCCATTTTTGCGTACCCAGAAGACCGGCAGCCCGGCGGCCTGGGTGGGTTTTACTTCCCGCTCGATGTCGTCGCCGACCATCACAGCCGGGTCATCCGGCCAGCCCAATTGCGCCAGCATTTCAGGATAATAAGCCACCGTCTCCTTGGTGAAGTGGAAGGTCTCGTAAGAGGTCACCAGGGCAAAGGGATATTTTTCCGGCGGCAGGCCGGCCCAGCGCAGCCGGTGCTGGATGGCCTTGAGAGGAAAAAGCGGGTTGGTGGCAATTACAACGCGATGGCCCTGTTCGAAGGCCCAATCCACCAGGCGGACCGCCTCCGGGATCGTCGAGGTCAGCGAACCCAGTTCCGGGAATACTTCATCGTAAAAATGATCGATCCGTTCCTGCAAGACCGGGCGGTCCATGGCGAGCCTCGGGAAGAAATGGGCATCAAAGACTTCCCTTAAAGTCAGGACGGGGTCCAGGTTTTGCATCATGGCCCTGGTGCCGCTCATCAAGGCCGGAATCATCACTTCCGGGGCGACCTTATCCGCCAGGGCAGCCGCGAGCCCCTGGTAATAGGCCGGAATAAAAGTGTCCATATTGGTATTGAGCAGGGTATCATCGAGGTCAAGCAGCAAGGTAATGGGCATGAACAGGTCTCCAGCGCGCAAAGTACCACCCCCAAAAGGTGGATTTTATTTTTTCACTTCAAAAATGGGCGGGATGAGATGGCATATCCCACAACCGATGTATGGGTCGAAGCCGGAGCGCCCGGTCTTTTCACAAAAAGTTTTCACCCTGACGCGCGCTTGAAAACCGGATTTAAGCGGGCGGCCCAGCTCTGCGCGCAGGCGCATAAATTCGCAGGCATTGGCCCGGTCAATGGATGGCACCGGGCAGGTGCGGCAAAGGGCGGGCTTCCAGTCTGCGCCGACCAGGCGGCATTCTTCATGCTCGCGGCCGCGATAATAGTCACCAAAGAAATATTTACATTCAAAACCGGCCGGAGTTTTCATATTCTCAAGTTCCCGATGATTGTTCTTTAACTTCCAAGATTACCAATAAGCATCCATGCAAGCTTTTCACCCCGAAAAGGTAGGATCCCTTCAACGGAGTCCAAGGTCTTCTGACGCTAGAGAGTCCGAAATCTCCCCTACAGGGAGGATGTGGAGACTTCGGACTCCGAATTTTGAAAAAGGAAAGAATCGTGTCCGCGTGGCTTAAGTTTAGACGCGCGTGAGGTAGCTGCCGTCGCGCGTATCCACGCGGATGGTATCGCCTTCCTTGACGAAGTTCGGCACCTGGACTTCCACGCCAGACTCGGTCTTGACCTTCTTGGTAACACCCGTGGCAGTATCGCCGCGCACCGAGACTTCAGCGAAGACAACCTTCAGATCCACATTGAGAGGCAGTTCCACATCCAGCGCTTCCCCGTTGTAGAAAGTAAGCTTGCACTCCATGCCTTCCTTCAGGAAATTGGCCGAATCGCCCAGGATGGCTTTCGGGATCCCCGGCTGATCGAAAGTCTCATTATCCATAAAATAGTAATTATCGCCATCATTATAGAGATACTGGACATTATGGAAATCGAGGCGCGCTTCCGGAACCTGGCTGCCGGAGATGAAAGTCTTTTCCAGGGTGGAGCCGGTGCGCAGGTTGCGGGCTTTTATCTTAATGGTGGCGTTTCCGCGTCCAGGCTTATGGTGGGCATATTCCAGCACGCGCCACAAGTTACCGTCGAGCTCGAAAGTGACACCTTTACGAAGATCATTCACGTCAATCATAGCTTCTTCCTTTTTGGTTCATTGGATTCCACCATGAGATGGGGGAAGACATACCTCGCTCCGGCGTTTCCCAGAGAGCCACATTTCTAAGAATTGCAAACGGCCGGGATTATACTGCCAACCCGGCAAGCATGGCAAGGGAGCTAATGGTGCTTATCGGCGTTCGGTCGGTCCTGCAGCAGTTCAACCGCGTGCGGCAGGACCGGGATGATCACCTGGAAATTCTGCGCAGCGGCGCGTGGGCTGCCAGGCAGGTTAATAATCAGCACATTACCCCTTATGCCAGCCAGCGCGCGCGAAAGCATGGCATGCGGGGTGAATTTCAAACTCTCAAAACGCATGGCCTCAGCCAGGCCGGGCGCCTCCCGCTCGATCACTTGACGCGTCGCCTCAGGAGTAACGTCGCGCGGACCAAAGCCGGTGCCACCGGTGGTCAGGATGATATCCAACCCGCCCTCATCCGCCCAGGCTGACAGGGTGGCGCGCAGGTCGGTCAAATTGTCCGGGAGAACGGCGGTCCGTTCGACTGTCCAGCCCTGGGCGGTAACGAGTTGGACCAGCGCCGGGCCTGAGAGGTCCGGGCGTTCGCCACGCGCAGCCCGATCGGAGGCAGTCAATATGCCAATGCGAAGTGACATATCAATTCACAATTCCTTGGTGTAGGTATAAATAGTATCCATGCGTTCCCAATGGCGTGTTTCATAGAAACGCATGGCATTATCATTATCGAGAGCCACCATTAGATAACATTTCAGGCAGCCCTTGGCTTTTAAGCGATGTTCCACTTCCTCCATCAGCAGGCTGCCGACCCCTCGCTGGCGAAGGGCTGCATCCACAGCCAGGTGGTAAATAAGGCCGCGCCGGCCATCGAAACCACCGATGACTGTACCAATCAGCCTGCCCCGGGCTTCGGCTACCAGGAACAGGTCTGGATCGCGCAGGAGCTTCTTCTGGATTTCATCGGGGTCGTCAGAGCGACGGATATGAATCCCGGAGCCGGCGTTTTCCCAGAGCAAATGCACTGCCGGATAATCCCCGGGATATCGGAATTCCCGCAAGGTTATGCCGGAGCCAGAGTCCGGGTGGTCAGGCGCGGAGTTTATCGAAGAGTTCATTTGGCATATACGGTTTGAGCAAAAACTCGTCTGCTCCGGCAGCCAGGCATTCCTCTCGCTTATCAATACCGGAGGCCATGATGATCCGGATGCCATCCAGGTCGGGCATCTGACGGAGCTGGCGGACAATATCCAATCCGTTGCGGTCGCCCAGGAAAATGTCGATCAAGAGGATATCCGGTTTGGCCGAGCGGATGTTTTCCAGGATGTCACCGGGTTTATCCAGCAGAGTCACCACCTGGTACCCTTCCATATCGAGCAGGGTTTTCAGGAGCCCCACCATGGAATAGTCATCATCCGCCAGAAGTATTTTCAACATGCTTCTTTCCTCCCGTTTTTTTTCTAGGCCGGGCGGGTTCCTCGAGGGCCGCCTTCAACACATCATTTACCGTGTGCGCGAAGACAAATGAAAGCGCCTTGTGGACTTCAGCAGGGAGATCCTCAAGGTCGGGTTCATTGCGCTTGGGCAGAATAATGGTTTTCAAACCGGCGCGGTGCGCTGCGATCATTTTCTCTTTAATTCCACCCACCGGCAGCACCTGCCCGCGCAGGGTGATCTCGCCTGTCATGCTGACGCCCTTTTTAACCGGACGACCGGAAAGTAAAGACACCAAGGCGGTCGCCATGGTGACACCTGCAGAAGGCCCATCCTTGGGTTGCGCACCCGCCGGGATGTGCATATGGATGTCGAACTTGTCATAGAAATCCTTTGGCAGGCCAATTTCTTCGGCATGCGCGCGCACGTAAGAAAGCGCCGCCCGGGCCGATTCCTGCATTACGTTCCCCACGGATCCGGTGATCTGGAAACCTTTTCCGCCGGGCATTTTCGTGGCTTCAATAAACAGGATGTCGCCGCCGAAAGGCGTCCAGGCCAATCCAGGCACCACGCCAGGGATGGACGTACGTACATCGATCTCTTCCGTTTCCATGAAGATGGGATGTCCGAGCAATTCCTTAGCCACCTTGGGGGTAATCCGGGCGGATTGTTTTTTTCCTTCTGCAATCTTCGTCCCAATTTTTCGGCAGACCGCGCCGATGCGGCGTTCCAAATTGCGGACTCCGGCTTCGCGCGTGTACACGTTGATGATGGTCTTGACTGCCTCACTGGTCAGGGAAACTTCTCCCGGTCGCAAGCCGTTTTCGCGCAGCTGGCGCGGGATCAAATATCCTTTGGCGATGGCAACTTTCTCACCTTCGGTATAACCGGAGAGCTGGATGATTTCCATCCGGTCGAGCAGCGGAGGCGGAATGGTCTCCAATGTGTTGGCCGTGGTTATGAAGAATACCTGGGATAGATCGTAAGCCACTTCCAGATAATTATCGCGGAACTCAATGTTCTGTTCGGGATCGAGTACTTCGAGCAAGGCGGAGGCCGGATCTCCGTGGAAATCCATCGTCAGTTTATCCACCTCATCCAGCATGAAAACAGGGTTATGCGATTCAACCCGGCGCAAAGCCTGCAGGATGCGTCCCGGCATGGCGCCGATGTAGGTACGGCGATGGCCGCGAATCTCCGCCTCGTCGCGCACGCCTCCCAGGGAGATGCGAATGAACTTGCGTTCCATGGCACGCGCGATCGATTGTCCCAGGGAGGTCTTGCCGACGCCGGGAGGTCCGATGAAGCACAGTATTACGCCCTCGCGGTCACGCCGGATAAGGTCCTTCGAAGGCTCGAATTTATCATCCTTGCGGTCCATGCGCAGCTTGCGAACAGCCAGGAATTCCAGGATGCGTTCCTTGATATCCTGCAAACCGTAATGGTCCTGGTCCAGGATTTGGCGGGCATGCGCGATATCCAGGTTATCCTGCGTGCCCTGGCTCCAGGGCAATGTTACCAGCCAATCAAGGTAGGAGCGGATGACTCCATACTCGGCCGCGGCAGTTGGCAGGCGCGACAGCCGGTCCACTTCGCGACGGGCCTGCTTCTCGGCTTCTTCAGGCATTTTAGCCTCGCCGATCTTCTTGCGGAATTCCTCCACATCGATGGCCTGTTCGTCGTTTTCGCCTAGTTCCTTCTGGATGGCTTTCATCTGCTCGCGCAGGTAGTATTCGCGCTGGACCTTCTCAATGCCTGAACGGGCCTGATTCTGGATCTTTGCGCCCAGACTGAGCACCTCGGTCTCACGCACCAGCAGGTCGACCAATTTTTCCAGCTTAGCCTTGGTTGAATCCAGTTCGAGCAGGGTCTGCGCGTCCTGCAACTCGATGCGCTGGAAATTGGCAATCGTATAGGCAGTCTGGAGCGGGTCTTCAAGGGAAGTGATGGATGCCACCAATTCGCGCGGGATGGAGGGCGTCAGCCCCGATATTTGCTCGAACTGGTCACGGGCGGAACGCGCCAATGCATCGATCTCCAACCCGGTCTCGGTTGTCTCCGGGATCACCTCGATCTTTGCCTTAAAATATGGGTCGTTCTGGACAAACTCACCCAGCCGGAAGCGCGCCAGGCCCTGTACCAGCAGGCGGATGGTGTTATCCGGGACGCGGAACAATTGGTGAACGGTCGCAATCGTGCCGACCTGATACAGGTCGGCCGGACCGGGCTCTTCAATATCCGGGTTGCGTGCCGCCACCAGGCCGACCAATTTTCCCGGTGTAACCGACACTTCATCCACCAGCTTGATGGAACGCATCTGACCAATGGTCAGCGGAACGGCCGTCTGAGGATAAACAACCACGCCGCGCAGGGGCAGGATCGGCAGGACCTCCGGATACTTGGTGGGTTCCGCCTCGGCAGGAACACTGCCGGCCGGGTCTTTTTCCTGTTCGTCTTTTTTCTGGAGACGCGTAAAAATGGACGGCATCAGCAGGTTCTTCAAGGACTTATCTGGATCCTGGAGCCAGTCGGAAATTTCCAGATGACCGGTATACCAACGCGAGGCAGACATAAAAAGTAGTTAACCTTTGATGATGATATTGGTTGGTTTGAGCTTGGGCAGGATGACATTCAGAAAGCCGTCTTTATAATCTGCGTCGGCTTTGCTCACATCCACTCCCAGCGGTAATTCGATGGCAGTACTGAATTCACCAAAACGGATTTCCATCTGGCGGTAGGAGCGCCATTCCGGGGGCTCGCTTCTGACGCCACTGATCACAAGGAAATTATCTTCCGCGTTTATCGTGAAATCCGACTCGCTCATCCCGGCCGCTTCCACCCGCACAACGAAATTATTCTCTGTCTCGAAAACATCGGTTGGCGGACTCCAGGCATAAGAATGAAGGCTCACCTGCCAACCTATGGCGCGTGACCCGGAAAACGAAATTTCCGTGCGAAAATCTGCCTTCCCGAGCGATGAAGACATACCTGCCTCCTTATACAAGCGCAGCTTTGGCCGCATCCAGAACCTCGGAATAATCCGGCTCATCTCCCAGGGCCGCCATATACGCCACATAGGTCAGCTTCCCGGCCCGATCCACCACGAAGACCGCCCGCCGTAGGATACGCGCCTCCTTGATAAGAACGCCGAAGTTAAAACCGAATTCCGCGTTCAAATGGTCGGAAAGAACGGTGACCTGTTCCACCCCGGCTGCACCGCACCAGCGTTTCTGCGTAAAGGGCAGGTCATTGCTGATGACCAGGATGGCAATGTCTTTGCTCAAAGCGGCGGCTTCCTGGTTGAAGCGGCGGGTCTCGCGGTCACAGACATCCGTATCCAGCGATAACACGGCAGAGATGATGCGCACTTTTCCCTGCGTATCCGCCAAACCGTGGAACGGAGCCCACTCAAGGGTTTGAACGGTGAATTCTGGCGCAGCCATCCCCACTTTCAGATCCTTTCCGAGGACGGTGACATCCTGTCCACGGAATTTAACGATACCAAAACGTTCGACTGTCATGGTTCCTCCAATTCCCCTCACCTTGCGCGTCTCCCGATGGAGAAGGACAGGGGTGAGGGTAGCGCCCCTGGCGGGATTCGAACCCACAACCTACTGCTTAGAAGGCAGGTGCTCTATCCGTTGAGCTACAGGGGCATCCATCAAGCCACGTAGGGCCGCAAGCCTTTGTATACCCGCCCTCCGGCGATCGTTCTTAATATGGTCTCTGCCGGACGATTGAGGCGGGCAGCCAGTTGTTCTGCCGACATGGGAGTGTTGCCGTTTGCCAGCAACAGGCGGAAAATTGCCTCCACCATCACAGTGTGGTCGTCGAGAAAACCGGCCTGCTTGGCACAATGCTGGATCAGTGTGTATTGCAGTCCGTCCATCTGAAGGACTTCGGCAGTGTCCGGATCAACCCAATCAATCAACTGCCCATCCGGCAGGTTGGCAAAAGCCTGCTGGTGTTCGGGACATAACATGCTTGCCAGAGCAACATGCCAGTTTTCATCATTCGCCCGCCACCAGTCGAAATCGATGTGGAAAGGCATCTGGATGGTCGGCTTGACCAGGGAGAATTTCTTCAATTCAGTCATCTTCCGCCTCCGTATCAGCCAGGCGGAAGTGCATGTCGCCGACATGCTTAAATTTTGGATCACCCGTCAGGTAGGTCAATAAAGGTCCCGGCGGGCAGCGGCGGATAATATTCAAGGCCGAGTACAACTCCTGGGCGTGGACATGCCCCTGCACATTTAATTTTACCAACTCGCTCATCATATCGGCAACCAGTTGTTCGAAAGGCCGGTGTTGTTCGGCAATCTGGCTGCTGGCCTCGTCCACACCGTCTGCATCCGGGACTGCTATCACCATCCGCTCATTGAATTCGGTGGTGATATTCTGTTTCAGCATGGCAAAAACAATTCCGCCGTCGCTGCCAACCAGCACCGTCCGCACCCAGTCACGCATCGGCCGGCGGGTTCTTGCAGTGACGATCACCTGCCCGGGTTTTTTCCCTTTTGCCACAGAAATCAAGCTGCCGGGCATTAACCCATATTTTTGATACAACTTGCCCAGCCCAACCACGTAACCGTGCTGGCGCACCACCCAGGCCGGCAGTTCCTCGTGGGACTGACCATCCACCAGCGTGAAGCGGACGCGCTGGGTGTAGTAAGCGGTCGGGAACAATCCGCGCGCCCGCGCCGAAACCGGCAGCGTGCCCGCGCGCCAATGTGGATAACTCAGGCTGATGACAATCTCATTCCCTTCCCCATTGGCAGGCTCTCCTTCGGCCAATTCGTCATCCAGTTCGGATTCGAGCGCCAGCATCTCGCGGGTCATTTTGGAACGATCATAAGGGATGTCGGTATAGCGCAGCGGCGCAGGCGTTTGCCGGACATCCTCCGGTTCAAGACGCTTCAGGAACCACAGCACCTCGCCGGCCGGGCCGACTTCATCAAAACGTCCATCTTCCTGCAAGGCAAAGTTCAACGAAAACTCGATCAGCTTGGGGTTGACGTTGCCCGACAAATCCAATTGATCGATCAGCGCGCTGGCTGGCAGCGGTTTGCCGCCGGCTTCGTCCAGTACCGCCTCCGCCAGGTTCAGGTGGCCCACGTTGATATCCACCAGCAAAGACCGCGGGAACCAGCGCCCGGCCACCTGCACCAGCGCTTTATCTGCAAGCAATGCCGAGGTCAATTTATGTTCCAATTCCAGACCGTGGGATTTGAGTATGTTAACCGGATTAAGCATCTGATCATCGGCGGAAATTTCCACCGGAAGATTCAGCTTGTGGTCTGCCAATCCTGTCGCGAACAGGCGGCATTGCCCACCATCGAAAGAAACCTCAATGACTTCGAACCCGCCCAGGGTGGGATTCACGCTGGGTCGGAGACTGGTTACTTTTCCATTTATCCAGTTCAAAGCCGGAAAAACCAGTTTTTCTCCCACCGGATACCGTTCTCCCGGCATGTAGATCCTGCCATTCGATTTCTGTTGTTTGACCAGCTCAGCGCGTTCCGCGCGGATGCGCTCCTCAACCAGGAGGGGGACCAGTTCCGCCTCATTTAGAGGAATCTCGTTCTCAAAAAGATGGGTGCTAAGGAATTCGAGGTCTTTCCTGCCGAGGGATAAGGTCTGCCAGTAGTCCGGAGACAAAGAAAAAGAAGCGCCAGCCATAGCCTGCCTTGAATTAAGATTTACCCGTATGGGTGCATTGCCGGAAGAAAATATCCGCAGAGCGCAATTATACCCCACCTTGACAGGCCCTCTCGCTTGACTTACCATGCACACTGGTCTTATAAATGCCGGTGATAAATTTGTCCCGCGACCTCCAACTAGATGGGCAGGCGGCGCAGCAAGGGGCAGGTTCTCCTGGCGCAATTAACTTCTTTACAGTTCATTTTTTATTTTTCTCAAAAGGTGCCGGATGCGTATTGGCATGATCACGGAGGTGGATAAATCACATGTCTATTGAATTGCCACCTACTTCTCCCTCCCAGGAGCCAGCTGAACTACGTATCCGCAACCTGCTGGAAAAGCTGCGCACATGACCACACAAAAACAAGCCATGGGCCAATGGGGCGAAGAAACCGCCGCCGCTTACCTAGAAGATCATGGCTATACGATCCTTGGGCGCAATTTCCACACGGCCCACGGCGAGATCGATATCGTTGCCAGCAAGGCTTCCCTGCTCATTTTTGTCGAGGTGAAAACACGCAGTTCCCACGCCTTTGCCTACCCGGAGGATTCTGTCACCCGGCGCAAGCAGGCCCATTTGCTTTCAGCCGCCGCAGATTACCTGCAGGCGCATCCCGAAAGCGGGGAAAGCTGGCAATTCGATATGATCGCCATCGAGCGCAAAGCCGGCCGAAGCCCAGAGATTGTCCATTTTGAAAATGTCATCTCCTGAGTCCTCCCCCACCTCACCCCCAGTTCCTCTCCTAAAAGGTGAGGGGAGCAAACCTTCCCTTATTGTCATTGTCGGGCCAACCGCGGTTGGCAAGACCGGGATTTCCATCCAACTGGCCGAACGGTTGGGTGGCGAGATCGTCTCGGCGGACTCGCGCTTGTTCTACCGTGGCATGGACATCGGGACCGCCAAGCCCACCCTGCAGGAACGCCGGGGCGTCCCACACCATTTGATCGACGTGTCCGATCCCGCCACCATCTGGAGCCTGGCGCTTTTCCAGCAGGCCGCCGCGACTGCCATAGCCTCCATCCACGCCCGCGGGCAACTGCCCTTCCTGGTGGGGGGGACGGGGCAATATATCCATGCCGTCACCTATGCTTGGACCCCGCCGGTTACCAGCCCGGATGCACACCTGCGGGCGGAATTAGAGGCACAGGCGGCCGAAAATGGCTATCTGGCTCTCCATGCTGAACTGCAGTTGCTCGACCCGGCTGCCGCTGACAAAATCGATCCGCGCAACCTGCGCCGCACCATCCGGGCGCTGGAAGTGATCCGCCTGACCGGGAAGAAATTCTCCGAGCAGGGCGGAAAGACGGAGAGCCCTTACCGCCTGCTGACCATCGGACTGACCCGTCCGCGCCCGGAATTGTATGCGCGCCTGGACGCCCGCATCGAGTCCATGTTTGCCGCCGGCCTGCTGGACGAAGTGCAGCGCCTACTCGCTTCGGGCTGTTCCCCCGACCTGCCAACCATGTCTGCCATCGGTTACCGGGAATGCATTCAAGTGCTGCATGGTTCCATGACCGTGGAGCAGGCCAAGGTCGAGATGCGCCGCCTGACGCGCATCTTCGTGCGCCGGCAGGCCAACTGGTTCAAACTGGAAGACCCGTTCATCCAGTGGTTCGAGGTAGGTAAAACAAAGTTGGAAGATATGGAGGCAGTCATTCACGCATTTTTGAAAGCCGCTGTATAAGTTTATGCTATACTCCAAAATAATAGATCGGTTCTCCTTGCCAAGCACATTGGGCACAAATGGCACGAATATTCGAATTGCATGAATGTAAAAAAAGAAATATTCAAGGCATTCGGCAAATTCGGGGAGTTCGTGTTAAAAAAACGGTAATGGGGGCAGAGCTGCCTGCGCTTCGGGTGGTTGGACTTCATCGGCGATCCGCAGGGTTCCAGCGCCTTTCTCCAGACGGTGAAAGCCTGGACAAAAGAGACCAGCATAAGCTCCGGAGGGTCTTAATTAAGCAAATTGGATAAAACTTGAAAGAGGTTAAGATGTTTGGCTACACTCGCACCACTCGGACCTGCCCGGTAAATCAAATCCATCCCAACCTGGCCCAGGCCATCCGGGAATTTTTTCAGACGCACCAGGTGGGTGATGCGGACTCGGACACGGTTCAATGTTGCGAAACCATTTCTACGCGACCAACCCCCGGCAGGCTGGTCGGCCTGTTGGACGGGAATCCCGACACGAACATCCATCTCGCCATCGTTCTTAGCGCGGATTGGCTTGTCTGGGCACGCAATGGCGATCAAACCGGTACCGTTGTGACCGGGGCCAAACTCCAGGTGCTGAAAGTCAAAGTTTATGTAAGAAGAAATTCCAAAAACATGGAATTGGAAATATCCGGATTCATGGCCGGCACCAAGGATTATGCACGCGGGAGCCTGGAGCTGGGGCCAGATGTGGCCGCTCAGAAATTCTGTGAAGCAGTCGTTGCTGCGATCCTCAAAGCCAAACCGCCTGCTAAAACAAAATTCTTTGGGTTGATTAACGAGTAAATATCCATTCTTAACGTAAATGGGCGAATGAGGAAATAACCTTGGAAATAATTGCGGAATTCTTTACTTCGCTCCATTCGCATTGAGAAGCACCGGCCGGGATTGAAGAGGTTGATGAAGAATGCGCAATAAGGTTCCTGATGGCGGCATGATCGGGAAGAGGGTATTTTGAGCAGCGCAGCCAGATCGGTGGCAGTCATCGGCGGCGGGCCGGCCGGGCTGATGGCTGCCGAAGTGTTGATCCAGGCCGGTGTGCGGGTCGACCTGTACGAAGCCAAACCATCCATGGGGCGCAAGTTCCTGGTAGCCGGCAAGGGCGGATTGAACCTGACCCATACCGAACCGCTCAATCAGTTCCTCACCCGTTACGGCGCACGCCGCCCGCAGCTGGAACCCCTGCTGAAAGATTTCGGCCCCGGGCAGGTGCGCCAATGGGCGGAAGGGCTTGGCATCCAGACCTTCACCGGCAGTTCTGCGCGTGTCTTTCCGGTTGGCATGAAGACCTCCCCGCTCCTGCGTGCCTGGCTGGAACGCCTGCGCGCAACCGGGGTGACTTTTCACCTGCGCCATGAATGGCTTGGCTGGATCGGAGATGGTTCTCTGCGCTTCGCAACCCCCGCCGGGGAGTTCTCCGTGCAGCCGGATGCAGTCATCCTGGCGCTGGGCGGTGGCAGTTGGCCGCAGACCGGTTCCACCGGTGCGTGGGTGGCGTTGCTGAGCGAACGAGGGATTCCGGTTATGCCTCTAAAACCTGCCAACTGCGGCTTCGACGTGGCTTGGACGGAGCATTTCCGCGCCCGCTTCGCCGGTCATCCTTTAAAATCCGTGGTTCTATCCTTCAATGACTCATACGGTCATGCTTTTCACCAGCAGGGCGAATTCGTCGTCACCGAAACCGGCCTAGAGGGCAATCTCATCTACGCCTGTTCGGCGCTCCTGCGGGACGAGCTCGCAGCCGGCGGGCAGGCGGTCATCCGTCTGGACCTGGCCCCCGGTTGGACGTATGAACGTCTGGTGGAACGGCTCTCCCGGCCACGCGGTTCGAAGTCGATAGCCAGCCATCTCGAAAGATCCGTTGGCCTCAAAGGCGCTAAGGCCGGCTTGTTGTGGGAGTTCGTGCCTAAGGCTGATTTTGCCGAACCGGTAAAATTGTCCCATGCCATCAAAGAACTGCCCATCCCGCTCATCGCCGCCCGCCCGCTCGAGGAAGCCATC
>Ga0187873_1000558_pt1 | contig 37295 bp, 62 predicted proteins | sample June2016WEW_16_1_2_FD_133012 | JGI IMG/M metagenome (GOLD analysis project Ga0187873, IMG submission 133012) | Peatland microbial communities from SPRUCE experiment site at the Marcell Experimental Forest, Minnesota, USA - June2016WEW_16_100 | ecosystem: Environmental > Terrestrial > Soil >...
GTCTCGGGCACCTTGTTAGCTTCGCAGAACTGACCCACTCGGTACCTGTTACCTCCGCCCTCGATCATCTGTCCTAGCTCCTGTCGTCCCAGCCTGTCGCGGCCCCTCATGGTGACCGGGTTGACCTTCTTCAACTGGTAACGGGTGCCCGTTTTGATGATGCGCTCAGCGGCGTCCAGTTCGACGGTGATGAGGATGTCGTTGTCTCCCACTTCCGGGTACCACGGGAGGTTGACGCGAGCCTGCTGTGTGCGAATGAGAGCGCCCTCGTCTGTGAGCTTGAACACATCGACCGGAGCGTCAGGCAGGATGACGTAGGTCAGGTAGCCCGGACCATAGCCGCGATAGAGCGGAGCCGGGACAAAGCCTTCTTCGTATGGTCCTTGGACGAGTTTGGCCTGCTTGCGTCCGTTGGGGTCAGGAGCGATCCATTCCTGCGGTTCGAGTCCTTCCGTTGTGGCCCACGATACATAACCCACCCCATGTGAGAACGGGTCGTTGTGGGTCGATTGGTCGTAGGCGGTATCAAAGTTGGTGCTTAGTTGAGCAGCAGTCCCGTTGAGGATTTCCTCTTCGGTCGGGTTCTTCTTGACATCATCGATGGTATACATGTGCTTGATGAGCACAGGGGTACCAAGGCGGCGCATCGTCTGCCCCGTCCATCGCCTACGACGGCGGATGTCAGCCGCGCTACCAGCGTCACCAAGGAACCGGATGACGTTTTTGTAGAGGGGCTTAGTGAGTGGTTCACGCGGCATAGCCTATCAGTAGTATCCGCTCATGCGGCCACTTTCTTCTCCGCATACGTTAGCTCGATTTGGCTGATGACCTCCATGGAACCTACGTTTTCCACACTTCCGTTCTCGGCTACTATCTTCACATCCATGTACTCTTCCGAGTAAGGCTCTCCACCAAAATAACGCATGTAACGGATGACCCTTGTTCCGCGTGCTACTAGAGGGTTGTAACCAAGGCGATTCCAGACCTTGTTGGCTACACCATCTGTGCCGAACTCCTCGAAGAGATTGAGAACTAGCTTACCCGGACCAGAGATGGGAAGTGTCTCAGTAACGCGCTGACAAAACGTTGGAGGATGACCCTCTCGAAAGAGAACCGTGAATCCGGTCGGTCCACATCTGATTCTAGACAACATCGGCGTACCAGCCTTGGGTGACGGCTGTTCGCCGTTCATGGCAGTTGGCACACACGATTTCGCACTTGGCAAGCTCATCAGCTATTACCTTCAAGGAGCGGTTGTTATGTACGAGCCTGGATACGCCGTCTAGCTTCTTGCCTCGTACATGATCCGGCTGCAATACAATCGGATCAGGCTCACCACAGTCAACGCAGGGATGGGCCTTGTAGTAGTCCCAAACGAATTGAAGATTGCGCCGACGAATCTTGTAGAGATTCAACAGCTTAGCTTCGGGGGTTTGCGAAGGATGCTTCTTACGGCAATCGCGACATTGGGCATAGTATCCGCCCCGATACCGCTTCCCCTTCTGAAAGTCTTTCTCAAGGTTCTTGACTTCGCCGCACTTGCTACAGACACGGGTACTCATATAGCCTCCTTTGGTAGTTTCCACCCATTACGCAGCAGTAGTAACAACCGTTGAAGGGTATTAGTAATAGCCACCCCTTCCTGCGTTCCGGGTGCGCTGCACGGAGCCGTAGAAGAGGCGACCCGCCTTGCTGCTGACGAGCAGAGCGGATTTGCCGTATCCGAGGAATCCACGCTTCCAGAGGCGGACCATTGTGTAGTAGTCTTCGTGCTCCGACTTGTAGATGGTCTGCCAACGCTGCCAGTAGTTCGCGCGTTCTTCGTAGACAACCTGTCCGCCGACTGGAACGGCGACCTCGGCGTATGAACGGACCATGTGTTGAATCGTCTTGCAGAGCACGCCCTTGGCGAGTAGTGGAAGATTGGGGTTGCTTGAACCCAGCGACACGAATTCGCCAAGGCTGGCTCGGGTCAACGGCGACTGCACATTGATGTCGAGCAGTACCTCGGGAATGAATCGACGGATCTTAGTCTCATCGAAGTTCGCCAGCGTTTCGTCGCGGAGCCACGGGCCTCCTTCGACAGCTTCGAAGCAGTCTTCGAGCCTGAACCAGACCTCCTCTGCGAGAATCTGTTCAAGCTGGTTGTCTATGAGGAAGGGATCCTCAACAGTGAAGTTGACGAGGCAAGATCGAATCTCACCTGTGGTGAGTAGGTACTGTGCCTGCGCGATGTATTTGCCTTCTTCTTCGGTTTCGGTCCACTGGAAGTAGCCTTCGCCATTTGGTTCGATGCGACCTTCGACCGGCTCTTCGAGGATGCCGTTCGGTCGCTGGACCGTGTAGGTGACGGACGCGATTTCGTTGGCTTCCACCACGCCATCGGCAACCCGCAGCGCGGATTTCAACTCGGCGGTGTCGCCTTTGTTGATCTGGCCGATGTCGAAGCGGACTGCGATGGTGCCGATCATGGAAGTTCTCCGGGTAGAGGCTGGATCTGAATGACCTCACACAAACCGAGGTTGCCGAGAAGTTCAACGATCTGCTGATTGGTCGCCCTTGTGGTCAACGGCTGACGCTGACTCGGAGCGATCCCGACTTGGCCTGCTTTTTCGCGCAGTTCGGTGATGTCCCATTCTTCTTTTTCATGGAGGACGAAAACGGTGAACTGTTCCTGCACCACTCCGCCCAACATGACCTTGATGGTGTAAAAGGTGGTCGTTCCGTCAAGGCTGCTCGGGCCAGTCAGAGGCAGCGTACCGGGGTCGTTGTTGGCAACGAGTTTGACAGAGAGTGCTCCTGCGGTGATTTTGGCTTTGATCGTCTTGGGCGAGGTCGTGACGCCGCTGTTCTGCATGACACCGGAAGGAGTAGCTTCGAAGGTGCCGTTCAGAAGATTGCCGCTGGGATCCTTGAAGGTTCCGGTGATTGTGCAGTTCGTGAAGGCCATCACCCTTTACTGTGCGGGAATCTGCTACTATGGAGTCATGGTTGAAGCCGTTGCGATCTATACCCTGACAGGGAGCTTCGTCGGGTACACGATCCGTGATCCCTCGAAGCCCAAACTACAAACCACCAACGTCTATACGGAGCAGGAGCAAGAGCAGCTAGCCAAGCGGCTAGCCGAACTCAACGACGGCCAGCAAGTGAGGACCGCATGGCCTGACACCCGTGACCCGGAGGTCCAGAAGCTCCTCCACGACCGCAACTTCGAGCCAATCGAGATGGAGGAGCAGCAAGTCATCGATGAAGAGGAGAGCTTCCTTGTCTGGATCCAGCAGCCTGAGACTGATGAATGGGGCAACGAGACAGGCGTCATGGTAGACGGGACGGACATCGACATGAACGCCAGCGTGATCGTCTACAAGATCGCCGTCGTTCCCAAGCGCCCGTCCGACGTGGGTGAGCGCACTCGCAAGGCCCAGGAAATCGTAGCCCGCAGCAGAATGGCTTGACGAGCGGGCGAGAGCCTGCTACTATCAGGGCATGGGCGTAGTAGTCACATACGACAGCAACAACAGCGGCGGCTCCTGGTGGCTTGACAGCAAGGATTGGGAGGCGCTAGAGGAGGCTGGCTGGAACGTGCATTGGGTCGCCAAGGGCGAGTACGGCTACAGCCGTCCGTCCGTGTCGTATGAGAACCCGCTTGTCCCGTGCCCGCGCACGAAGGGCGAGGAGTGGCTTGGCGGCGAAGCGATGTCGGCTGCCAAGGAGTTCGACAACCCGGCTGACGCTATCCCTGAGTGGGAACGGCTCACGGGTGAATGCGCTTCCGACCCTGGCTGCGGATGCGGATGCTGTGGACCGCCTCACTCCTTCTCGTACGAGGACGACACGGGCTATCACTACGCCACGGCGGAATCTACGGGATGGGCCTGTGAGTTCTAACCAGTGGGAGCTTGAAGAAGCTGACGCAGCGCTGTGCGAGGATCCTCCGTGTGTTCCCCTCGCGCGGCGCTACATCAGCAAGGCGCTGGAATACGTCCGGTGCATGTACTGCCACAAGTCTGCTAGACTAGGGGAAGATGGCGTTTCGTCCTACTTCAAGGGCATCATCCACGACGACTGCAAGGAGAAATACGGTGGACGCGGAGACTACATGCGACAGCACGGGGAAGATCCATGACTGACGACACGTTCGTCATAGGCGACGTTCACGGCCACCTAGATCGGCTCACGAAGCTGCTCCAACAGGAGGGCTTGCTGGACGACAAGGGCGACCGCCTTCGTCCCGACGTGACGGTCGTGCAGCTTGGCGACTTCGGCCATTGGGGATACGCCACAGAGCAGGAGGACGACGAAACCGTGACGGTGGCCCCGGCATGGCTCGACGTGATGCTGTGGGGCAACCATGACCGGGCGCTCGTAGAAGAGCGGACCCACGGCTTCGGCGGCTACCGTCGTCCTGAGCCGCACGTCATTCACAAGGTGCTGGCGCTGCGCTCCTCGGGCAAGCTCAAACTGGCGTACGAGGCGCATGGCTTCCTCCTCACGCACGCGGGTCTGCACCCGAAGCTGATCGAGAAGCCGATGTCAGCAGCGGTATGCGCGAAATGGCTCAACGACGAGGTAGAGCCAAGCGATACGCGAGTACCTGTGCGGGACTCCATCAGCTTCGAACGAGGCGGATCGCACTTCTGCGGCGGCGTACTCTGGCGGGACGCGAAGGAAGCGCTCAGCTTCCAGTTTCCGCAGGTGTTCGGCCACACGGCTCATCCGCCCAAGGTACGCACGTACAAGCACGTACCGGAGGACGGAGGCGACGAGATTCTGTCGTACTGCGTTGACATCGGGGACAAGGGCGATCACGGCAAACTGGCCGGGATATGGCTCCCCTCAGAAACGGTTGCCGAAGTCGAAACCTGATGCCTGCCTACGAGTATCGCTGCTCGACGTGCAAGCATCTGAGTGAGGGAATCTTCCCGATGTCGGACATTCCGGCGTCGATCACCTGCACCAACTGTGGCCTCGATGCGGCCCGTGTTTTCCACGCTCCCGCCATCCACTTCAAGGGCAAGGGGTTCTATGCCACCGACCACAAGCGGGATCCCAAATCGTCTGTCAGTACGGACACAAAATCGGACTCTCCTGGCCCCACAACGTCGATACCTTGACAAGTTGCTGACAGGCTGCTACGATACCGACATCATGGCACAGCACACCCGCTCATACCACCTGACCCGACGCATCGCGGAACACCACGCGGCGAAAGCAGAGGCCAACCTCAAAGCAGGCCGTAGCAGCGGGAACCAGCGCATCGACATCTTGGTCAAGCGCTCCGCACGACCCTTCCGCCGTTGGCGCGTCGTGGAGCGGAGCATCTGATGCAGATCAGACAGTCCATCCCCACTACCCTTCTTCACGGCCATGTACGTATCGCACGTTGGCAGGTGCCAAAGCGGGCTATCTTCCCCATCGTCCTAGTGCTGATCGCGCTGGCGGGGATCTTCTCGCCACTGTTCAACCTGAACGAAATCCACGGAGTTCCGTCGCTCAGGCTCTACACGCAGCACATCTACTTCGACGGCATCGCTGACGCCGGTGGGTTCTATGCGGCGACGTTCTGCTCGCACTGGTACCACAAGGTGCCCATCGCTATCGGGATTGCGCTCTTGTCCACCCTCGCACTTGTGACGTTGGTGGGCTGATGCTCAAGGGTATCGGGCAATCGCTGCCTATCTACACGACTCGGCAGTCCGCAGGTGACAAGGTGACTTGCACCTACTCGCAGTCAGCGTGGATCACGCTGCTTGCGCAGTTCATCGTCTTCGGGAACATCATCCTTTGGGGCGGAATCGGACTATACGAGGGGGTGAAATTCATAGTATGAAACGGCTCTATGCAGTGATCGCACTCTGTGCGATAGCGTTGGTGATCGCCATCGGCCTGACAGCCTGCGGCGGAAGCAACACGTCAAGCGTTCCTGTGTGCAAACCGCACGCCGCGAAGTGCAAGCAGACCGCAAGCAGCGGTGGACGCGAAGGCGAGTGGATCCCGGTCGTGTGGTGGTATCTTCTGCTGAGCCAGCAGAACTCCACGGTGATCAACAACAACAACTACGCGACGGCTCCGACGTACAAGTCGGAAGTCCCGACCACATCATCCACGCCGACAGAAGAGGGTGCGTCCAAGGACGAACTCGACCAGTCGGACGAAGCGACGAAGAGTTCAGAGGAAGCAGATGATCCCTCGGACCTTCCTCCAAGCGACGATCAGTCTGACTCTCCAAGCGACAACTCGGGCAGTGATGACTCGTCAGGCGACGATGGCGGTGGGGACGACTCGTTCAGTGGTGGCGGGGATGACGGCGAGTGATCACACTCTTGCTCGCAGTCGTTGCCTCCTTCATCGGCAACATGCTCTCACTGGCCCTCTGGTTTCACTTCGACATCGAGGGCTGGTGGGAGCAGCGCCGCTTGGCGCACGGCAAGACCCTAGATCAACGGCAGCGGGAAGCTGCTGAAAAGCACGGGAGGCGCTGATGTTCCCGATGCTCCTGAGCCGACAGCAGCTTCGCCTCGCGGCACAAGTGTACTGCCAGGTACACAACCTGCCCTACACCTTCATCCCTGATGTTGAGTGGCACACGCTCAACGCGGGCCTGGTCATCTTGGCGAACTGATGGGCATGTCTCGCAAGCGAGAGTGGAGTGAAATGGAGCTTCGCTCGCTGCTCGCTCGAACGGTGCAGGAGACACGCGCTCACCCCAAGCGTCCGGACGGCACCTACAACTACTGCGAGGAAGCCATCCTACAGAAAATGTTGGATGAATACTACGACCCCGAACATGGCTGGCGTTCTCGCCTCTACGATGATGCCGACAAACAGAGCTAAGTATTACGCCGAAAATCGTGAGCGAGAATGCGCCAGGAAACGCGCTCGCTATCGAACCCTTCCTGCGGAACGCGCCTTGGTCGCTAAGCATAACAAGCGCCGTCAGGATGAGTTCAATGCGTACAAGCTAGAGCGAGGATGTCTATTGTGCCACTACAAACGCTGTGCGCGAGCGCTTCATTTCCATCATAGAGACAAAAGCACCAAAGTCCTCCACATTAGCGCGACTACATTCAATACTAAGAAAGGTCGCGAAGAGGCAGAGAAGTGTACTCTCCTCTGTGCCAACTGTCATTACGAGGAACACGGTACTGTAATAGACGATGGCACAGCAAGCGACCTACCGAGTGCAGATCCCGGCGCAGGATCACCTGGGTCAGCCGATGCACCCGGAATTTCCGCAGGCAGCGCACCAGTGGCTCCTAGCTCAGTACCCCCGACTCTTTCATGAGAGTTGGATCGAGGGACCGCACCAGCACAGCTACGGCCCGGTCCATCACCTAGTCACTCAAGCAGAGGATGATCCGATGGTGGACGGCTTCGTCAAGCAGCTTGCCACCCACGTCGGAGAGATGACGAATCACCCGGCCATCGGTGCATCCAAGACCGGCGACAAAGGCGTCCAGTCGTGGACTGTACCGAATCGCAAGCATGTACCGAACATGGGCGCACACCCGCAGTTCCTTGAACCGGCTCCTATGCCGGTAGTCGATCCGATGGCGTACGGCCAAGAACAGCCGCAGCCATCGGTTGACGTTTACGCCTGAGTCTTGTGCTCAGGCTCTAGGGTGCAACGGCTCCGCAGGAACAGCACTTCGTCAGCGCCGCCCTTCGGGTCTTCGTGCTTGCATTCGTAGTCAAGCTGGCGTAGCTGACGCCATGTGTTGAAGGCCCACTTCATTTTGCGGAGTTTGATCTGGATCTTCGACCACCTGGATAGAGGCCGCACTAGCCATGCCATGTGTTCGTCGTGGTCCATGTGCTCCCAACTCTGGTAGTTGCTGAGGTACTGACGAACGTTGACGTTCATGGCTTGCGTCCCTGCTTGAACGACAAGTCAGGAGGCGTGAGCGCCTGGTAGTGCTCGTTGACCTCCTTGGCGTGACGCAGGGTATTCACTGCTACCTCTGGTCCCTGGTACTCCTGGCCTTTGTAGTTCGGGTAGTGAGCCTTCCTCGGGTTTTTCGCGATGAGTAGCTGCCACTGCAACTTGCGCTTGCGGCGACGGTACTCACTCTGGATACGACCAAGGATCCCGCTTAGCTGCTCCTTGCGGGTGAGTCCACTCCGTTTCGGGGTTTTCCCGTTGACTTTGACTTCGCGCATGATCAAGTCCTCTGCGGAGGCTCAACGGTGACGCTGAGGTTCAGCACGTCCTCGGGACGACCCTGCACGCCCTTGCGACGGGCTAGGTCATCGAGGATGGATGCCTTCGCGTCCTTGCCCAACGCGGGCTGGTCGTATCCACTGGACACGATAGCCGGGTTGCCTCCGGTCGGAAAGAATCGCTGAGTCTGCTCGGGACGGTAGATCGTACCCAACCCGTGACGCTGTGATTCCTCTGGCTTGATCACACCGACCACGACGCCCTGCTTGCCGTGCTCAGTCTCGACCTTGACGTTGAACCCGCCCTCTGGCCGTTCGCCCTTCTCGTTGGTGAGAACGGCAATCGGTGAGTGAACGCGCTGGATGTTCTGCGTCTGGTGCTGAATGACATCTTCGGCCTCGGTCTGCCCGATAAGCTCGATGTAGCCAGCGTTGACGCTGGTGACGACACCCTGGTCCTTCTCGTCGCCCGGTTCGAGTGGGAACAAGTCTCCGCGCTGGCCGCGAGGCTTTAGCTCGATGCGGCGGCGCTTGTCCTCCTGGCGTTCGAGGCGTAGAACGAATTCGCTAGTGACGTTGCTGCGGATCCATTTCGGACCTTTCTCGTCAGCCTTCTGACGCTTTGCAGCGTCCTCCGCCTGTCGAGCCTGCTCGACACGGAGTTTCGCCTCTTGATCCTTGAGCCACTTCTCCACAGGGATGCGGATGGCGTCGGGGATCTGCGCTCCTGCGTCACGGAGCGTCACGTAGGCTTCTACGGTCGCGTGCCACGCGGGATCGTACTCTTGAGCAATCTGCTCCTCGACCTCTACCTGCGGGGCCGGTGCTGCTTTCGCTGCTGGTTTGCGAGCGCGTGCTTTCGCTGGTTTACGCTTCGCGGTTGTTTTGGCTGTCGCCATTGGTTCCACCTTCCTATATTTCACTTGACCAAGAGCACCACCATGGCACCCTCATACATTCTACCACGGCGACCACCAATAAACAGGTGCTCGGTGACGTAAGGGGTGATGACTACATCCACCCGCAAATACGAGACTGGCGCGCTCAAAGCAACGCGCTCTAAGCAGTTCAAGGACTTTGAGGTCTATCAGACCACTCCGTTCCCAACACCGCCTCCGACATGGGAAGTACCGGGTCAGAAACAGATCACCCAAGGGATCGAAGTGTACCCCATGGACAACAACGAAAAAGAAGGCGACTGTACCATCGCGGGGCTAGATCATCTCAACCGGGCAGGCAGCATTCTCTTCAAAGAGCCTTATGCTGCACCGACTGACACGCAGATCAAAACCAAGTACCGCAGTCTCACAGGCGGAGGCGACACCGGACTCAACGAGGAATTCGTCCTCAAAACATGGTACGAGGAAGAGATTTTCGGAACGAAGATCGCCGGGTTTGCTCCTCTGTCTACCACCAGCCTCCTACAGTGGCACCAGGCCATCGCATTCACCGGGGCCGTTTACTTGGGCATCGCCTGCCCGAATACCGCCCAGGAACAGTTCGCCAAAGGGGAACCGTGGACTTTCCAGGGTGAACAGACCGAAGACGGTCACTGCATCGTGGCTCTCGGTTACGGCCCGAACGGTGGACTCCACTGCGCCACCTGGGGAGGCATCGCCGTCGTCACCCCGTCGTTCCTCGCCCATTACTTGACTGAGGCGTGGGTAGTCATTCCACAGCAGTTGGTTGAGGCCAAGAAAGACACCCTCGGCATCAACGTCGAACTGCTACAAGCAGACCTGAGCAAACTGTAAGGAGCATCGTGGGTACGTTTGAGACTTCGACCGTGCCCACTGCGGTAGCCGACGACGCCGTAGCCATCGCGAAGGAAGCGCTAGCGCTGGCTACTCCCGGTCCATGGCTGCCTGTGGTGCTAGCCGAGGGTTACGAAGATGGCGCTACGAAGGGCGATGCAGACTATGCTACCCTCGGCGCTAGGATCGAGGGCGAGTCGGTCCGACTGCGGGCAGGATCACCACGCCGAACATGCAGGGACCGAACACCTTGATCCTCACCGTCCCGGAGGCTGTTAGGCCAGGACACAACATAGCCCTCAACCTCCGCGTTGGAGAAGAGGGTAGCACGAACGAATACGGGACAGAAGCGTTCATCTTGAAAACCAATGGCGAACTCGTTCTACAGGGCAACGGCAAAGGCGAAGCCAAAGCCGAACACTACATCGACTGCCACATCGACACGATCACTTATCCGCTGACTTGACTTGCGTTCCAACTCATAACTAAACGAACCGGAACGGCAAGAAGGCTCACTCTTTGGAGTGAGCCTCCTTTACTCCGACGAGCCTATGGCAGTTGGCGCAGAGCGTTTCGAGATTGGCTGGATCGTCGTTGTAATGATCGCCGTCCTTGTGATGAACGTCTAAATCTCGCCTGAGCACGGGATCGCGTGTCTTGTACGGACAACGCTCGCAGTGATCCTTGCAATGACGACGATAGGAGTTGTTCTTCCTTTCCCGCTTTTCGCGTGAGCGGGTACCATTGCACTTCCACTTGGCGGAACCGGAACGTGAGCTATTGCGAATGCGTATGGTTGTCGGCCCGCATGCCTCACACAAAGCTGTGCGTGTTCTCTCGTTGATATTGGATAGTCGATGTTGCCACATGCCTCTTCGGGAGCCTCTTTCTGGTGAACAAGAAGGCTCCCGAAGGAGCCTTTCTTTGTTGCTGCGATGTTGTTGACTTGGATCAGAGTGACCATTCGCCAGGGCCAGCCGGTCCACCAGTGCCGAGGCCGCTGATGTTGAGCTTTTCCGGCGCTGCCGTTGACGTGCTCTTGAGGATACGGCTCAAACCACGCGGGTTCAAGATAAGCATCCCGATAAGCTCGTCCATGACCCATCCCTTGTAGAACTGCTCTACTTGGTGGTTCTCCTCGACATCGAGAGAGTACATGACAGGGAAGACCCCGATGAACTCCGGCTCGGCGCAGAGGAAGACCTCTCCTTGCGGGATGATGATCGAACGCTGGATCTGGAACTCACCGAAGGATGTGATGCGTCCTCCTGAGAATACCTCGTCCTTGAAGCGGAACCCTGTGACGTTCAGATCCCAATTGTAGAGGTCACGAATGTCGGCAGGGTGTGCCAGCACGCGACGAGCCTCCAACTGGTTGATTTCGATCTGAGTGACAGCACTGTAGAAGTCCGCAGGCTCAAGCGGGGCGTTAGCTCCGATCAAGACTGTGTGCTCGTTCGTGTGCCCGACCGGGCCTTCCGCGATTCCTACTGCGCGACCACCTGTCGGCGCTAGACCGACAACTTCGGATACGGCTTCACCGAGGTTCGTGATGGCGTTCTCTAGAAGTAGGACCAGACGTGCGTCCTCCTGCTTCTGGATTGCCTGACGAGATTCGTCCTGGGCGTATTCGACGGCGTTCACGCGGAGGTAGTACAGATCCTCCTTGCGCACTCGCGGGAAGGTGGCAACCCTGAATAGGTACGGGAATGCCTGCTTACCCTCGAAGGGCGTGATCTTGACCTCATCGTCCGTGCTGTTGAGCACGTACGCGCGACCTAGATCGTCAAGGATGTCGTAAGGCATGAGCGGTCCGCGCTCCAACGTGTCCTCTACGAGCACGTTGCGCACGATTCCCTCGTACCTCAAACGGATCTGAATCGGACCGATCATTCCCTGACCGATACGACGCATCGCGTTACCCTTGTCCGCTAGAATTGCTTCTAGGCGTCCCACCTTTTGCTTCTTGGAGAGCTTCGGAGTTCCCTTTAGCCTCTCCTCGTAGTCACCAGAAGCGACTACCTGTCGGCTGTAGTTCTCGAAATCAGACATGATCAGATCCTCAGCTTTAGACGTAGGACATTTGCGTTGAGGAGTTCGACTACATCTCCAATAACGACTTGTTCGGCGCTGTTCGCTTCGACCTCAGTCACAACTTCGACTAGGCTGTTCGCGCCAGCGACGACCACTGCGTTTCCGTAGCGGGTATCGGCTTCTAGATCCGACTTCGACGTTGCGAGAGTCGTAGTGATCGAGTGGCCTGCGGCGTTCGTGGTGTTGAAAGCTGGTTTCAACAGATCCACGGTGCCATCCGGTCCCAGCCATGCTGAAACCTCGTTGGTACCTTTCAGGTTGTCGAAGGTTCCACCGACCCATTGACCCAAGAGGCCGAAGGGACGATCTGCCTTGTTACCCGCAGCAGGTACAACGTACTCGCCTTCCGTCTTGACAAGAACCGTACCCGGTACGATAGAGTTCCTGAACGTGAAGACGGCTTTCGAGCGTTTGACTGGTTTCGTTGCGGCTTCGCCAGGGACTTCGACAGCCCCTTCGGAGTTACGCAGCGACGGGTCTAGAACACAGGCATACGGAGTGATCTGCGTCTGCCCATAGACAACCCTAACCAAACGCTTCTGCGCGGTCAACCTGACGTTACTCGCATCGTCGTAAATTACTTGCATGCTTGTTTCATCCTTGGTTGCTACGAAGCGTCCGGGATTGGATGCTTCTCATCTATTCCCGCGACGGCGGGTCAGAAAAAGTAAGTGCCGCTAATGGATTAGCTGAACAGCGAGGCGTCAAGCTGGTCCTCGGCTAGCTCTTGAGGCTGCTGTGCATCCTCGATAAGCTCTCCATCGACCGCGCTTGCGAAGCGTCGTCCTGCCGCCGTAGATCCTCCGAACGCAGCCGGGAGCTTGGTGACTCCTGCCTGACGCCTAGAGGCTAGCTTGGCGAGTCCCGCAGTGCGTACACGCGATAGCATGTTGAACTGCGCGACAATCTCGGCATCGCTCTGCTTGTCTAGCTCAGCGATCCTAGCGTACTTCTGCTCTTTCGGAGTGAGGTCAAGGTCAACCTCTAGATCAGCGAGCTTGAGGCAGGCTACGACGTGACTTGTCCAGTTCGCGCCGTTGTTTCCGTTCGACTCACCGAGAGCGATGCTCTCGTTGGTGACCGGATCCTGCTGGCGGTAGATGGCGTTGCCGTCCGTGCCGCTCCAAGTCTTCGTCGGTCCAGAGTTGTTCTCCGGGGTAGCCGCAGCTTGAAGAACGTCTACACGGTCCTCTGCTTTGCCCACCGGGTCAGAAGGCTCGGTGCCTTTGTTCGCTGATCCACCAGAGAGTCCCGGCTGGTCGTAGAACGGCTTAGCGTCGTACGATACCTTGGATCCCTTGTAGACCTCTGCGTCCTGCGGGTACGCGGTGTCGGTCACGGGGTCGGTAAACCCTTTCTCCGTGCCGTCGCTGTCGCCGTAGGTTTTCGTCGGAATGGCCTCGATGATCTTGTCCTCGTTGAAGCCGCTGTCGTCGGATGTCTCGCTCGCTGTCGGGAGCGTGTCTGTCTCGTCAGCCTCTACGTCCGTGACGCCGGTTGAACCGATGCCTGTGACATCGACCTGTGCGTCGGCCTTAGATGCTGCGTCGTTGCTTGGCTCGATGACGCCACCCACGCCAGTCACGTCAACCCGTGTGTCGGCGGCTGTGTCACTCGGTGGGGTGGCACCATCGGCTGTGTGCTGTGTACTCATGATGGTGTCTCCTGTTTGGTTAGTTGCCTGGATCAATTCCTGGGCGTTTCGCATCGCTGCTGTGACTGGCTGTGTTGGACTCTTGACGACAGTCACTTGTGTCGGCTGTCCGGTCGGGGCAGGAGTTCCTTTGATCGGTACCTCCTGTTTGTTGATCCGACCAGCCAACTTCTCGTCAATTCTTGGTGCCCAACGCATCTCACTCATTACTGCGCCAGTAGGTTGCCGATTTCTAGTCTGCAAGAAACTCCCGGCTGGCGGGTGCTGGTGGTGCTGCGGGCCGTTCTCTTCCTGTCCTACGGGCGCTCCACCGGGCTGTGGCTGTGGCACAGATCCGGGTGGGGATTCAGGAGCAGGGTTCAACTCCTCCTGTTCGTCGTGTTCAGCGGCCTCCTCGCGGACCTTTTTCGCCTTCTCCAAGTCCGGGTTGCCCATGCCCTCCGGTGGTTCCTCGAAACCACACACGTCGCATGAGTGACCCTCCATAGTCTCACCACAGAGAGGGCAGACTTTCTCCTGCCTCATGGTATCAACCTCGTCGGGTGCTTTTGTCTCCATGGACTGTGGATCCGGGTGTTCGGCTAGGCGGTGGGCGTGTTTGCCTTTCTTCTTGTTGCGAGTGGCGTAGTAGACCTCCTCGCCCTTCTCATGACCGTACTCTTTGATCATGGCGTCGTAAGCCTTGCGGGATGATCCGGCCTCGCCGCCGAAGTAGGTGTCGTCACCAGGATCCGGTGCGCCCTTGCGCATACCCTCGGTCTGGATGGCAGCGACAACCTCGCGGGCGAGTGCTGTCTCGTCGGCTGGTTCGAACACGGCGCTAATCTCGAAGAACTTGATGCCGTAGCAGTTCTCGTAGCTCTTCTTGGAGATGCGCTGCCCGTCCGCAGTCTTGAAGTCGTGGTGGGCACCCTTCATCAAGATGTGCGAGCAATACTCGGTCGGGTTGGTCGCGACGTGTCCGCAGTGTGAGCACTTGGACTCGTCAACGTCGCAGCCCATCGAGAAGCCATCGATTTCACCTTTGCGAACGGCGCTGGCGTATTTCGGGAACTGGTGAGCGTCAATCTCGATGAGGAGTTCAATCTCGGTTGGAGGTAGGTGCTCCGGGTCAGCGGTGCCGCTGGTCCAGTAGTCGTCACCGAAGGACGCTAGGTGCTCCATCGGGAGGACGCGGCACTTCGAGTCTACGATGACACCGCGTGAACGCTCCGGGTCGCTGTTGTTGTGATCGATGAAGTTCGGCTTGCCAAGGAAGGTGGCGAATCCGTACTCCGGGTCACCGTCCTTAGCGGCCAGCGTATAGCCGGTGCTTGACTGCCTGGACACACGCTCGAAGACCTTCGGTCCACCGGCAAGCTCGATGCTCGGCCACCCGTCGTGGTTCTTGTTCACGCGGGAGGAGATGGCACGCAAGCGGACATACATGTAGCCATCGCCCGTGCGGTAGTTGGAGTAGTCCCCTACCTTGTCGAGTGTGGCTAGGTGCAGGCGTGTTGCAGATCCCTTGACATCAAGGACTTGCGCATCCTGCACGGAGCAATACTTTGTGAATGCCATTAGAATCTCTCCAAGTAATCGATTGCCGATTTGAGTGAGTCTATGTTCTCGCGAAATCCTCCCAGGCCAGTATTGCAGCCCTGGCATAGAAGTCCTCGAACCTCATCTGTGTCGTGGTCATGATCGACCAAGAAGTGTTCTGTGCGCCCGTGCCCACTCTCTTCCGTGCCACAAATCGCGCAAACACCGCCCTGATCTTCAAGCAGTGCATCGTAGTCCGCTAAAGTCAGACCATATAGCCGTAGATGCGCTGCTCGATCTGAGCGCTTGGTGCGCAAAGGATCTTCGGCACGACGGCGTTTGTCGGCCTTGCCTGCGCATTCCTTGCAGTACGGGAAGTACCTTCCCGCGTAGAAGTAGAAGTCATCCGACTCCTTCTCAAGTTCGCATCGTGAGCAGACTTTAGTAGCCATCGCTCTTTACGTCACAGGACGAGCGCTAGTTACTGCTCGTCCCGGTCATCCACCAAACGAACTATCTCGTTCTCGGCGTCGTACGAAAGTGACTTGAGAGTGGCGATAGCTCCGCGCTCCTGGCGCTCTGGCAAACCACAAGCCTCTATGAATCCACAGAGGCGTCCACGCATGCGATTGAACTCATCGCGGATGGCGTCATCTAGATCGGCCATGCCGACCTCCTTAGCGTCGTGAGAGTAGACCGCGTGCGATGCGGTGGCCGGTTGCCGGGTCCACTTCGATGTGAACCTGCTTCACCTTGTAGCCGGTGCCTTGAGCGAGGTAATTGAGTTCCGCCGTGACAGCCTCAGCCGTGTGTGTCTCAGGGATTCGTTCCGGCTCAGTCTCGAACGTAGCCTTCTTGCCAAGTACGTTGGCCCACGGGTGAGGTTTCACCGGGTGGCTGGCTAGGATGTGAGAGAAAGCGGGAGCGCCGATTGGAGTTGATCCCGGAGGAACTTCTCCCGGCTTGAGAGCACGCTCATGCTGAATCCTCTGTTCAGCGGGGTGTCCACCGTGACCAAGCGGTCCCGGCTGTCCTCCACCCGGAGGCGGTCCACCAGCACCAGGCGGGGGTCCGCCAGCGCCAGGAGGTCCACCGGCACCCGGAGGGCCACCAGCGGTAGGATCTTCACCAGGAACCGGCGATCCGCCAAGTCCACCTGGAAGCGGGAGTCCAAGACCTTCGAAGAGTGTGGTGAGCAGGTGAAGTACCTCTCCAAGCTCATGCTTCTCGCCACCCTTCTCGCCCTTGTCGTCCTTCGGCGGTCCATCGCTGTCGCCGCCGTCGTCAGAAGGCGGGCCATCGCTGTCGTCTGAGCCGCCGTTATCTGCTGACGGTGTGGCGTCGTCCGGTGACTCGCTCTTCGGACCAGGAATCTCCTCGTCGGCGTCTGCTGGACCGTCCGCCTTGAATGGCGGAGCGTCAGCGACGTAGACGGCTGCGACCCAATGTCCTGCTAGCTCGCTGACCGCGACCTCTGCTCCCTCAGCGGGAACGTCCTCATGCTCGCGGATTGCTGCCTCGGCTTCCTTGCGGCTGACCTTGCGGACCTCTGGACCTTGTAGGAATAAGAATGCCATCGTCTGTTACCTTTCCGTTTTCGTTGGTTTGTACGTGCTCACGCCGAACCCGGCAAGTGGACGATTCTCGGTGGCGCACCACTCGGGCGATTACCGCGTGTGATGCGGTCCCGCTCCTCTTGGCTCATGCCGCGTAGCTCGCTCAAGGTGTAGGCACGCTCCTGCACCTTAGCTCCGCCGAGGCAGGTTGTGCATGCCTTCGGCGGGATACCTGCTCTACCGCAAATGGAACACTCGATTTCCTGCTCTCTGTTGTCCTCTGGTACTGCTTGCTCATCTGACATGACTTACTCTCCTTTGTGTTGGTTACAGACCGAACATCGGTTTCCTACTATTTATCCTCCGTAGGTACGCAGAAGATGGCAGTTAGCGCAGATCAAATCGCACTTAGCTATCTCGGCTTCCAGAGTCTCACGGCTATGGCTAAGCATTTCTGCGACCGCTTTGATCTTGGTTGCAGGATCACGGTGATGAAACTGCATGCAAACTGGATGAAATTTCTGTTTGCAATCGATACACGACCCTTTGGTCTTGAGGTCATCTACGAATCGTTTGCCTTCGTCATAGCGTTCTCGTTGCCGTTGTGATCGTAGTGCCTTGTCTTTACAGTCGTACCGACTTCGACATTCCGTACAGCGACTACGGCGTCCATCGCGAGATGTCGAAGACAAACCAAAGGCGGTTAGCTCCTTATCCAGTTTGCACTTGCCGCACACCTTATGCGTACGGGTTGGCACAATGTCCTTGTCGCCTTTGAAACGGGTCATCACCCTTTATGTTCCGAACAAGGATGATTTATTGGTATCTATAACCCGAAGAGAATGTGCTCTAGAGGCACCCTGTCTGGATCTACTGTTGTCTCTTCTCTGGAATGCTTGTAGTGCGTCCCATCGAGGTTGAGCATGTCGCTGTTACGCGCCACACCATCCTCATCTATTAGTCCCCGCTGCTCCATAGGACTAAAGTAGCGACCGCCCTCCTTCACGATGGATGGCTGGCTGTCGAGGTACGCCTTGACCTCCTGGGCGTGCCTGTCGCGAGGGATGTCTCCGATGTTGCGGCTTCGGTGTGAGGCCGCAGCGAGCATACGCTGGCGGTCAACCTCGCCCCAACTGTCCTCGTCTTCGTTCAACCAGTCGGCGGCAGGATTGGCCCAGGTGCGTTCTCCGTTCTCGCCTGCCGTAGCGTGAAGTCCTTCGACCATCTCTTCCTTCGTGATCCAGTTCTCCCCGCAGTACGAGCATTCGTGTTCGACCTGATCCTCGGATACCATCGTTGAGGAGTGGCTGATGCGGTGTCCCTTGCTGGTGAGGTCGCCATCGGCGTGTCCGCACTTCGGGCACCTGTCATCCTGCTCCTGTACGCTCGCGCGGAAGCTCTGGTCCGCGTCTGATCGCTGGTCAGTGGTTTCTTGCACGGGCGGCATGCCCGGAGCCTGTCCACCAACCGGAGGTTCGTTGTTGCGGTCGTCGGCGTCCTGCGGAGCGACCTGGAAGGTCAACTCGTTGGCCTGCATTTCCTCGCGTGTAACGTGGATGGTGTGATGAAGAGCGTTCGGGTCGTTGCCGAAGGTACCAATCTCGTTGACTTCAAGTCCATCCGGCTTCACGCGCATGATCTTCACCATGTCCGGGACCGGGTACTGTGTGGACTTCATCATGTAGGTCTGACCGGCCTCAAGCGGCTGGCCCGACTCGTCCTTCCAGGTGAGTCCTGAGTCTTCGTTCGGCTGGATGTCGAGCGGCGATGCCTGCTCTGCGGCAGGAGCGTCTACCGGGTTCGGAGCCTGGATCGTGGGCGCTGCGGTGTGAGAGAGTGTGCTGCTACCGATGCCTGCGTCATCAATCTCGTCAGATTTCCGCCAGTTGTTGCCGCATGAGTGGCAGTGCTGTGTGCCATCCTGGTCGCCCACCATGCCGGTCGTTGCTGAGCCGCACTGAGGGCAGCGCTCAGCCACGTTGTCAGCGGCGGTGTGGCCTGCCCACAGATCGTGATCCTGCCACCACTGGTCGTCCTGAGTCAGAGCCTCCGGAGCGGACACGTTGTTGTGCGCCCATGTGTCGATGACCCTTCCATCGGGAGCGGTGATGTAGCGCTCCTCCTCGGCAGGCGGAGCACCGAGTCCCGCTTTCTCATCGAAGAGCGACGGCTTCATCGGAGCTTCGTAACCGTTGCTCCAATTGCCTGAAATCTTGTCGAAGAAGAGAGCGTCGTCAGGGAAGTCCTCGTTGACGGAGGAGACAGGTGACATTGGCTGTCCGCCTGCTTCGCCTGCGCCCATGCCTGGTACCGGCATCGATCCACCCGGAGAGGGCGGTGGAGGCGGAGGAGTGACTTCCTGTGGCTGTACCTGCGGAGCTACGTTTGCTCGGCCCTGGATTTCAGAGAGGATCTTGACGTACTCGGGATTGCCCGGATCGAGGGGTACATTCGGTACCTCTTCTTGACGACCATGTTCCATGAGCCATGTCTGAATGACAGAAATCTGCTCAGGTGTGACCGGACCCTGATGGTTGGCGGCTCGCATCTGAGGATTCTGCGGTGTCTGTAATGCTTGCTGTGCGAAGGCCGATCCTCCGGGTAGAGGAGACATCTGCTGTGTCTGCGTGTTGCCTTGACCTGTTCCGCACTGTGGGCATCCGCCAGCACCATCGAGCGCACCGCCGCAAGAAGGGCAACCTCCTCCGATGCCAGGCTCGGCCATGCCTCCCGGTTGCATCCCGGCGAAGGGCTTAGCTTCGGGAGCACCGCCGCCCACCATTTCAGGTGCTTCTCCGGCCATTCCTGGATTTTCGACAACGGCCTGGCGACGGTCCCCTCCTCGAAGAATTTCAGCAGCACGATCAATCTCATCAGGTGAGACAATTGAACGGCGCTCGGGCATCGTGCCTCTACCTTGACACATAGGGCAGTTAGGGTTGCCGCTAGCCTGGCATGTAGAGCATGGAACTTGCTGGCCTGTCTCTTCCCAAACGGAAGGCGCACCGGCATGCTTTGGCGCTTGTAGCGTCTGGATCAAAATCTCTGCGTGATGTGGGTCACCCTTGTCCAAGTATCCTGGGTGCTCTTGCTCTAGCATTTCGTGTAGTCCCTTGATCGCCGGGTGGTTGGCTCCGGACTCCTCACTATTGAAGAAGTGTAACAGAAGTGGGAGGAGTTGCTGGAAAGTCTCGCTCGCAGGGCTGTGGTCATCGAAGTTGTCCATCCCCATGCTGTCGTCGGCCTTGTTGTGACCTTTCTCGCCCAGCGTGACACCACCCGGTTCGCCTGTCTCCGGGTTCTTGATGTTTTTCGGTGATTTGTCGCCGTCGTTGAACTCCTTCTGATCGACCTCCTCCGGGTCGTCATGCTTGGTGCCAACGTCCGGGTTTGACGCAGGAGTTTCATAGTGGCTCTGGTCCACGAATGCGAGGAGTGCGAGAGGAGCAAGCTCTGCGACCTCGCCCAAGCCTGCGGCCCCGGCTCCGGCCTCTCCGCCTCCGCCCATGACGCCCTTCATCAAGCCGCCGACGCCGGGTACAGGCAAGCCTCCGCCTCCACCGCCGCCCTGCTGTTGCTGAGGCTGCGCCTCTCCGGGCTGCGGGTTGCCAGCAGCCTCTTCTTCGTTTACCAAGCCACCCTCACGCTCCCATAGCGACTCGTACGGTTCCATGCTGCGGCTATGGCGCTCGAAGTCAGTCATCTTCCTATCTATTACGCTGGGATTGGAGGCACCTTGATGCCTTATCTTGGTCACCATGCTGAGTTGCGAACAGCCGGGGCACTCGTATACTCCGTCCTGGGCAGCCGCACCCCAATCAGCTATCGGCTTCTTGCAGCCTCGGCAGCGGGGAATCTGCGGCGTCTGGAACAGGGTCGGCTCCCACGCGGGTTTGTCGAAGTTCTGCTTCGGCAAGAGGCCCGACACTTCGCCCTGGTCACGCAGCTTGTCAATGCGGTCCCACAGACGCGCCTTCTGGCTGTCTCCCTCACCTTCCTGAGAGTTGGGCTGCGTGTAGACATCCACGGCGCTGATCTTGTCGATGTCGAGGTACGGCGTGGCTCCTTTGACTGGACCCGGAGGTTCGGTCGCAGGTGGGACTTTGTGGTCTACCTCTTGACCGTCCGGTCCCCAATGCTTGCCGCAGAGGTAACTGTTACAAGCGGAGGCTCCGTTCGGGTAGACCGTAGTGCTTTTGCCGCAGGCTGGGCAGACGCCAGATGTGATGACCAAATTGGCTTCGAACATGCGCTGTATAAGACCTGGCTTCTTAGGAGGCTCGAACGGAGATGGTGTGCGCCAGGTGTCAGGATGATCGTGTAGATTCACTATCTCCGGAGCGACGTGGACATGCCCAGCGGCTTCCTCGGCTTCGCGCTGTTCCTGCTCCTCGGGAGTCTCGAAGATAGCCGCGATGACATGACCGTGCATGTAGTTGTCACGGTGGTCGAGTGAGCGTTCGCCATCTTCGCCCATGATCGTACCCTCTTTGAGCGGGTTGCCCCCGGCATCTTTCTGAGTGTCACTGTCCACCATGTTGCGCAGTGTGCCGTCAGACTGCACAGGTGATGGCTGGTCCATGAACATGCGCGTGCCGCCACATTCCGGGCACGGACCCGACTGGATGTCACCGCGAGGGTCTACTTGAAAGTGAGCGCCGCAATCGGGGCACTGCGAGAGGTCGGCGTTGTTGATCGTGAAAGGGTCTTTCATCAGGCACTCCCGGCCTGATCAGACCTTGCCACGCTCGAAGGCTCGCGCGAAGATACGCACCAATTTTGTTTCGGCGGTTGCCTCGAATGACACTCGCCACATCGGGGCACCGGCGTAAGCGTTGAACGAAAGCTCAACGCCTTCTTTGACAATGAATTCGCACAAGCCCTGCGGTTTTTCGTGTTCCTGGATTTCCGCGAAGGTACAAACTGACCAGTGGCCTTCTTCTGACCAGAGTTTGTAGAGTTCGTTTTCTTTGGCTTCGCGTTCTTCCTTCCGAGTTTTCTGGTTCGCTGCGATTTCCGAAGAGGACGGAGGAGCCACCGGCAAGCCTGCGCCATGGCCTTCGAATCGGCCTGTGTTTTCCGCCACAGGCGGAGTCGCGAGAGTGCCATCGTTGTTGAGAAGGGCAGGGAAGACCGGGAGGTCGTAGCACTCTTCGACTCGGACGATTCCTTTCTTTTCGGAGAAGGCTTGACCCGTGATGTATTCAGCGAAGTCGGTGTTGGAAGGACGACCGTAGATAGTCGCGGATTCGGCTACTTTGGTCGAGTTGAGAGTTGTGAAGCGTGCCATCAGACGTATTGTAAGTTGGCGTTGAAAGTGATGCCAGGTTCGCTATTGAGGAACTTCAATCGCCAATGGTAGAACAAGGGTTCGCCTTTCCCAGCTAACGGACCGAAGGGGATCCACAATTCTGATTTTTCGGTCGCACCACTATAGCCTTTGGTAACGATGTGATGATATACAGCGGCCTCATCGTCATATCCTTCTACGACTAGATCGTAGCTATTGGTGCCTGCATGCGCTGTGGAGTAAAACGCGAGAATGACCCCTTCGGCCCCATCCGGAGAAGTCTGCTGCACGCTGAGGGCTTCTGCTGCACTGGTAGATGCGATCAATGCTTGGAATGGTTCGCGTACGAAAAGACCCGGAAACGAGCCTTCGAAGGTTCCGGTGAATGTAGGTGTGCTCATCGTTCATTACAAGCTAGCAAGCCTGATTTTTGTAGTCGGACCACTAGATGATGCTTTGTAATCTACGTTATTCTGCTATCCTATCTATATGAGCAAGACGTGTAAACATCCTGGGTGCGACCGTCAGATACATGCCCGTGGATTCTGCCAGATGCACTACGAACGTATTCGACGTAAACGTCCATCGGATCTAAGACGCTATCGAAGTACAGCGGATGGTCATACATGGCCTGGTCCCAAGGGTACTAGATTCATCCACATTGGCAAGGATCATCCAAACGCAGATATCAATGGCAATATTCTTGAGCATCGTAAGATCATGATCGAAATGTTGGAACGACCTCTTGCTCCGGGCGAGACAGTCCATCATAAGAACGGTGTGCCCGACGACAATAATCCGAAAAATCTTGAACTTCGGGTGGGTGCTCATCCCAAGGGTCTTACGATTGAAGAGGCGCTTGCATGGGCGGCTGAGATTCAACAGCGATATGGTTGATCTACATGCAAGCGTGTGCTATCCTTGCGGGAGATGAGCAAGACAGCCCTGATCCTGGTCGATTGCCAAGCCGACAACATCGCGGTCGGACAGGACTATCCGATCAAGCGTTTCAAGGACGGCTACTCGCCGGTCGATCTGATCATCGCCTCCCGTCGCTACGCCTCCAAGGTCTGCAAGAAGGGCACTCCTGGGGCGCGTATCAACCCGTATGTGTCCAAGCAGGCACAAGTCCTGGTTACGAAGGACGGAGGGGCTGCACCCTCCGCATTTGAAGGAGGATCGCTCAGACCTATCGAAAGTACAGAGCGCATCCTGAAAGCTCACGGCATCACCGATGTCATCGTGGGCGGCTACTTCATCGAGTGGAGCGTGTCGCAGACTGCGTTCGATGCCTCGGCCCTCGGCCTCAAAACGACGCTCGACCTGTCGATCACGGCGAGCGAGGATGGCATCGACTACTCCGACTGCTACGACACCATCGACTTCGGCCCGGAGTCGATCTTCGGTCGGCTTGAGAACGCGGGTGTCCATATCGTTATTTCCCACCCTGCTACAATGGACTCATGACTGGACAACCTCCGTCATACGCCTTGACCATCGCTCTCCACCCGGACGGGTGGCAGCTACACACTCTAGTCGATGGTCAGTCGCAGCAGCCGGTGCGGATCACAGTCGCAGCCACGGAGCAGATAGCCCGTGTCGTCGGTGATGCCGTGATCAGCGAGGGACTACCCGTCACTCCCTTCGAGCTTGTCCGCAAGGCGACAGCGGGACTCAAGGCCCGTGTCGATGCAGAACTGAGGCAGGCGGAAGAGACAGCCAAGACCATACCCACTTTGCGGAAGGCTCGCGAAGAAATCGAGAACATCCAATAACGAAAGAGAGGTAACGTGTTCTTCGACGCAACAGTACAGTGCTTCACCATGGATGTGATCCCGGTTCCTGACCAGCATCATGTCATCTTGCAGTTCCAGGCAGGCATCGTCATCCCCGGCCTTCCGCCAGAGAATCCCGGCGAACCGCAGCAGCAGGGACTCATCCCTGTCGGTGCGCTGAAAATCCCGACAGGCTACGGCCTCGCGGTAGAGTTCAAGGACGAGCTTACCGAAGTGCTTGAGAAGATCGGACCGCCGCCCGCGAAGAGTTCGCTGATTGTGGCACAGGGTCCGGGCGCTAAGCAGGCTGCTGAGCAGTTGGGCGCACAGGCGCAGGCTACAGAGCGTGCGTTGCGCGAGGGAGCACCAAAGGAGGACTGATGCGCTGGTCCTGGCATGAGAAGCCCGGACCACGTAAGGGACCAGTTATCCGTCATTCGGATCGGCTTACCCCTGCTCAAGAGGAGGCGAAAGAACGTGAGCGCCACAAGCGCGAGCACGACTACATTATCAAGCGCGAGCACGTCTACCGGACAGAAGGCACTGACCATCTGTACGAGCACATGAGGGTCTGCGGCTGGTGCGGGAAGGAAGCCGAGCAGCACGACATGCTGTGGATACCGAGCGACATGCCGGTAGGCCGATGGAAGTGCCAGGAGTGCCAGAACTCGGACATCCCATGGAGGGGCCATACGGAATGGCTGCTTGACAAGCCGGATCCGACCTGATACCCTTCCGGCTATGAAGCTCTGGCACGACGACATCAGAATCCCTCCCCGTGGTTGGGTGTGGGCCATCAACAACGAGGCGGCGAAGGCTGCTCTCGAAACTGGATGCGTGACGGAGATTTCCATCGACCACGACCTCGGCGGACGCCCTGGCGATCACTACTTGATTCAGGGAACAGCGGACGAAACAGGCTACGACCTTGCTCGCTGGATGGAGCAGAAGCGCATCTTCCCGGCGAAGATCAACGTCCACTCGATGTCGGGCAGCGGAGCACAGCGCATCCTCGACTGCTTCCGACACGCTCCCGTGCCTACTCGCGTGACCCGTGTCATCTACAACCCGGACACCTTCGTATGAGCAACGAGCCGAAAATCCCCGTCGATGACCTCGCGGTCGCCATGAGCGATGAGCGTTGGGTCGTCGCCTACGAACGGGCGGAGCGAGCCTTCGGCGGCTGCGTGGCTGACTACGACAGCGATGAGTTCATCGCGGAGGTCGCGCAGCAGTTGCAGAAGATGATCGCGGACGACATCCTCGCCCGGTCTGTCGAGAAGGGCTATCTCGAAATCGTCGGAGTCGATGACGACGGCGAAATCGAGTACCGTGTAACCCCGAAGGGAGAAGCCCTCGATGCCCAAGCGTGACCTCACGATCACCAAGCTCGAACGCGACGACAAGGGCTTCTGGAAGTGCAACATTACCGCCGATGGCGTGACTGTGCAAGCGCACTGCAAGTTTGGCTCCTGGCTCATCGACGGCGAGGACGGGCTGATGAAGGAGGTCATGCCTGACATCGCTGCTAAGATACAGGAGAAAGTCCGACCTATCGAGAAAAAGGAGCGCATTGTAAAAGAACGACTTCTTACTCATAAGAAGTGATGAAAGATTCTTGTTCTGAACCAAAATGTCGTAAACCTCAACATAGTCGTGGATATTGCCACATGCACTATTTGCGCAGGTATCGTAATGGCGGATTCGCCAAACCTCAGCAAAGGCGACATCGCTCTGTCGGTCAACCAGGGTGTCGTAGAGAAACCAAGAAAGGCTACATTATTGTCTACATGCCAGAGCATCCGAACGCATGGGGAGAAGGCAATCTCTACGAACATACTGTAGTCATGAGCGAACATCTTGGTCGTCCTCTCTATCCAGATGAGCAAGTTCATCACAAAAACGGTGTGCATAACGACAATCGTTTCGAGAACCTGGAACTAAAGGTCAATGCTCATGGACCGGGTATCACCATATCCGATGCGATACAATGGGCACAAGAGATTCTTCGTCGTTACATCGCTCGCGAAAAGGAGACAGCATGAACGCAGTCATCGTCATCACTCACTTGTGGAACACAGACTTCGCGCACTGGTGGAACCTGTACTTCTTCCCACCGGGCAAGCCGTGGTATGAAGGTCTGGTGTGGGGCAACGTCTTTGCGGTGCTGCCGCTAGCGATCCTCGGTACCATCACCTATTGGGTCCACAAATGGATCACGAAGGACATCCAGAAGTTCGACCATGAGGCTAGCCATGCGGAGTTGCATCGCAAGCTCTCCTTGATCCTCGACCAGCTTGACCCCGAAGCCGAGTCCAACTCCACGCTCGACCTGATCGCTGATCGAGTCAACGAGGAAACGCCCGGTGGCCTCGGCACCATCCGTGCCGACCTTCGGAAGCTCGCGCCCGGTGCGTTCACTGATGAGAAAAGCGCTTGAGGTCGTGTTCGCACTCTTTGCGGACCTCTCGTTTGACGTACGGATCTACGACAGGTTTGTGCGTAATGTCGGTGATCCGGTAGCCGCCTCGGATCTTGTAACAGTAGCCCTCCTGCCGTGACGGGTGCGTAGCGTCAGTGGCGATGTGTTCATGGCTGATGGTGTCAGCGGGGTGCTTGTCGTCATTGGTGGCGACTGTGACCTTGCCACTGACCGGATCGAACACCCACAGCCAGTAGAGCGGACCGTTGTAGTCCGAGTCGTCGTATGTCGGGTCCAGCAGACTCTTGAGGTCGTCTGGTACCGGCATCAGGCTGCTTTCTGTTGCTGCGCTGCGGCCACCCCGTGCTCATAGGCGAGGCGGGCTGCGAACTTCGCAATCTCTGTGCGATTCGTGTAGACGGAGAGCGTGTTGTTCTGAGCTTTGAACCCGGTGCCCTGAGCGCCTTTGAGTACGATGCCTTCGCCCTCGCCGCTGGCCGACCAGTTCGTGCTACCCTCGAAGGCGACCACGCCATCTAGGATGCCTCCCTTGGTATGGCTAATCTGGTGGGTAGAGGACTGGCCGATGGCGAATGAGTTGGCGAAGCCTGTGGGGTCAGCGGCCTCGTCCGCTTCGATCAGCTTCTTCTCATGGACCCCGCCCGCCTGGGACTTGTCGAGTGTGACCTGGACGACGATGTTCGGATCCTTGACGTGTTCCATCAGGAGTAGGTTGAGGGCATCATCATCGAACCCAAACATGTTCATCTGGACCGAGAGGGTCACGTTGTCGAGCAGGTGTTTGAGGATGCTGTGGACATCATCGCGTCCGACATAGAACACGCGGAAGTCGGGAGAGTCCCCTTCCGGGAAGGCTCCCTCTGGCGTGTACTGCGCTAGTTCGTCTAGTGAGAAAGTTGATAGGCTCATCACCCTTTAGTGTCCGCAAACGGCTTGACATACGCTATGGCTTCTGCTACGCTCTCATCATGCAACTGTTCGCGCGCAAGTACATCTACGACGACGGGGGCCGCAGGAAGGCGGGCTACAGGCGTCAGGCGAACGACTGTGTAGTCCGGGCTATCGCCATCGCCTCCGAGATGCCCTACGAGAGCATCCGCACGGCTCTGGAAGCCATGGCGAAAGCGCAGTCCCGGCAGTGCGTGGACAAAGGAGTCTTCCGAGAGACATACCATCCCCTCCTCACCGACATGGGCTGGCACTACGAAGGCCCCTGGATGCCGACGCCGATTTGGGACATCCCGTTGGGCCGCGTCATCTGCCGCCTACAGCACCACCTTGTCGCAGTCATTGACGGCATGCCTCACGACACGCACAACGCCTTCCGAGGCAAGAAGCGCGACATCCTGGCCTACTACACGCCTCCATCATGACGACCGGCCCGATCACCTTCACGACCAAGCCTCACGCGGGCGTCGGCTGCAAGCGCTGCGGCTGCCGGTGGGCCATCATCGGCCTCGACAACCTGTGCATCCCGTGCTACGCCAAGGTCCACAACTTGACAGAGGACGAAGTGCGTGCTAAGCTCCGTCCATGAGATTCGACATCCTGAGAAACCCCGAACACGGAACGTACCGCTGGAAGCTACAAGCGCCACCGGAGCACGGGTACCTTTGCCAGAGCGCAAGCGTTGCGTTCTCAACCTTCGGTGACGCCGCACGCGATGCTCGACAGTTCCGCAAAGTTCTTGGCATCAAAGCTCTCGTTCCGAGAACGTGTGGTCCATCGTGAACACAGACCAAGCTAGAGCCATCGCACAAGTCCTCTACCACGGTAGGGTGGACTGGTCCTCGAAGCCAGAGTTCGAGCACCTTGAGCGCGTGGCCTACAACGTGACGACCCACTGTCAGGTGGTCGCCTATCTTCACGACGCGGTTGAGGATGGCCTGACCACTCTCGGCGCTCTGCGTGATGCGGGCATCAGCGACACGGAGTACAACGCTCTGTTCCTCCTCACCCGGATGCCCGAGGAAACCTACCTCGACTATATCCGGTGCATAGCTCACGCCGAGGGCGAGGCTGGCGAGATAGCCGTTGAAGTCAAGCTCGCAGATAACCACGACAACTGCTCCCGTCCCTGCCCCGCTGACAAGATGGGCATGCGCGCTCCGGGCGGTCGCTATGACAAGGCTCGTCAGATCCTAGAAGGGCTACGCGAGTGAGCGAGTACACACGACGCATCTTCAACTACGAGTTGCAACGGCTCACCTGCTATCATATAAATGATGGGCATATATACGGGCATTCCATGTGCCGTCGATGGATGCGAAACAGAGGCCGTTTGTCGAGGCTGGTGCGAAATCCACTATCAGCGTTGGCATCGTCATGGCGATCCTTTGATCAACTTACAGCCTCGCCGCAAACCAGGCACTCCGGGCAATACCTACATCATGAAGGGCTATGTACGGGTTTGTTTCCCCGAGCATCCCAATGCTCACAAGGGAGGATACGTGGGCGAGCACACCATGGTGATGAGCGAAATGCTTGGACGACCGCTCTATCCCGACGAGCGAGTACATCACAAGAACAACATCAAAACAGACAATCGACCCGAGAACTTAGAGCTTTGGACCGTAGGGCATCCTACAGGAGCACGGGTTTGCGATGCCCTGGCTTGGGCACAAGAGCTTATCGAGAGGTATGCGCCTAATGACGTGGGAGCGAAGAATATGGAATTTTGAGCTACAGGCCGATGGCAAACAGATCATCATGATGCCGAGGAACGCCGACATTCTCGGACTGGTGAACAAGTACGGCTTCCCGTTCCTGACCGCCGTGGTCGATGAGAGGCTGGTGGTCGAGCCGCGTACCTTCCAGATCGTCACCACCGGCGAGGTCTTCAACTACGCCATCCTCGACTTCGTAGGCACGCTACGCCTCGGTGGGGAGGACTCGAACGGCGCATGGTACACGATGCACGTCTTTGAGATTGAGACAGTCCTGAGCACGCCCGAGACACGGGCCGCAGTCATCGATCCTCGCAACGACAAGTACCGGGGCGACCTTGCCACGCTGCGCACGGAGCTAGAGGGCAAACGGCGGGTCGAACGTGATCTTGAGGGAGTCAACACGATAGGCGACCTGGCCGCGAGGATGGTGAGTTGATGGTTCACCAGGACATCAAGATCGACGCCACCGTCTACAGCCGTGGACAGCGGGAAGAGTCACAGCACTACGAGCGCAAGGTGCTGGTCACGCGCCTCACGCCCGAGGTCATCATGCTTGGCGGCAACACCGATGGGATGTCCTTCCGCGTGTCTGACCTGTTACGGGCCATCGAGGTCATCGATCAGAGCGGCCCTTCTCCTCCTAAGTCGCCTCCTGCGGGATCGGACTACTACCACTGATGAACGAACTGACAGACACCAGCAGTCGCGTCCTAGAGGTTGGACAGATCGTGGCCTACAACTGCGAAGGCAACGTCTGCAAGGGCCGCATCAAGGCTCTCAAGACGCGCAAACAGTACGGCAAGGAGCGACCTCTCATCGAGGTAGAACTGCTCAGCGACTTCTTCGGCGGCTGGCACCCACGCGGGCACATATCCAAGGTGACCAGTCCTAGCAACTTGCTAGTGATCGATCAGAGCGCGTAGACGAAACCAGTGAGCACCAGTTCAAGTCCTTCGGTCTGATTCACTGATGGTTTAGCGATGCCCGTGGTGACGGCAATCGAAAGCGATGTCGTGCTCGGTGCTGTGACCCGTGTTCCAGCCGGTATGAAACCTGCGGGTACGGTGAACAGGGTTTCCGTCGTTTTGACTTCTTTGCCTGCTTTGACCTTTGTGGCACCCTGGAACTCAACGAAGAGTTTGCCAGGGGACTTCGCTGAGGAAAGAAGGCGACATTCCGGTGTACCGCCAGTGCCCGCTTCGACGCTTGCGGGAAGAGTTACCGGCGTCCAGGCACCCGGCTCGTATTCCACAAGCTCGGCTTCGGCAGCTTCCTTGAGAGCTTTCTGAGCAGCGGTCGCAGCATTGGCAGTCGCTAGTTCTTCTTCCAGTTTTTTGTCTGACCCTTCCGCAGATGTCAGAGCGGACTTAGGTACTGTTTCTGTGCCGAACGTGCCCATCGGATCAGTGACCACCCTGGATTTCGAGTTCGTACGGGAATTCGATTTTGTTGCCTTTTTCGACGTTGATCACGGCGAACACGCGGTGGTCAAACATGACAGGCAGGATGAAGTATTTCGAGGTTTTGGACGGGACGGCGGCTTCGGCTGCGGACGCTGCTTTCGAGAATCCAGCAACCGTTGCAACTTCGGTGGTGTTTTTCTCGATGAGGCCGTAGGCTTCTTCGGCTTCTTTCGCGAAGAGAACGTAGTTCTGCGCTCCTCGTTTTTTCGCACCCGAGGCTTCTGTACCCGGAGCGACGAGGCCACCTGTGTCAGTGAAGGTGGTTGCGGTGTTGGCACCGGCGTTGACCGCCGTTTTTTCTGTGCCAAGGATGTTTTTTGCGGAGAAGAGTCCCCACTCCGAGATTTCGACAGGACCAGCCGCTTCCTCAGTGAGTGTCGCGGTGCTGATCAGCTTGGCGTTGCCGGTGGCGAGCCATTTCAGAAGGTTGGTTGCTTCGACGCCTTCTTTTTTGTGCAATTCGTTTTCGGCTAGCGTCTGTAGCTTGAAGTCTGTTTGGGCAGCCGCCGTTTTCCCTGTACCCCACTGCTGCCACTTGCATGCGGCCAGAGTGTTGATGAGTTCGGTTGTTTCGACGGTCCACTGTGCGTCGTATCCGAGGGCGGTGACGCCGATGTTGGTGACGAGGCCGGATCCAAGATCGTATTCGTCAATGATCTTGCCTCGGCGGATCTGTCCACGGACGCTCACGTCCGGAGCGTAGAGCACGGCTCCCAGGTGGCTGCGTAGCTGGCTGGTCTGGAAGAGTCCACCCTCGCCGCGATCACGGGTGAAGGCGAAGCGCCCTAGTCCTCCGGGGATGGAGAAGGAGTAGACCTTGCTCCTCTTGGCACGGGCCTTGGCCTGAGCCGCCTCGTCCTTGTAGCGCTTCGGCTTGACGCTTCCGCCAAAGCCAACTTCTGATTGCATGTTCGTCGTAGCCATCGTCTATTACCCTACGCCTCGAAGTCTTTTGAAGTACAACCTCCACGTCGGCGGCTCAAGATGGTTGATCGTGGCTCCCGTGGAGATGACGTGGACCACGGTAGGCATGTACGGAGCTTGATAGACTTGATCGGTGAGTGCCATCATCCATTACCCTTCGGACAAGTAAAGGTTGATGACTGCGAGCTTCATTCCCGCCAAACTGAACCCTCCCGTCTGGAAAGGGAGCACCTTCCGCTACAAGTTCCAGTGGATCGACGCCGAAGAGGTCGAAGGCAAAGAAGTCCGCACGCCCCACAACGTGACCGGGTTCAGCGGCGAGTTGCTGCTCCTCGGACCAGCCGGGGAAACGCTCTTCGAACTCACTTCGGGCAACGGCGGAGTCAAATTCCCGGAACCCACGCAGGGCTACGTGGAACTCTACATCGATGCCGAAGACACGACCGGCTTCGAATGGAAGAAAGCCTACTACACGCTCTTCCTCTATGAACCGGGAGGCCCAAAAGACACCTACGCCATGCTCACCGGGGTCTTCACGGTCAGCACGCCCGGTGTGATACAGTGAGGAGGTAGGGATATGCCGTACAAGGATCCTGCCCAAGCTAAGAAGTACGCGAAAGCCTATCATCAGGCCCACAAAGAGAGCCGCATTCGGAAAACGAAAGAATGGCAAGCGGCCCATGAAGACCGAGACAAGATCCGTCGAAGAAAGGTACACAAAGAAACTTATCCAGAGAGGCATGCTCTCATCGATGCCATAAAGCTAGAGGCAGGATGTGCAGATTGCGGCTACAACGAGTATGCCTGTGGTCTTGATTTTCATCATCGCGATCCGGCAACAAAGACAGCCCCGGTTTCAAACCTGCTCAAAGCTAGCATTCCTCGACTTATGACCGAGATTGCCAAGTGCGAAGTAATCTGTGCCATTTGTCATAGAGTTCGTAACATGAAGGCTAGAGAGCAGTCATGACCTTCCAGTACACTCCGCAGTTCGGATTTGAGTCCGCACTGACAGACATCTACAAACTAATCAGCGACCAGGGCTGGTCCGTCAGCAAGGTGAAGTTCGACAAGAAGGCCGACCGCTGGGTTGCCGAGGCGAAATCGCCGCATGGCGAGAAAGCAGTCGGCAGGGGCACCACCGTTGACCACGCCGTCCGCCACCTGGCGCTGGCTGTGTCCCGCCTCAACCACGGGCGCTGGTCTAAGTCCGCCGCCATGCAGATGCTCAGCATGTGGAAATACAACTGGATCGACCAACTCAAGCCTATCGCGGAAGCCTACGCCAAGGCTCCGGTCTACGACCCGAAGGCAGCCGTCGCTTACCAGCGGCTCGCGGAAGACTCCAAGCGCAGGGCGGACATCCTTCGCAATCAGCTTGACATCGAGGAGGTCCACGACCCTGAGCCGTATGCCAACGCCCAGGACCAGGCCGACGACATCCACAAACGACAGCACTACACGGTCAGCAAAGCCAACCTCGACCACCCGCTCTGGACACCGGAGCAGGGCGTCAACTTCCGCATCGTCCACGATGTGCTGGGCCACGCTGTGTCAGGAGGAGACTTCGGCTGGGAGGGAGAGAACCGGGCCTGCCAAGCTCACTTCCCGCTGCTCGACAAGGAGGCTCAGCAAGCTCTCTTCTCCGAGTGCATCGGACAGACCGCTTACGCCGCCCACTACCGCAGCTTCGGCCCGCAGAAGGTGGCGCTGTTCCAGCAGTTCGTAGAGCCTGCTCAGGAGGCCGAGGGAGTCTACGAGGGCTACCAGGGCACCCACCCGAGTCAGACTCAGGCTCCGGTCGCCATGCCTGCGGTCAAGCCATCAGAGCCGGTCGGTCTGCCGTGGGGCACCATCGCTCCACACCAGGAAGGGCCGCAGGGCAACCGGGCATACGAAGCTAGCCGAGGGTGGATGGACTGAATCATGCCCTACAAGAATCCACAGGATCGGAAAGCCTATGATCGTCGCCGCAAAGACCTACCGGGTCATGAGAAAAAGCTAGCCCGAATGCGGGAGTATGGAAAAGAACGGAACTCCCTGGAAGCAGAACGTCGCGAACAACTCGATGCTATGAAGCTAGAGCGAGGATGTGACAAATGCAAATACGATAGGAACTCTGCGGCCCTGCACTACCATCACCGTGATCCAACAACCAAGAGCTTTCCAGTCAGTTCAAACATCACTCGTAAGTGGTCAAGGATCCTAGAGGAGATTGTGAAGTGCGATCTGCTTTGCGGTAACTGCCACGCCGAGGTCGAGCATCCGGAGAAGAATCGCTGATGGCTCCTCCTGTCAAAAACGAAGTCGATCCCACTCTCCGCGATCCGAACGAGGGATTCGACACGGGCGTACAGCTACGAGAGCCGAACGCCTTCATGAGCTTCCGCGACGAGAACGGAGAAGACCCGCTACAGGGTCAACAGGTGATGGACAACGCCGCTCTCATCAACACCGAGTGGGAGTCACTACCCGACAAGCGCCAGATGGAGGAAGCCATCGAAAACGCCTTCCGTGCCGTGCTCCTCAGCCCTCGCAAGAACCTCCGCTGGAATTGTCATGATGAGAAGACAGAAGCCTTGACCAATCGAGGTTGGATGTCTTTGTCTGATCTTCGCTATCAATGGGGAGAGTCCGATTTCAGGGTAGCAGCGTACAAAGCCGGTCGTATTGTCTACGAGCGACCGCAGCGTTTCGTAGAACAACGCTTTGACGGAGAGCTTATCGCGTTCCAAGGACGCTTTGTGGATATGCTAGTCACGCCGAACCATCGCATGCTGACATCAGAGGAAGAGTTCATTCCAGCAGATCAAATCTTCACCGGGGTTGGTCGTAACAATGAGCGTCCCCAGGTTCCAATGGCCGGAATCAAACGAGGATTTGACGTAGAGGAGTTCACGATACCAGGCTGTGCGATGCGCGATTACAAGAAACCTGGGCGCATTTCAAAATCGTTCCATCCGGATTTGACTGTGCCCATGGACACATGGCTGCGCTGGCTTGGTTGGTACATTTCTGAGGGATCGTTGACGAGTCGTCAACATCCTAGTGTCTGTCAGGCCAATGCCTCTCCCGTGATAGAGTCTGTCAAGGAAGCATGCAAAAATATGGGGATAGGAACTAGCACAGAACGAGATGATGGGCAATGGATTTGGACGGCTCGTAAGCCTCATGCAAAGCAACTTGGGCAATGGACATCCAGGCACATAGGTAACGGAGCGCGGTACAAGAGGCTGCCTCGTTTTGTCTTCGACCTCGGGGCGAGACAGGCTAGGATTTTGTTGCATGCTCTACTTATGGGAGATGGTACAGCCGACGAAAATTGGGATTGGACCCAAGGCGCTGCTTTTTACACAAGCAGCACAGTGCTAGCGCACGACGTACAAAGGCTAGCTGTTCATTGTGGCATCAGAGCTATGGTCAGTCTCATTCGTCCAGAAACAAACGAGTGGAAGGTATCCATGAACCCCGGACATCCGACTCGTCTACCCCGACCTACGAAAGTTGAGTACCATGGGGGCGTATGGTGTTTCTCCTTGCCAAGCGAAACGATGGTTACTCGCCGCAATGGAAAGGTAGCCATCTCCGGGAACACGGTTCACTACCAGGACTTGATGGATGCCCGCTCGACGGATCCGACCGACCTCTGGCGTCACCTTGAGAAGCACCGTCAAGCGGGGAACGTCAAGAATTGGGGCGAGGACGCACGCTACGCGCATCGCCCGTACGGTAAGCTGCTCCCGCAACTGCGTGACATCGTGTACCGTACCTACAAGCGCAAAGTGAACCCACAGCAGGCCAACAAGAAGTTCGAACGGCTTCTGTTCGATTGGGAGACACAGGAGCAGGAACAGGTGATGAGGGAGGAACGTGATCTTCCGGAGGACAAGAAGCGGGTCATGTACCAAGTCGAAAACGAGGCGAACAAGCGCCTCGCTGCTCGCATCCAGAAGTACATCAAGGAGCGACAGACCTCGCTCGATGAAGCCGAAGGATTCCACGAAGCCGCCGTCGCAGACCCGGCCCAGGAACAGATGTTCCAGCTAGACGCCACTGAGCCGGAAGTGCAGGATCCGAAGGATCGCTACGGCGCGTTCATGGGCCCCCATCTCAAGGCCATCGCCAAGATCAGCTTCTACGTCGAGGACATCCTCAAGGCGGCGCTCGAAGACGTTCATCAGCACGACGGCGCAGGCCACCATTTCCGCGCCTCTGTGATGCAACTCAAAGTCCCTGGCGTGGGACCGAAGGTCTGCTCGTTTGCGTGGCTCCTCCTACAGCCGCTCAAGTCCCAGCTAGCCACCATCGACAGTCACATGCTCGATGTGCTTGGCCGTTCCGAAAAGGAAATGAACAACCGTGACTACTTCAAGATGGAGCGTGAACTACAGGCTCGCCGTGACGCCGCAGGATACAGCCACATCCCGCTCGGAGCGTTCCAATGGGGCATGTGGGACTACAAGCGCTCTGGCCCAGGCGAGCACCAGGACCACTCAGGACTCAAGGTGCTGGAACCGGAAGACTACCACAACATTGACTGGAAGAAAGAGGAAAGCACCCTCAAGGGCGACGAGAAGTGGCCGGAACCGCCGTGGTGGGAACTCACCAAGCCGGAAGGTGAACGGGTTGGCAAGGACTACGAGGACAACATCTCCCCGACCGTGCCGCAGAACGCGGTGCCGTACCAGCATCTAAGTAGTGCACAGTGGCACGTCGCTTCTGACGAGCCTACGCCGTGGTTCATCCACCCTCAAACTGGCGAGCGACTTGAAGGTCTTCCGGGAGAAACGCTCATGCAGCACATGCGCAATACGATGCACCTGAGCACTCCGGAGATTTGGAGTGCCGTCCAGGAAGCAGGTAAGGCATGAAGCGCACTTGTTCTTTCAAGGGATGCAACCGACGCCACATGGCGAAGGGATACTGTAAAAAGCACTACGAACGTCTGCGTCTATACGGCGATCCGGGCTTCTGCGTCAAGTACCGCACCAATGGTGGTCCTGGTGAAACCAACCTCACGACCAGAGGGTATGTGAGGAGGTACTTCCCGACACATCCTAACGCGGACTGCACCGGATATGTACTTGAGCACCGTCTAGTCATGGCTGAACATCTTGGACGCCCGCTTCTACCCGACGAGGAGGTTCATCATAAGCACGGGAATCGGGCGGACAACAGAATCGAGAATCTAGAGCTTTGGATCACTTCGCATCCCAAGGGCCAAAGGGTAGAGGATGCAATCGCATGGGCCAAAGAGGTTCTAGCTCGGTACGAAGCTGGCAAAGTATGAGGTTCCGCGCCGTAATAGGCGATGGCCCTTCCTGAGCTACTTCTGAATAGCCCGACTCCCGGCAAACGTGAACCGATCACGACGCTCAACGTCGAATTGAGCGAAGCTGGTACCGAACTCGAATTCGTAGCCAATGTTCCCACCCAGCTTCAGAAACCAGGCCAGTATCGCATCACGGTTGGTAGCGAGATTATCCTCTGCGAAGCCAAGGAAGAAAACACCAAAAACGTCAAAGTCCTCGAACGGGGAGCGGAGGGTTCGACCAAAGTAGCACACATCGCAACGACTGCGGTCTACGTGCTGCCGACCGCCGAATCGCTCAGGCTCGCTGCGGGTACTCCGTCCTTCTCGTTCAACTACCTCGCTGAATACGAACAGTCGAAACACACTCGTTCGATCAACTTCAACTCCGAAAAACCGAAATCGGTCACGAAAGTCTACTTCGGGATCAAAGGCACCTATGACGAAGCGGCGGGCAAAAAGCTCAAGGAACTCTTGCCAGCGGGTACCCTGTTCGTAGTCGCGCAGACCAGCAAGCCTCAGAACAACATCTTGTTCCGGGCGATCAATCCGCCTGCGAAAATTGTTGGCCTCATGTCCCATGTGGAATGCTACGAAGTCGAAGTTGAAGTGGTGGAAACAGCGAACGTTGAAGGCGAATTCGACACGACCGTTGGTGACACATACATCGCTCCGATGCCA
>Ga0187873_1000559_pt1 | contig 37191 bp, 30 predicted proteins | sample June2016WEW_16_1_2_FD_133012 | JGI IMG/M metagenome (GOLD analysis project Ga0187873, IMG submission 133012) | Peatland microbial communities from SPRUCE experiment site at the Marcell Experimental Forest, Minnesota, USA - June2016WEW_16_100 | ecosystem: Environmental > Terrestrial > Soil >...
CCGCATGTGAACAATGTGTGTGGAGTAAATATTCACCACACTCGGCGCGGCCTCTTTGACAACCGGCGCGAAGCTGACACCCAGCTTGACATCGCGGTTAACCGGCGTGGTTTGGACTTTGATCCCAGGCAATGGAGGCGCGTCTTTTCCCCATGAAGTCAAACAGGGAATGGCAACCACAGTCAATATGCCGGCCATCACCGACAAAAAACCCACTATTGGAACACGTTTCATATTTACGAAATAGACATAATATCCGGGGCAATGTTCAAAACACAGGCACCCTTTTTCACTACCTGCGTCTACAGCCGGGAACAGCGATGCGAAGGCTGTCATACACAAAACCGCTTATAATGCAGTCGTCTGAACAATTTGCCTTGGAAGTTGCATTATTAAAAACCGTTCCTGAAACGCAGCCCTGTTTTGCGCAGCGAGCGGCATAAAATCCAAAAGTTTGTTTTCACGCTGAATAATTCAAGCTACATTGGATCGAAGTTATGTCGATCGCAATGCGCCAATCAAAAATAACAACTCCGTGGGTCATCGCACCCGTAACCCTGCTTTGTCTTTTCATTGTTGCCGGCTGCACTACCGTAAAAAAAGCCCCGCCGTCGGCGCAAGGAGTTCCCACACCCGGGCCGAATGACGCCCGCATTTCCTATGTCACAGCGCGGTTGCTGGAGGAATATCATTACTCCCAGCATCCCCTGGATGAGGAAATGTCGAAGAAATTTTTTGACGGTTATTTGGAGGCACTCGACCCGCAGCATCTTTATTTTTTGCAATCAGACATTGCTGATTTTGCACGATACCGGACGAACCTCGACACGCTCACCATCGATTATCACGGTGCGTCTGACTTGACACCGGCACGCGAAATTTTCCAGCGCTTTCTGGAGCGGCTGAAACAGCGCGTCGCTTATGTGGACCCCCTGCTGAAGCAGGATGAATTTCAGTTCTACACTCGCGACCCCATCCTTCTGGACCGGCGCAAGGCGCCTTACCCAAAGGACCTCGCCGAGGCGCAGAATCTCTGGCGGCAAAGATTGCTTTACGATTATCTGCAGGAAAAGCTCAGTCGTGAGGTTTCGCCGACCAACGGCAATGTGATTGTGTCCCTTCCAAAATCTACTTCTGTGGAGATGGCCGAAAAGCTCACACGTCACTATCACTGGATTCTACGAATGTTCACCAACTGGGATAGTTCCGACGTCCTGCAGGTGTATCTCAATGCGCTGGCGCATGCCTACGATCCGCATTCGGATTATCTCAACACAAGCCATGCGCAGGATTTTTCCATCGACATGAGTTTGTCGCTCTTTGGCATCGGCGCACAACTTCATTCCGAAGACGGTTATTGCACTATTGTTTCACTTATTCCCGGAGGCCCGGCGGCCAAAAGCAAACAACTCAAGGAGAATGACCGCATTATCGCTGTCGCGCAAGGCAAACGACCGCCCGTGGATGTGGTGGACATGGAAATTTCCAAGGCCGTTCAACTGATTCGTGGACCGAAGGGCACCGAAGTGCAATTGACGATCATTCCCGCGGACGATTCGAGTTCGCGGCGGGTCGTGAGTTTGATCCGCGACGAAATCAAGCTTGAAGACCAGGAAGCCAAGGCCCTGCTCATTGAATCGCCCGATGGCCGCGGCGGCACAAACCGCCTGGGCGTCATCGATCTGCCGTCATTTTACGCCACGATTAACCTGGCCGGCAATGCCGGTCATTCGACGCCCAAAAGCACCACCGCCGATGCCTCAAAGCTGATTAAAAAACTCGAACGGGAAAAAGTCGCGGGCATCATCGTTGACCTGCGATACAACGGCGGCGGCTCGCTTGAAGAAGCTGTCCATTTCACCGGCTTGTTCATCACAAACGGTCCGGTCGTGCTCGCCCGTTTGCCGGATGGCCGTGTTGTTGTGGATGAAGACAATGACTCTTCCGAACTTTATGGCGGTCCCCTCATTGTCCTCGTCAATCGTTTCAGCGCATCCGCATCTGAAATTGTTGCCGGCGCGCTGCAGGATTATGGCCGTGCGTTGATTGTGGGTGACACCTCGACGTATGGCAAAGGCACGGTGCAAAATTTAAACCCGCTCCGCCCGTTCATTTGGTCCGCCAACGAATCCATCACGAACGATCCGGGCACCGTCAAAATCACCATTCGCAAATTCTATCGCGTCAGCGGCGCTTCCACACAGTTGAAGGGCGTTACACCGGACATCGTATTGCCGGACGCATCGAGTTATTCGACCTCCATCGGCGAGAACTCGCTTGAAAATGCCCTGCCATGGGACACGATTCACAGCGCGGACTACGAGCCGGTCAATCTCGTGAAACCCTACCTCGCCAAATTGAGCCTGCTCTCGAACGCGCGCGTCACCACCAACCAGGATTTCATTTACATCCGCCAGGACATCGGCGAATTCAGCAAATTGCAGGCCGATAAAACCGCCTCGCTCAATGAACGCGAACGCTTGAAGGAACTTGAAGAAGACAATGCCCGCCAGAAGGCGCGCGCACAGGAGCGTGCCGCGCGCAGAGCCCCGGACAAAAAAACCTATGAAATCACTCCCGAAAATGCCGACCAACCGGGACTGGCCACCGAAACAAACGCAATTGACCACGCTAAATTAAGCGAAGGTCAACTTGATGAAGCTGCAAGGCTCGATGAAACAGAACGGATTCTTGAAGATTACATTTCACTTCTGTCATCGAATCAGCCTTTGATTGCCAACTAACGCAATTTGCCGGAGGAAAATCAACGGGAAATGGTGTAAGCTCTTTTGTTTTGATACAGCAAAACAAAAGACATTTAAACCGTGTGAAAACCGTGATTTATTTCCTACTAGCTGCGGGCATATTGAATTTCACCGTAATTGCCGCTCCCACAATCAACTCTATGAACACAACCGAAACGAACAAAATCGAGGTCGCCACGTTCGGCGGCGGCTGTTTTTGGTGCATGGACGCTGTCTACGAACGCCTGCTTGGAATAATCTCCGTCACCAGCGGCTTCGCGGGCGGCCACACCGCAAATCCGACTTACGAACAGGTTTGTGCTGGTGACACCGGTCACGCCGAAGTCACGCAAATTGAGTTTGATCCCGCGAAAATTTCCTATGAAAAGCTGCTCGACGTATTCTGGCAGGCGCATGACCCGACCACATTGAACCGGCAGGGCGCGGATGAAGGCACGCAATATCGTTCCATCATCCTTTATCACAATGAGGCGCAAAAGCTCGCGGCGGAGAAATCAAAGGCGCAAGCGCAGAAGAATTTCAAACACCTCATCGTCACCGAAATTGTGCCGTTCGCGAAATTTTACAAGGCCGAAAACTATCATCAGGAATACTACGACAATCATTCCAACGCGCCGTACTGCCGGATTGTCATCGCGCCCAAGCTCAAAAAACTGGAGAAGGAAAACGTGATTCAAGAAACACCGCAGACAAAACCATAAACGGCGCGCTCGGCGAGCGCGCCCTACCATCTTTGGTAGGGACATCCCGCCGGGATGTCCGCGTATCCTGCAATGCGGGACGGCGTCCCCACCAAATATAGAAAGGGACGGCAAAATGCCGTCCCTCCCGGTTTAAGAATTTGGTTTTGTTACGGCTTACAGCCCTTTCTTGAGCATGTATTTGATCAAGTCGCCGACGCGGCAACTGTAACCCCACTCGTTGTCATACCAGCTTACGAGCTTGAAGAACTTCTTGTTCAATTCGATGCCCGAGCCTTGGTCGAAAATCGAGGATAGTTCGCAGTGGATGAAATCCGAGCTGACCACCTCGTCCTCGGTGTAACCGAGAATCCCTTTCAGGTAAGTCTCGCTGGCCTTCTTCATCACCGCGCTGATTTCCGCATAGCTCGTTTCCTTGACCGTTTTGACCGTGAGATCAACCACCGACACCGTCGGCGTCGGCACGCGGAACGCCATGCCGGTCAATTTGCCCTTTACTTCGGGCAACACCAGACCGACCGCTTTGGCTGCGCCGGTCGTCGAAGGAATGAGGTTGATGGAAGCGCTGCGACCGCCTTTCCAGTCCTTTTTGCTGGGGCCGTCCACGGTCTTTTGAGTGGCGGTAAAACTGTGTATCGTCGTCATCAAACCTTCTTCGACGCCAAACCCTTCCTTGAGCAGCACATAAACGACAGGCGCAAGGCAGTTCGTCGTGCAACTGGCGTTGGAAATGACATGATGCTGCTTCGGATCATATTTGCCCTCGTTCACACCCATGACCACCGTGAGGCAATCGCCCTTGGCCGGAGCGGTAATAATGACCTTCTTCGCGCCGGCGGTGATATGGCCTTTGGACTTCTCGACATCGGTGAACAAGCCGGTGGATTCAATCACCAATTCCACGCCCAACGCCTTCCACGGCAATTCAGCGGGCGTTTTAGCGCTCACCACTTTGATTTCCTTGCCGTTGACGATGAGCACGTCGTCGTCAGGTTTGTCCGGGGCGGATTTCTTGGAATCCACCGTGCCCTTGAAACGTCCCTGAATGGAATCATATTTGAGCAAATACGCGAGGTTGTCCGCCGGAACGATATCGCCGACGGCGACCACTTCGATGTCCCTGCCCACCATGCCCTGTTCAACCAGCGCACGGAACACCAGACGTCCAATGCGGCCGAACCCGTTGATTGCGACTTTGACTGCCATAATTTTTTTATCCTTTTCCTTTTTCCTGTAAGAATGGTTAAAACCGAGCCGGAAGTTTAGCCACGCCCGCCCAAGCGTCAATGAAGAATTCAGAAACGAAATTGTCAAACCCACGCCATTTTTTGCAGTGTGTCACTGATTCTGCGCCGCCAGAAATTTTTCCGCGTCAATCGCAGCCGCGCAGCCTGCGCCCGCCGCCGTGATAGCCTGCCGATAAACATGGTCCGCGCAGTCGCCCGCCACAAACACGCCAGGCACACTCGTCATCGTACCGCGTTTGGGAATGATGTAGCCGTTGGCGTCCATTTCGATTTGACCCTTAAAAATCCCCGTGTTCGGCGTGTGCCCGATGGCGATGAACACGCCCATACAGGCCAAAACTGATTCTGCGCCGGTTTTGACATTCTTCAAACGCACGCCGGTGACCTTGTCCTGTTTTGGATCGAGAATCTCCGTCACGACGGAATCCCAAACAGGTTTGATTTTCGGATTCGACAATGCCCGTTCAGCCATGATTTTTGACGCGCGCAACTTGTCGCGCCGGTGCACCAAATGAATGACCGACCCGAAGCGCGTCAGGTAAAGCGCCTCTTCGCACGCGGAATCGCCACCGCCGACCACGACGAGCGGCTGGTTGCGGAAAACCGGCAACGCGCCGTCGCAAGTCGCGCAATACGTCACACCCTTGGTTTCAAGTTTAGCCTCGCTCTCAAAACCGAGATGCCGGTGGCTCGCGCCGGTGGCAATGATGACGGTTTCGGCTTCCACTTTTTTGCCATCCACCGTAAGCACAAACGGGCGTTTGGAAAAATCCACCCTCTCAACCGAGCCAAAACTGGCGCGTGCGCCGAAACGTTCGGCTTGTTTTTGCATCCGCGTCATCAATTCGTAGCCGTCCACGCCTTCGGGAAAGCCGGGGAAATTTTCCACGATGTTCGTGGTGGTGAGCAGGCCGCCGGGCTGCCCGCCGGCAAGGACAAGCGGTTGAAGATTGGCGCGCGCGGTGTAAAGCGCCGCCGTCCAACCCGCGCAACCCGAACCGATGACAATGACCTTTTCCATCAGCGCACGAAAGGTAGTTCGCGTTCGGCAGGCATGCAATTTGAAAAGTTTCGCGCGAAGCCCGCGTTACACGAGACATGTGTAATGCCTGCCAAAACGGTGTTTCATACAAATTTCGCAGTGATAATCTGTGCAAAGGTAGGGTCGCATCGCCGAGGCGACCGAAGCGGACGCGCGGGCCGCGCGTCCCTACCAATACAAGAGAATGTGCCGAATGTTTTCGGGAATTGGCATCACTCGGCGAAAAGTTGCTTCTTCTCGAAGAAAAACAGAAACCAGCGGACCGGCTGTCGATAAAACAGCCGGTCGCCAATGTGTAAATCAACACGCGAGGCAGGTTACTGCTGCCAGGTGCGCTTCTTGTGACGATTCAAGCGCAGCTTCTTGCGCCGCTTGTGCTTGTTGATCTTTGCCTTTCGGCGTTTCTTGATTGAACCCATAGGATTTCGTCTCAGTATACAACCTTGTTCAGCGGATATTCAATAATTCCTTCCGCGCCGGCGGCTTTAAGTTTCGGAATCATCTCGCGCACGATGTGCTCGTCAATGATCGTCTCGACGGCGACCCAGCCTTTCTGACTCAAACTGGAAATCGTCGGGTTCCGCAGCGCAGGCAGCGATTTGAGCAACTTCGCCAGATTTTTTTCCGCGATGTTCATTTTCAAACCGACCTTTGTCTCCGCTTCAAGCGCGCCTTCGAGCAGCAACGCGAGCGTCTCAATCTTGCGGCGTTTCCACGAATCCTTCCATGCCGTGTGATTGGCAATGAGCCGCGGCGTCGAGGTCAACAACGTGTCCACGATGCGCAGTTTGTTCGCGCGCAGCGATGAGCCGGTCTCGGTCAGCTCGACAATGGCGTCCACCAGTTCGTGCGCCTTCACTTCCGTCGCGCCCCACGAAAATTCCACGTCCGCCTTCACGCCGCGCTTGCGGAGATATTTTTTGGTGAGGTTGACGACTTCCGTTGCGATGCGTTTGCCTTTCAAATCCTTCACCGATTTGATGGGCGAATTTTCCGGCACGCACAACACCCAGCGCGCCGGCTGCCGCGTCGCCTTGCTGAAAAGAAACTCGCCGACCTCATGCACGTTCGAGCCGTTCTCGACAATCCAATCGTAGCCCGTGATGCCGCAATCGAGATAGCCATGCTCAACATAGCGGCTGATTTCCTGCGCGCGGATAAGCCTGATTTCCAGTTCATCGTCATCCACATAAGGCGCGTAGGAACGGCTGCTGACGGAAATATTGAAGCCGGCCTTCGCCATCTTTTGGATGGTGGCTTCCTGCAAACTGCCTTTCGGCAGGCCGAATTTTAATTTCCTACTCATCTTGCTTTCGTAAATCACTTTTGACGCGCGGACGCAAATACTTTTTCGCCGATTCCTTCACGCGTGCAATGGGGTTAATCTGCCAAGTCCGGCGCGGAAACGCCAACTTCTTCTTTTTCTTTTTCATTTTCAACCACGGATAAACACGGATGGACACAGATAAAACTCCCTGTAGCGTGATGAAAAATATCCGTGTTAATCCGTGTCCATCTGTGGTTAATCAATTTTTCTTCCAAATCACGCGACGCCCTTGCACTTTAATTTCACCGCAGGCAATCGCCGCCACGCATTTGGGATAAAGCACATGTTCCGCTACTTGAATCCGCTGATGCAATGTTTCCGGCGTGTCGTCATCGAGAATAGAAACGGTTTGCTGGCCGATGATTGGCCCGCAATCCACTCCCGCGTCAACAAAATGCACCGTGCAACCCGCCTCCTTCACGCCATGATCCAGCGCCTGCTTCCATGCCTCCAAACCCGGAAACGACGGCAGCAACGACGGATGTATGTTGACAATGCGACCTTCAAATGCGCGCAGAAACTCGCCCTTCAACACGCGCATGAAACCCGCTAGCACAATTAAGTCCACTTGCGCCTCGCGCAATGCATTCACGTAAGCACGCTCGGCGTCTTCGTCCAGCTTCGTGCGAAATTTGCCGGGCGGAATGAATTTGGCCGGAATTTTCCGTTCACGCGCATGCGCCAGAATTCCCGCGTCCTCGACGTCACTCAAAACGATGGCAACTTCCGCAGGGATTTTGCCTGCCGTAATGGCGTCGGCAATCGCGACAAAGTTCGAGCCTTTGCCGGAACCGAGAACGCCCAATCGGAATTTACGGTCGCTTGCCATGGGATTTTTTTACAAGCCGGAAGCCCGGATTGCCAGCTAATTAGCGCCCTGCCCCGCCGGATCACACACCACCCCCATGAACAAAATGGATTGAGTTTGGTTGTCCTCAATCACAAAAACAAACGGCCGATCAACAATCATTTCAAAAGGTGTCGCAGGTCTCAACATCACTGAGTTAACCATTACGACTGTAGTCACCGCCGCTGCTTCTGTTCCTTCTTCATTCACATCCACATAACTCTTCTGCCTAACGTCACTTACCCAAAGTTCCCCATCAACCATTGAAGAAAAATTGGCGCTAGGAGTGAAAGCGCCTTTCATTCCCAAGGCTTTAAGCGAATCATTCAGACTGATGTTGTATTCAATCTTAAACCGCGGCAAAGCCACAGTCCCCGGTCTTTCTCCGAATAGTGGCATAATTTTGTTTTGCCAGGTCTCATTGTTCAAACCGGCCAGAAGTTTTGCCGGGCTGGAATTCGTAGCAGGCAGGAAAAGCACCATTTCCAACCGGCCGCCGGCATAAGGCATTCGCACGGCCTGAAAACCGTCGCCCTGCTGATAGCTGAAATGACCGGACTTTCGCATCATCGGCACTTTCTTGCCCGAGCCATCCGCTAAATGAAATGCCTGTGGTTTTGTCGCCTTTTTATCAAACGGATCCATCCATTTGCCTTTGAAATAAATCGCGTTTGCGAGAACCTCTTGCGTAGCTGGAGGAAAAGGAAATGAAACGACGTCTTTGACCCTCCCATGTGTGCTTTTGTCCGCCCAATCATTGATGGTTTTCGCCGATTGCGGGCTGTCAAAATTCACTCCTTCCAATTCGGCCCCGTAAAACTTTTTGTTTCTGGATACAAAATCCGGCTTCAGCGGGATTTCCTTTTGATACCAAATTGCGTCGGCCAACTCCAAGATGATATTGGTCTGGGAATTCAGCGACTTGTTCAGGTCTTTGCACGCCGCGTTCAGTGAATTTAGTGATAGGTTGGATGTATGTAAAACGCGCTCCATCTCCTGTTTCGTCGTGCCCGCCGCGCCATTGTCGAGCATCTGCAGCACGGTTGAGACGCTGAATGGCGAGATAAAAATATTTGCTTTTGGCTGTTCCTTCGCGATTTGTTTCAACAAATCAAAGGCAAAGCCAGTGTTTGCGTCAGCCAATTTTTCCAAGTCACTTGCCAAAGCTGCGGACGCCAAAAGCCCAATAGCGCAAATCAAGACGCCGGATAAAATTCTGCAAAGGTTTGTTTTTGAAGAGCTCATAACGATTTAAAACGAACCTGAAACCTTTCTTCGGAGCGGTCAACTTTTTAATGACGCCCCTTTTCACACCCCGCCAAACCGCCGGTGCCTTTGAGCATATTCCTCCAAGGCGGCGAAGAATTGCGGCTTGCGGAAATCCGGCCAGAGCGTCGGCGTGATGACGAGTTCAGAATAGGAAATCTGCCAGAGCAGAAAATTGCTCACGCGCATCTCGCCGCTGGTGCGAATCAGCAAATCCGGGTCGGGAATGTTCCGCGTCCACAAATGCTGCGAGATGACTTGCTCGGTGATGTCGGCGGGTTCGAGCTTGCCGCGTTTGACTTCCCCGCTGATGCGGCGGACGGCGTCCACGATTTCAATCCGGCTGCTGTAACTTAACGCCATGACAAGCGTCAGGCCGTTGTTTTTGGAAAGGGTCGCGATGGATTTCTTGAGATGTTCCTGCACGTTTCCCGGCAATCGGTGAATTTGCCCGATGACTTCGAGCCGCACATTGTTTTTGTTCAGCTCCGGCGTTTCGGTCTTGAGATAGTGGACGAGATATTTCATCAGCGCGTCCACTTCGTCCTTCGGACGATTCCAGTTTTCGGCGGAAAAGGCGTAAAGCGTGAGATATTTGATGCCGAGTTCACCGGCGGTGCGGATGACGGTGCGTGCGGATTCCGCCCCCTGCCGATGCCCTTCGACGCGCGGCAAGCTGCGCTGCTTCGCCCAGCGGCCGTTGCCGTCCATGATGATGGCAATGTGCCGTGGAAGCGACGCTTTGGCTTCGGCGGTTAAATGTGGAACGGAACTCATTTTGTTTATCCGCAGATTACGCAGATTACACAGATTGCAAAACTGCAAAAATCTCTCCGTTAATCTGCGAATTGCTTAAACAAAAATAGTTTGGTCTCGAGCCGGACCGACGGACGCAATGAATAATTTCGAGCCGCTCAATTCAGCAATGGCTTTAAGATAATTTCGCGCCTTCACCGGCAAATCTTTCCATTTGCGCGCCTTGTTGGTCGGCGTGCGCCAGCCTTCAAATTCGATATAGACCGGCTCACATTCCGCGAGCGTTTGCGCGTCGTTCGGCACAAAGTCATAGCGCGTTCTGCCGTGCCGATAGGCGACGCAAACCTTGATGATCTCCATGGTGTCAAGGCCGTCAATATTGGTGACGGCCAGACCATCAATGCCGTTGACCATTGTCGCATGGCGCGTGGCCACGGAATCGAACCAGCCGCAGCGGCGCGGACGGCCGGTCGTCGATCCAAATTCACGGCCCATGCCGTGGAGTAAATTGGAAATTTCGCGGTTTTCCGTCGGCAACGGTCCTTCACCCACGCGCGTTGTGTAGGCCTTCATCACGCCGACGACGCGATCCATGCGATGCGGCGGCACGCCGGAGCCGGTGCACGCGCCCCCCGCCGTTGTGTTCGACGAGGTCACAAATGGATACGTGCCGTGGTCAATGTCGAGAAATGTGCCTTGCGCGCCTTCAAACAAAATGTCGTTGCCACGCCGCATGGCGTCATGCAACAAAACCACCGTGTTGGCGATAAACGGCTTCAGATATTTGCCCGCAGCCAGGTATTCGCCGTAAACCTTTTCAAACGACAGCGGTTTTGCTCCGAACACCTTGAGCACTTCGTTGTTTTCCCTGATGCGCACAGAAAGTTTTTCTTTGAGGCGCGCTGGATCAATCAAGTCGTTCATGCGCAAACCGACACGCGCGGCCTTGTCGCCGTAGGCCGGACCGATGCCGCGCTTGGTCGTGCCGATTTTGTGTTTGCCCTTGAGCACTTCGCGGTGTGCGTCCAGTTCGCGATGATACGGAAACACGACATGCGCGGTTTCACTGACAATGAGATTGCCGCCAACCTGGATGCCGAGCTTGCGCAAACCTTCGATTTCTTCCACGAGGTTGATGGGATCAACCACGACGCCGTTGCCGATGACGCAGAGTTTGTTTTTGCGGAGAATGCCGGATGGCACCAAGTGCAGGATATATTTTTGTTTACCAATGAAAACAGTGTGCCCGGCGTTGTTACCGCCGGCGTAACGCACAACGACATCGGCCTGCTCGGTGAGCACGTCTATGATTTTACCTTTGCCTTCGTCGCCCCACTGGGCTCCGACTAAAATCGTGTTTGCCATATTTTTTCCCAGGTAGGGCGCGGTGTCCTCACCGCGCCGCGCGGCGGCGTGGAGACACGCCACCCTACCAACAATAAAACAACAAAAATCCCCGAACGTGAATTCGGGGCAAAGCGCAGAGCCTTTGCGATAAGAGGCTAGAAACGAAGGCGGGCAATGTCAATTCCGCAACGTGAATTCAGTTTCTGTGGATGTTCAGTTTCTCCGGACTTGAAGAGCAAGGCGTCAAACCGAAAGAACACTTCGTGCGAGAGGCGTGGGACGATCACTACGAACAGGCGACCCGTTTCGAGTCAGTCTCTTATCATGGCAAGGGCTTCAGCCGGTAGAAACCCTTGTCACGATTGGTGGAGCCGGTATCCAGATAATTGACCGGCAACAGCGGTGTCGGGTTGGTGTAAAGCGGCTGCCATGATGTCAGGTTGGTGCTCAATTGCAGCACCACCGCCTGCGTCACGCAGACACAGATGCGGACGTCCGCCGGCAGGGCGGAGACGTCCAGCTTCAGCGGCGGGCCTACGCTCACGAGGGCAATCACGTTGGTCACCACGCCGACCAGGTTGCTCACCACCACGCTGTAGCTGCCGCATTGGTTAAACTGGATGTTCGTCAGCGAAAGGGTCGCGTTGGTCGCCCCCGCAATGTTCGTCCCGTTGCACTGCCATTGATAGGTCGGCGAGGTCACGTTATTGCTCTCACCCGCGCTGAACAGCAGGTTTGTTCCCGCAGCAATGGCAAAGGACTGGGCCGGTCCCACCGTATTGGGCGGCGTGCCCAAACCCCAGTTCACATAAATGTTGGTCCCTGGCACGCGACTCGCACTATCCACTTCGATCACATAATTCGTTCCCGTCCCCGCCGAAAACCGCACCTGACTGTGAATCCCGTCGGGCGCATTACTCCCGGCGCTGGCCAGGGTGTTGGTGGTCACATCGAAAACGCTGGAGTAATAGTTGTAAACCGCCAGCGTCGTGGCGATGCTGCTGCCCATCGTGTCAATCTCCATCGTCCCGTTGGTCGCCGCCGTCAGCAGATACCAGCGCGAGGCACAGCCGATGATGTTGGTTATTATCGGATCGCCCTGCGAGGTCGTCGAGCCGTAGGTGTCGATGAGCTGCGAACCGGGGATGCCTGCGGAAACCGAGGGGAAGGACACGCTCGAAGCCAAGCCCATGAACTTGATGTAAGAAAAGCCACCCCCGCCTGATTGGTTGAGCTGCCACAGCAAATCCTCGAGTTTGTCGAATGAGTGCGCGCCGGCCAACGTGCCGATTTCCAAAGAGCCTTCCTCACTGACCACCATTGGCCCCGCCGCACTCGTGACGCTCACCCGGTAGAGGCCAACCTGCGACGGACCAGCGTTCGAAACCGTCAACGAGTTGTTGGTGGCGCCGGAGATGGCCAGAGAATCGTTGAAATACCACTGGTAGGTCAGGTTCGTATTGCAGGTGGCAAAGACACTGAAGTTCGTGGTGCCGCCGTTCGTCACAGTCGCATCGGCCGGTTGCGTGACGATCATGGGAATCTGGGGGACATTCGTGACGAGATTCCAGCTCAACACAATGTCGCCATTGGCGCTGCCCAAGCCATCCGCGGCAATGATGTAGTTGGTGTTGGCGACGGCGTTGAATTGGACTTGGCTTGTGAACCGTCCGTTGCCTTCGTCGTCGTTGGCCGCCACGACGGTGAGGTTGCTCAGGCTCGTGCCGGTGTAGACCGCCAGCAACGTGTCGAACGAGCTGCCCCGCGTATTGAACGTCGCCACGCCATTGGCCGGCGCCTGCCATTGCAGCCAGACCGAGTGGTTGCCAAACTTGCCCACGTGATACGGTTCGCCGGTTTCGCGGGTTGCATTGGTGTTGCTCCCGCTGCCCACGCCACTCAGGCCATAGGCGCTGCCCCGATAGGCAAAATTGTCCGCGAACGGCAGCGCCGCGACCGTTACCTTAAGCGTGGCGATGAGGCTGGCCACCGCACCGTCCGGATTGGCCACCAGCACGTCATAACTGCCGCCATCGGCGGGCTGCACGTTGGTGATGGAGTAGGTGGAGTTGGTCGCGCCGGGAATATTGGCGCCGTTCAACCGCCACTGGTAACTCAGCGGTTGGCTGCCTGTGGCAGAGACACTGAAGGTGACGTTGGTACCCGGCAGCACCGACTGGCTGGCCGGCTGCGAAGTTATCGTCGGCCCCAACCAATACAGCTCCGCGCTGAAAAGAGCGTTGTAGTTGGTGTCAACGCCCCCTGCGACCAGCACCGTGCCATTGGGAAGCAAGGTCCCCGTGTGATAAACCCGCCCGGTGTTCAGCGGGCCGGTTACCGTCCATGTCCCGCTGGCCGGATCGTACAGCTCCGCGATGGAAAGGGCGACGACGTTGCCGTTGTCCCAGCCCCCTGCGACCAGCACCTTGCCATTGGGTAGCAATGTCGCCGTGTGACTATACCGTACGCTGTTCAGAGCGCCGGTCACCGTCCATGTCCCGTTGGTCGGATCGTAGAGCTCCGCGCTGGAAAGCACATTATCGCTGTTGAAGCCCCCCGCGACCAGCACCTTCCCATTGGGCAGCAACGTCGCCGTGTGTTGATCGCGTGCGTTGGTCAGCGAGCCGGTGGCCGTCCATGTCCCGGCGGTCGGATCGTACAACTCCGCGCTGGAAAGAAAACCGCCTAATCCAAGGCCCTCCGCGACCAGCACCTTGCCATTGGGCAGCAACGTCGCGCTGGAACCATCATCGCGTGCGGCGGTCAGCGAGCCGGTGTTCGTCCACGTCCCACTGGCCGGATCGTACAGCTCCGCGCTGGAAGGGGCGCCGCTGCCATAGCCCCCCGCGACCAGCACCTTGCCATTGGGCAGCAACGTCGCCGTGTGAGTATACCGTTCGGCGGTCATCGAGCCGGTGTTCGTCCACGTCCCGCTGGACGGATCGTACAGCTCCGCGCTGTTACCGCCGCCACCGCCCCCTGCGACCAGCACCTTGCCATTGGGCAGCAACGTCGCCGTGTGAAGATAGCGTGCGGTGGTCAGCGAACCTGTGTTTGTCCACGTGCCGCTGGACGGATCGTACAGCTCCGCGCTGGAAAGAGGGTTGCTGTTGCTGTCACCGCCCCCTGCGACCAGCACCTTGCCATTGGGCAGCAACGTCGCCGTGTGAAGAGAGCGTGCGGTGGTCAGCGAGCCGGTGGTGACCCAGAAATCGGCTTTCGCCTCGGGGATGACCGATAGATTGAGCGCCAGAAAGAGCGCCGTCAACAACAGTGTGGCTCCCCGCCGAGGGATGTAGCTGCACGTGTTTATCGCGCGTGGGTTTTGGAAACCTTCAGATTTGCCTTCATGATTCATACTGTCCTTTCATTCCCAAAAGGTCAGCATCCCCGAGATAACTCCAACGCCGCGCCGGCGGTTGGGCACCGATAATCGGACACGGCTTCTCATCGTATTACCTTGCTAAAATCATGTCAACTCAAAACTTGACCAACGTAGTAAGCAAGGCCTCCCAGTTGACGCCATAGCCGACGGTTGGCCCGATTCAGGAGGCCATCATTGCAAAAAAGAAAGCATGTCCGGCTGTTCGGTCTTGGCGCGCAGTTTTTTTGTCAGATCGCTCAACTGACGCCCCACGGTTTTCGCAAGGTGATGCAAAAACTGGGCCGCCACGGCCGGTTGTTCCAACACGAGTTTTTGCAGCGAGGCGGAGGTAATTTTGATCAAAACACTTTTCTGGACGGCCTCGACACTCGCGGAGCGGGGGCCCTGATTCAGCAAGGCAACCTCTCCGAACGCGTCACCCGCTTCCAACATTCTCAGGAAAAGAACCTCTCCCCGCTTTGTTTTGATATAAACGCGCATCTCCCCTTCCAAAATCAAAAACATGGAATCCCCCGGCTGGCCCTCGCGGAAGAGGGTCTCCGAGGACCCGCAAGTCACCACCTCCACGTAATCCAAAAAGGCCACGAGTCGTTCGTCGTTGAGGAGTGCCAGACTCTTGATTCTGCGCAGGTATCCCGGCTTCAAATTCGATTTGTCCATAGTAATTTTATTGATTTATAAGATTGGTTAGCAGTCCGGTTTGGTCTTCGCAAGCCCGGAGATGGAAGCATTGAGGGCGGGGTGTTCATCATCTGGTGGAGGAGGCTCATTTTTCTTTCATGGCCACTTCCCCGATCCACCCGTTCGGTGGCGGGTGAACGCGCAGTTCGGCGATCTGGTTGAGATAGAATAACGAGGGGCCGTCATCGGCGGATCTGTCACCTCCGTTGGCCGGCGGGCCTTCAATCTGCCTGCGAAGCTGTATCGTCTCGCGGAACGCCTTTTCAGCGGCATCGAACTGGCGTTTGCGAAAATGCTGCAATGCTTCGGCAAATTTCTCACGCCACGGTCGTGATGGTTCCGCCATTTCACGCGGACCCAGCAATTCGTGGATTTCAATCGCGCGGACAAAGCCTTTGACTTGGAAATGGCCAATCAGACGGGTCGTCATTTTGTCCTCGACAACTCGCTGGATCTCCCGCGTGGCCAGCACGGTCGTGCCGAGATGTTTGTTGAGTCCCTCCGTGCGGGACGCCAGGTTGGTGTTTTCCCCGACGGCCGCATAATCGAACCTCTGCTCGCTGCCAATGTTTCCCACACAGACAATGCCAGTATGCAGCCCCACGCGCGTCCGCAACGGGAAGCCGCGTTGTGCGGCATCAAATTCCATCAATTGCTGCCGCAGCCTTAACGCGGCGTGACAGGCGCGTTCGCGGTGGTCGGGTTGCTCCACCGGGGCGTTCCAAATCACAAAAATTGCATCCCCCACCAAGTCCATGATCGTCCCGTCCGTTTCATGGATGCACTTCAGCGCAGCTTCAAAATATTGGTTGAGGAGGTTGACCATGTCGTCCGGATGCATGGCCTCGCTGATTCGTGAGAAATTTTCGATGTCGGTGAAAAGCATGCTCACCTCTTGTTTGGTTCCCCCGCGCCGACGCAGGCTCGGATCGCTTAGAACCCGTTTGACCAATGCCGGAGACAAATGCGCGGCCAACGATTGTTCCAGCAGCTTCTTCTCCACATACAGACGCAGCGAGTTGTAAACGACCGAACAGAGCAGCGCCACCCAGAGTTCGCACACCAGAATCAGCCAGGCGAACCAGAGGTTCCAATGCCAGGCCAGCAAATGCGCGGTGGACGCCACAAGGGCGATTCCAAGCAAAGTAATCAACACCGCAGGAAGCGGCTGCACGCGAATCAGACCGTAACCTGCCAGTATCGCAGCCAACAAAATGACCAACAGTTCGAGCACCGGCGGCAGACGATTGAGCCAGTCACGGCGGATTAGATTCTCCGCAGCCGTCGCGTGGATTTCGACGCCGGGGGTGAAACCCTTGCCCCAAAAGGCGTAGGGCGTGAGGAACTCGTCCTTGCCTTTGCCCGAAAAGTCGGCGGACATCTGCACGCCAACAAAGACGATTTTGTCCTTAAAAAATCCGGGCGGAGCGCCGTCGGGCATTAACGCCAAAAAGTAGCTGATCCCCGGCAGCGTTCCCGGCGGACCGTAATAGTTCAACCAGCGCGACTCAACCCGGTCAGAGCGCAAGGCATCGGCGGGTGCACCCGCAAATTTTGCCGCCGCAGCCGGCAGCCACGGAATTGTGTTCTGCCCCGAAATGTGTTTGAGCGTTGGGAAAAAACTCCGGATTCCGTAATCCGGGTCAATTACCGAGTTTGCGTTACCCCAACCAGCAGCTGCATTTCGGAACGGCTCGTAAGGCAGTTCCTCCCAGCGACCGACTGCGCCCGGTGTGATTTCACGTTCCTGATAATTACCCGCCAGAATCACGCGTCCGCTTTGTTTGATGGCACTGGCGAATCGCTCGTCGGCGGCGGGATCGGAGGATGGGTCGGTGAAAAGGATGTCAAAGACGATGGCCTTTGCGCCCAGTGCCGTCAGTTGTTCGACGAGTTGCGCATGGAGCGAGCGATCCCACGGCGCGGTCATCGGCTGCTTCAGTTCGGAGTGTGACGCTTCATCCAGATAAACGACGGCAACGTTGGTGACGGACAGATCACTCCGCAAGGCAAAGGGCAGGTCGAAACTCAAACGTGTCACGCCGCCGCCGATCGGAAACAGCAGGAGAGAACCGCCAATCAATGCCGTCAACGCTGAAGCCACGCCGCCGCTCAGCCAGAAGCGGCTGTCTTTCCTGCCAGAGGCTCGCGGTCTCATGCGCTGACTTGGTTGTGAGGTTGCCTCGGATTAAAACGTGAACTGAAAGTTGACGGCAAACGTCCGCTGACGGGGAAGTTCGGTGTAAAGATTGAGTGGGTTCAAGTGGTAATCCTGGTCGTTCAAATTCAACACGCCCAGTTGAATTTGCGCGCGACGATGCCAGAACCGGTAACCGCAGAACAGATTGACCTGCCAAAAATCATCGCCCGGCACGGCTGGTGTGTAGCCGTCGTTGCTTTGTGAATACCAGTTACCTTCCGCGCGGGCAAAAAGACCGGAGGGATGATTGAACAGGGCGAACAGGGTGAGTTGGTTGAGGATGGCGCTGTTCTTTGTGTAGTCGGCGCTGGAAACTGATGCGGGAATTTCCGGGTAACGAGTTGTCAAATCCACCCTGCTCAACTGGTAGCGTGCGCCGACCGACCAGCACTCACCCAAAAGCTGGTTCACCGTCACGATGAGGTTTTTCTCCGTGTAATCAAGATCCTGCAGCGTACCGGAGGGAACGCCGGGAACAGCGTTTGGCGGGAAATAGGGAGGGAGCAAGTCCACCACACCGATAGTCTGATTCACATCCGAATTCAGTATTTGGCCTTCGATCGCAAAGTAAGTGCCCGTTTTGAACTTCTGCTCCAGTGCCAATCCGAACGTTTCAAACTTTGCCCCCGAAATCGAGCCGGCAATCGCTTCCGGAATGAGGGAGCGAAAAGCCTGGTTGAATCCAGCCACCTGACTTGGCTCCAGCCGCACGCTTTGATCGAAGCTCACGCCACCCAGCGATCGCGTATAGGCAAATCGCACGGTCGTGTCCCGCAGCGGCGTCCAGGTGAAACCAGCTTTCGGAGAAACCTGATCTTCCGATTGCTCGCCTGCGGAGATGGGTGCGAAGCGATAGTTCTGTGGGAAGTGCAAATAGTCGTAACTCACTCCCGCGTTCAACTGCAGCGGTCCAAAAACCTGCCAATAATAGTAACCGTAAGCCGTCAACCGTTCGAAGTCCGGGGACACACTCTGGCTGGTTGGCGACGTGGCAAAGTAAACATGCGTCGTCTGAGTCATGCTCGCCAGGAGCGTGGGCGTGGACGCGCCCAAAGCGTCATACGTGTCGAAAGTGCCATACTGCGCGCGCCCGCCGAGCATCAGGCTGTGGTTCTCCTTTTGCCAAATTTGTTGCACTTCCGCGGAATAGATTTCCAAAGTGCTCTGGTAAGAAAAAGCTGCCGTCGGAAGCACAGGCGTGGGCACGGCAGTGACCGTGCCGGCGCCGTCTACCGCGAGCAGCAGCACTGGTTGGTTTGCGTCCGCGACCGTGAGCGTGTCGTCGAACCGCCCGGCAACCGCCAGCGTTTCCACACCCGGCGACCATTCGTGGCGATAGCCGAGCAGCAACAGCGGCTCCTGCGTCTCTTTGGTGCGAAGACTCAGATTCGCGCTTTTCTGATCGTAATACTGGTTCAGGTCACCGGCGGAGGCGTTGTAATAAATCATCTGAACAAAAACCGAGTCTTGCGGCGTGACGTCCCATTTCAGTTGGGTGGAAACCGTGAGTTGATCCTGGTCGTTGTTGGGTCGCTGGCCGTTATCGGAACGGTAAAGGGTGTCCACCGCGTAGCCGAAGTTGCCAAACGTCCCGTATTGCGAGCCGGATTGAATCCAGGCGCCGCGGCTCAAATACTCGGTGCTCGAAGCGACGCCAAACCCGTCGTGTTGAAACAGCTTGGAATACTCCTGCTGCGAAACGTTCTGCGAAAGCGTGCCGGCGCCGACCGGTGCCAGGAGATTGGCCAGCAAATATTCGCTCAACCATGGCGTTTCATAACGCAGATTGATCTGGTTGGGGTCGCGAAGCTGGTTGTAGCTGTTGGCCAGGAACAAATGGGCCGAATAATTTGCGTAATCGTAGTTTACCGCGCGCGTGGCTTCGCGAAGGCTCATGTCGGTCATGCCGGCATCGTTGTAGATGCCCGCCAGATTTGCGCCGCGCACAGCCTCATCTTGGTCGAGCAACATCCGCGAGCGATAAACCGACCGATTGTCGTTGAGTTCCTCGGATTTTTCCAGATCGCGAATTGCTTCGTTGATACGGTTCTGCTGCTGGTGCAGCAGCGCGGAGTAAAGCCAGCTTGTCGGGTCATTCGGATCGAACCTGCGGGCCAGCTCAAGTTCGTGGTTGGCGCGCGCGTCATCGCCCGTCTGGCTGAAAGCCTTGCCCAGGTAACTGCGAAGGATGGCGCGATTGGGTTCCAAGGCGGCAGCGACCTGTAAATCTTCACGGCCGGCTTGGGAATCTCCCCGGCGAATTTTGCACAAACCACGGCCAAGCCACGCATTGCCCAGCGAACCATCTATCGCTATCGCCTCGTCAAACAGTTGCATCGCGTCGCCAATCCGGTTCTGCGCGGCCAAAAGAAACCCTTTCAAGGCAATCGCCTGCGGATTGCGTGGGGCAAGGGCGAGGCTCTTGTTCAATGCGTCCAGCGCCGCGTCCGTGTGACCGAAGCTGAATTCCAGTTCAGCCACCCGTTCCCACGCAAATGCGAACGACGGCGATTTCTCAACCGCCTTGCGCGCCGCAGTCAAAGCCGCCGCAAGATTTGCGCGGGATTGCTGGTAGTAGGACTCGGCCAGAAATTCCGTCGCCAGCGTGGGCGTGCTTGGCGACTTCCACGTTTCGAACTTCACTGCCGTGATCAGCTCCCGCAGCGCGTTGACCAGCGCTGGATTGTTGCCACCACCTGACGCCGCGGCTTCCAAATGTGACATCGTCTGATCCACCAATCCAACCGACAACAGGAGCGCACCGAGATACAAATGATCGGCTGGCGATTCCGGTTGATGATCCACCGGGTATTTCTTGAGGGCCTCGAGCAGTTCCCCCCGCTGATAGGCAGCAAGCGATTCCGCGAGCTGCCCGCGCTCGTGCGCACTCAAATCAAGTTCCGTGAGATCGAGCACACCCGGGTAATACAGATTCCACTGAATCACGTTCACCGCATTGATGACCGCAGTCCTGACCGGCGCCCTGCCCACTTCCGCAACGCCTTGTTCGCCGCCGCTCAAAGCCAGCGAGCCGAAACTGTTGGTCAGTTCAACTTCGCCATCAATCATCGTCACCGTGGTGCGGCCATCCGGGCCGACCAAAATGTCGAACTCCGTGCCGCGGATCGCGGCGGTCACGGTCGGTGTTCGTATCTGGACCTCCTGCGGCCGATCGCGGCTGAAGAAATATGCCGAGCCGGATTTAAGATTGAGCGTCAGCTTGCCGGCGGCCGTGTGCGGCGGTTCAATTTCGTAGGACATCAATTCGCCCACGCGAAGGACACTCAGGTTCGAGAGTCGCAACGTGGCACGGCTGCGCGGCCCCGTCCGCAATTGATCACTGACATTGAGCTTCGCCCCGACGCTGGCTGCCATCCAATTTGTCGAGGCCACGGGCAACAATTCAACCGACCCCTCCATGCCAACCAACACGGCCACCCCTTGGGGCTGTTGCGCCCATGAAATCCAAGGTGGAAAGGCGACCATGGCGGCCAGGATGCACCACAAGCCCCGTTGCCTGATTCGAATTACGAATGGAAGGCCGCTCCGATCCACGCATGAGACGGTAATCGTAACGACGATGAAATTGCAAGATACATAATTTGATGGAAGTCTTCAAAATCAGGTTCGTCGTTCGTCCGAAGCACTCATCAACTTAACATCAACAAACACCTTGTGTTGGGTTGTTCAGTTCATTGGATGCAGTGCCCACATGCAGGGAGCAGTTGAATATCGGCCGTGATTGTGTGCCAAGTATTTTCTTGTAAAACTGGCGGAGAGAGGGGGATTCGAACCCCCGATACGGCTTTTGACCGTATAACGGTTTAGCAAACCGCCGCCTTCAGCCGCTCGGCCATCTCTCCACCGGCACCAATGAAACCGGCCAACGCCACGGCACTCAAGCTAATTTTTTGTGTCTTTGAGCTGATTTCGAGCTTGCACTTTTGAAGTTTGCACGAAGAATTGCACCTCCATTATGCCCATGACGCAACCACAAGACACTACAACGGCCTACCTCTACAAATTATGGCCGTGGATTGAGGCGAACAAAAACCGGCTGATTGGCGGGGGTGTCATTGTCATTATCGCTGGTTTTGTAATTTCATTCTATTTTTGGCAGCAAAATCAAAAGGAGATCGCCGCGGGTCAGGCGCTGACGGAACTGGTTGCTTCCACTCCGCCCGATTCCAATGCCAGCCAACTGGCCGATGCCTATTTGAAGATCGCGGCGAATTTCCCCGGCACACGTGCCGGCGGGCGCGCGGCAATGCAAGGCGCGGAGGCACTGTTCGAGGCCGGCAAATACACTGAGGCTCAGGCGCAATTCGAAAAATATCTCGAGACACATCCCGGCGACGCTTTTTGCGCGCAGGCCGCACTCGGCGTGGCGGCCAGCCTTGACGCTCAAGGAAAAACTGATTTGGCCGCCAGCGCTTATCAGCGGGTCATCAGCGGTTTTTCCGACCTGAACGCGGTCAACGTCGCGAAATTTGCGCTGGCGCAAATTGACGAGCGACAAGGCAGACTCGCCGACGCGGAAAATCTTTACGAATACGTTGCTCACAATAATCCCAATGGTTCGTCCGGTTCGGAAGCTGCACTACGCGCAATGGAACTGAAAACCAGACTGCAACCAGCCTCGACTTCAACCGCCTCACCCTCCTCGTTTAATCTGAACACCAAGCCATGAAATTGACGATTAATGGCACCGGCTACGTTGGTTTGGTCACCGGCACTTGTTTTGCCGAAGTCGGCCATCACGTCCTCTGTGTGGACAATGACGCGGACAAAATCAAACTGTTGAAGGAAGGCGGCATTCCGATTTACGAGCCGGGTTTGGAAGAACTCGTCAAAAAAAATGTCGCTGCCGGACGGCTTTCCTTCACGACAAGCATCGCCGAAGGCGTTCAGAAATCGGATGTGATCTTCATTGCCGTGCCCACGCCGCCGCAACCGGACGGTTCGGTGGATATGAGCTTCATTGAACGGGTTGCGCGCGACATTGCCGCCGCAATGACCGATTATAAAATCATCGTGGACAAAAGCACCGTGCCGGTCAAAACCGGCGAAAAAGTCACCGAGACCATCAAACGTTATTGCCCCGCAAAAGCGGATTTTGACATGGTCAGCAATCCCGAATTTCTGCGCGAGGGTTTTGCGGTTTGCGATTTGATGAAGCCAAACCGCATCGTCATCGGCGTGTGCTCACAACGGCCTGTTGCTGCGATGAAGAAAATATACGCGCCATTCAACGCGCCCATTGTCGTCACGGACATTAATTCCGCCGAACTCATCAAGCACGCTTCGAATTCATTCCTCGCGCTCAAGATTTCCTACATCAACGCCATCGCCGCCATTTGCGAAGCGACCGGTGCGAACGTTCAGGAAGTCGCCACCGGCATGGGCATGGACGAACGCATTGGCCGCCTGTTTTTGAACGCCGGCATCGGCTTCGGCGGCAGTTGTTTCCCGAAGGATTTGAGCGCATTCATCAAAATCGCCGAACAAATCGGCTACGACTTTCACCTGCTCAAGGAAGTTCAGCGCATCAACGCGGGGCAAATGGAGCGCTTCGTCAAAAAAATCACCGACATACTGTGGGTGCTCAAAGGCAAAAAAATCGGCGTGCTGGGGCTGGCCTTCAAACAAAATACGGACGACATCCGCTCGTCCCCGGCGATTGAGTTGTGCCAGCGCCTGCAAAAGGAAGGCGCCACTTTGCGCGTGCACGATCCGAAAGCGATGGGAAAAGCCAGGGCGATTTTAACGGACGTCACGTATGTGGACGACATGAATGACGTGGCCGAAGGTTGCGATGCGCTTGTGGTGGCAACCGAATGGGACGAGTTTAAAAAAGTTGACCTCGAACGCGCCCGCAAAGCCCTCACGCATCCAATCCTGTTCGACGGCCGCAATCTTTTTGACCGCGTCGAAATGGAACGTTTGGGCTGGATTTACAAAAGTGTCGGGCGGTAAAAATCAAATTGACGCCGCCGCGGCGCTGATTTTCCGGGCCGATAAACAAGTTTTTAGCCGCAGATACAAAGCGGCTCTTAAAATTGACAACTTCGCCGGGATTTCCTGGTTAAATCTTCCCGTAAACCTCTTCAACAGCCTGGCGGAAATTGTTTTCGCCGACGTTGACGATGGCGAATTCCCGTTTGGCATTTTCCACCGAATCGCTTGCATGAGCGGCATTGACCGTGATATTGGAGCCGAATTCACGGCGAAGCGAGCCGGGAGGCGCCTTTGACGGATCGGTCGGCCCAAGCACGTCACGAACTTTTCGGACGGCGTTCACACCTTCATAAACCAGTGCAACGCATTTTTCGGTGCCCGGCTTGCGCCTGTCTTCATTCGACGCGCACTCGGACGGCGTGCGGCCGGACATGAAACGAACAATGTTTTCAAACCGGCTGTCACCGTGAAGCGGGCCAAGAATGTCGCAAAGGACTTTTTGTTCCCTGGCTGGAATTTTGAAACCAAGCTCCTTTTCGAGCAACAACCTGGCGCGCTCGCTGACGCCGTCCTTGAGTTTGGTGCGCAGCACTTCGCGGACCGGGCCGTAAAATTCCATTGCCTGAGCCACACTCATGTGGAGAACCTTGATACCGACAATATAAAGTCCAGTGCGGGAAAAGAAATCAATGACGTTGCCGGGCCGGCCGGTCGGGAACTGGAAATTGTCCGGTTTGATGAGCACCAACGTGCGTTCGCCGGTCTTGCCAGTCGGATAGGTGATGACATTTTCCAACACCCCGCCGTCGGAATCGGAATAACGTGCCCACAGCTTCAATTCCTTTTCAGCCTCTTCGGCGTTCGGTGCGGCGAGAACTGCAGGCTCGAAATAGCGAACCTGTCCATCGTCATCCATGATCAAGTCGCCGTAAGTGTCGCGGATGGTTTCACCGCTGCGCCGTTCCGGGCTGAGAGTCCCGACCACAGAGCGGGCTTTACGCTGCGCTTCGTCACCGCGAAACAATATCATCAACACGCGCCGCCGCCGACCCGTTTTAGGATCGGGTGAAAGGTTGTGAAGAACATATTGTCGAAGCAGCTCCTGAATTTTCCGGTCCTGCGAATCGTGTGCAGAAACGATGGTTTCGGCATATTGCTTCACCAGTTCGGAACTCGGCGCAAACATGCGCATCGCCGCCAAGTCCAAACCCGTGAGGGAAATCAACCGGCCTAGAATTCCGCCCGTGCGCGATTTGTAAAGCGAGTAGGGCGTGATAATGACATGGGCGAGTTGTTGCGACATAGCAGCCCTGCTAGCCCGTGGCTGGCGGATTGACCGTTGATGATTTTACGGGGGTTGCCTTGCCGCCTAAAATCTTGAACATGACCGTGCCGCAGGTCGGGCACCTGCCTTTGATCGCCCTCCGGCCATTTTTCATCACTTCTTCAACGCCGTTGGCGATTTCCTTCTTGGCCTTGCATTTAACGCAATATCCTTCAGCCATAAAATTTTACCGTTCCGCACACCATGCACCGAAAGGTCGGGTAAGTTTACCGACGGCTATCCGCCTGTGCAACTCGGAAAAGGAAGAATCAAAACTGGCTGAAATTCAATTACTTAGCTCTGTAAAAACCTTAATCTAATGGGTGTTGGCGCAAGGTGGTTTTGAGGATTTTACCCGCTGCGTTCCGAGGCAACGCGGGCATGAAAACGACGTGTTTGGGCACCTTGTAATCGGCCAGCCTGCCACGGACGAACTGCAACAACGCCCTTTCTTCAATGGTTTGCCCATCGCCTGCGGTAACGAAGGCCACCGGCTGCTCGCCTTTGCGTATGTCCGGCACACCGATAACCGCCGCTTCTTTCACTCCGGGGAATTGGTAAATGATTTCTTCAATCTCACGCGGATAAACGTTGATCCCGTTCACGATCAACATGTCTTTCTTGCGGTCAGTGATGAAATAATAACCGTCGGCATCGCGATAGCCGACATCGCCGGTCAACAACCACCCGTTGCGAATCGCCTTGGCCGTTTCCTCCTGATTGTTCCAGTAACCAAGCATCACGTTGCCACCGCGCACGCAAATCTCGCCGATTTCATCCACGCCAAGCAAATTCCCCGATTCATCCTGAATGCTCATTTCAACATGCGGAACCGGCAGGCCAATCGAACCCGCTTTGCGCACGCCGTGAATCGGATTTTTTGCCACCACTGGACTGGCCTCGCTCAAACCGTAGCCTTCGATGAGCGGAATGCCAAACTTCGCTTCGAAATCTTTCAACACCTGCACCGGCAATGGCGCGGAACCGCTGATACAAATGCGGAACGGCAACTTGATGGGCATCGGCGAAGCAGTCAATGTGCGATAAAGCTGCGGAATTGCCGGCAAAATCGTCGCCTGCCGCACACACAATTCCTGAAGGATTTGCCGGGGTTGGTTCAACGATTTCACCAGCACCATCGTTCCACCGACCAGCAATGGCAGGAATATGCCCACCGTAATCATGTAGCTGTGAAACATCGGCAGCAGCACCGCCACGCGGTCCAAATTCACCGTTTCCAGCACGATGCGGCAACTCTCGACGTTGTGCAGCAGGTTGCCGTGCGACAGCATCGCGCCTTTTGGCCGTCCCGTCGTTCCTGAAGTGTAAATGATGACTGCCAAATCGTGTTCGCTGCGCGAACAAGTTTGGAATTTCAAGTTTTGAATTTTAAGTTCCGCCGGAAAATCCTCCACCTTGAAAATTTTGAGCTGTGGCCGCGCCGCGAGCAGCGCGGGCGCGTGGACTGCCAGTTCTTCCTCCGTAACCAAAACGTCAATGCCGCCATCGCTTAAGATATAATTCACCTCATCCGGCTTCAAAAAATTATTAATGGGCACCAACACCGCGCCTGCGTCAAGAATGCCAAACACGGCCGTCACAAATTCCGGCCGGTTTTTGAGCCAAAGGCCCACACGGTCGCCCGGCTTCACACCGAATTTTAGCGAAAGGTCAGCCGCCACCGCGCACGATCGTTCGAGGAGATTGGCATAGGTGAATTCGCTTTCGCCCCAGCACAAAGCGACTTTGTCCGGCCGCTTTTCGACTGAAGCGGCGAATGCACCGGCAAGATTCACGCGGAATTTCTAAAGGAAGCAAAGACGGCTGGCAAAGGTTTTCGGTGGAGCCGCACTGCTGCACGCCTCCAAACAACCGGCTGATCCTCCCCGCCAGTCTTAAAAACTTTGTGTCTTCGCGCCTTTGTGGTAAAAATTTTTCACGTGATTAATACCGACGCAAAGCTCGCCGCATTCCTGCCCACAATTAAATCTGCAATCTGGCTCGCGCTCGACACCGAGGCCGACAGCCTGCACGCTTATCCCGAGAAAGTCTGTCTTATTCAAATCAGCACCGTCGCCGGCGACAGATTGATTGACCCGCTTGCCAAAATAAACCTGGACCCGTTGCTCGACGCGCTCAATGCCCACGAACTCATTATGCACGGGGCGGATTACGATTTGCGCTTGTTGCGGAAACACCACGAATTCGTTCCGTCGGCAATTTTCGACACGATGCTCGCGGCGCGGCTTTTGGGTGAACGGCAATTCGGTTTGAGTTCGCTCGTCGAAAAATTTCTCGGCGTGAAACTGGACAAGGGTCCGCAGAAAGCCGATTGGGCGCGCCGCCCGCTCACCGAGCGCATGGAAAAATACGCCCGTAACGACACGCATTTCCTCAAGCCAATCGCCGATAAACTAAAATCCACACTCGAAGCCAAAGGCCGCCTCGCCTGGCATCAGGAATCCTGTGGCCGGCTCATTGACGAATCCGCGCGTTTGCAACCTGCCGATCTCGATTCCGTCTGGCGCGTCAAGGGCAGTCACGCGTTGAGCCGCCACGCGCTCTCCATTTTGCGCGAACTCTGGCACTGGCGCGAAGAAGAAGCCATCGCCGCCAATCGCCCGCCGTTTTTCATTTTGAATCACGAAAAACTCGTGGACATTGCTTCAGCCGCCGCCGCGCATCAGCCGATTGAACCCATTTTACCACCGCGCATATCGCCGCGCCGCCGCGACACTTTGGCCGACGCCATCAAAACCGCGCTTCAGCTTTCTGCGGACAGGTATCCGGAAATTTTGCGGCGCAAATTTCATCGCCCGACGGAAATGGAAATGCGCCGTTACCGTGAATTGGAAAAATACCGAAACACCCGCGCCCATGAACTTGGCATTGACCCGACTCTCATCGCCAGCCGTGCCACGCTCGGCGAGCTGGCCCATGATTGGGATCAACACGCGCCGGAATTGATGAACTGGCAACGGGAATTGTTGAAATAATTTTGGCAGGGACACTCCGGCGATGCGTCCCCATTCAGAACAAAAGCACGGTTTAAGGATTGAAACCTTGCGAAATTGTCTTACCCTCGCCAGCGTATGAAACAGTCTCTTGGAGCCAAAACCCTCGTTTATCCAACGCCGGTGTTTGTCGTGGGCACCTACGACAAGGAAGGCAAACCCAACGTGATGACTGCGGCATGGGGCGGCATTTGTTGCTCGCAACCGCCCTGCGTGGCCGTGTCCCTGCGCAAAGCGACCTACACCTACGGAAACATCATCGCGCGAAAGGCGTTCACGATCAGCATTCCCTCCGAAGACCACGTTAAACAGGCGGATTATTTCGGGATGGTTTCCGGCCGGGACGAGGACAAATTCGCGGAGAGTGGCTTGACACCTGTAAAAAGCGACTTGGTGGATGCGCCGTATGTGAAGGAGTTTCCCTTGATTCTGGAATGCCGGCTGGTCCACACGTTCGAACTCGGGCTGCACACGCAGTTCGTTGGCGAAGTCGTGGACGTGAAAGTCGAGAAAAGCGTCATGGGCAAAGGCCTGATGGCGGACATCGGGAAAGTCAGGCCGCTGTCATTCGCACCCGACGCGCAAAGTTATTATGGGCTGGGCGATTTCATCGGCAATGCATTCTCCATTGGCAAAAAGGGTTGAAGAAGCTTTGAGAGAGACGGCATGTTGCCGTCCCTGAAGTTCTGGACGCCAGGAATTAAACCACAGATTTTGTCGTAGCAAGCCGTGGTAAAAAAGTTTCCCACTTCCTTTCAACCGCCCGGGCCGGCATTCGCTAAGCCGGGCTGGTTACAGCATAGCCCTTGCCCCGTCCGTGGTCCATGTTGACAAATTGTTCCGTCTGGGTGATGTAGCAGACGATGTTGAACTTGTGAATCAGTTCTTTTTTCGCAACATCAAATGCAACTTCTATCGCCTCGAAGCTTTTGCCTTCGGCGGCATTTTTTGTCCACAGGCCATCGTTGGCGAGATATTCCAGCTTTTCCGCGTCTTCGATTAGGATGTTCATGAACGGAGATGTTACCACATTCTCCCGAACTACAAGCATTCAAACTGACAAATTTGGGATTTTATTTCCATCTGTCACCTCACCACTTCAAACGCAAATCCCTTCAAATACTCCGTTTCGGGAATCATTGGAATGATGGGATGGTCGGGGCTTTGCAAATACGTCGCGACGCGGCGCAGGATTTTGTGCGTGTCATAGGCGGCGGAGAGAATCACGTCCTGAAACGTCACGGCGTTCACGTGATGCGAACAGCAAAACGTCACCAGCGTACCGCCGGGTTTCAGCAGCTTCAGCGCGCGCAGATGGATTTCCTTGTAGCCGCGCAGCGCGTCCGGCACCGATGCGCGGTTGCGCGTGAATGACGGTGGATCGAGCACGATTAAATCGAATCGGGGAATGACCTTTTCGTGCGGCTTGACGGCGGTTTGCGCCTTGAACCAGTCAAAAACGTTCACGGCCTCAAATGAACATTTTTCCACAAGTCCATTTGCCACGGCATTTCGTTTGGAGGCTTCGATTGCCTCGGTGCTTTGGTCGAGCATGTGGACGTGCGCTGCTCCCGCGCGTGCCGCGTGCAAACCAAATCCGCCGAGATAACTGAAGCAGTCCAAAACATTCGCGCCTTTCGCGAACTGCGACACCGCCTGATAATTTACCTGCTGGTCGAGATATAAACCGGTTTTGTGCCCGGCGCGAAGATCGGCCTCAAACAAAAGGCCGTTGAGTTTGACGGAAATCGGTCCACTGAGTTCGCCGGACAAAATTTCATTCACCTCCGGCAAACCTTCAAATTTGCGCGACGCGACATCGCTGCGCTCGACAATCGCCCGCGGTGAAAAGATTTTCCGCAGCGCGACGACGATTTTATCCTTCCGCTTTTCCATGCCGAGCGAGGAAATTTGCACAACGAGCACGTCCTCGTATTTGTCCACAATCAGGCCGCTCAAAAAATCGCTCTCGGTGTTGACAACGCGGAACGAGGTCGCGTCGGGCAAGTGCTTTTGCCGGACGGCAAACGCGGCGCGGATTCGTTCCTCAAAAAAAGTTTCATTTACCTCCACGCGCTCCGGCGCGAGCACGCGCACATGGATTTTTGACTTTGAGTTGAAAAAACCAATGCCGAGAAACCGCTGCCGATGGTCTTTGACCTGAACAATTTCGCCGTCGCCTACGGGTGTAGTGAGGCGCAGAATTTCGCCTCGATAAATCCACGGATGACCGGCCACGATGCGGTCGGCCTCGCCGGGTTTTAGTAAAACAGTCGGGAGCGATTCCATAGTTTGTAGACAGTCGCCGGAAAACCCGGCGCGCGCACATGAAAGCAGAATGGAGCGGTTAAAAAAAGGAAAGTTTTTGATGCGCCCGGCAATTGCACCCGTTAACTTGGGTGGACGTTTTTACATGGCATTTTCATTCATCTTTCTTGGCAGCGGCACTTCGCAGGGCGTGCCGGTTATCGGCAGGGAATATCCGCCGGAATTTTTGGCAAATCCCAAAAACCACCGCACGCGGCCTTCCATTTATATCGCCACGGACAAGGTCAAATGCGTCGTGGACACGACGCCGGAATTTCGCATCCAGATGCTTCGCGAAAATATCCTCTGGCTCGATGCGGTGATTTTCACCCATCCGCACGCCGATCACATGATGGGATTGGATGATTGCCGGCGATTTTGCGACGTGCGCGGCGGAGCATTGCCGGTTTATGCGAATGCAGAAACGATGGCCGCGCTCAAACGCGTTTTCATTTATGCCTTCGACGGGCGCCCCATTCCCAAGGGCTATTTTCAACCCGAACAGCACGTGATTGAAGGGCCATTCCCGCTCGGCGATTTGGAGATCATTCCCCTGCTCTTGCCGCATGGCTCAATCACCACAAACGGCTATCTTTTCGTGCAAAACGGCAAAAAGCGGCTGGCGTATTTGAATGATTGCAAAGAAATTCCGTCCGAAGCGATGGAGCAGGTGCGCGGGGTTGAAATTGCCGTGCTCGACGCCCTCCGGCCCAAACCGCATCCGACGCACATGTGCCTCGACGAAGCGCTCACCGCCGCACGGCGCATCGGCGCGGGCAGGACGTTTTTCACGCATCTGACCCACGACTATGATCACGACAAGGCGCAGGCGGAATTGCCACCGGGCGTGATGCTCGCGTATGACGGTTTGAAAGTGACGAGTGACGAGTGATATGAAACTCATTCCCGCCATCTTCATCGCGGTGATTTTTTCCGGTTGCGCATTGGAAACCGTGCCGCCGGCAAATAAAGCGGCTTTCACGCATTCCAATCCTCCGGATATGCGGCGGCTGACCGACCGTGATTCGCCCGCGTATCAGGCGGCGAAACTTTTCATGCACGGGGTGAACCTCGGCAATTATCTTGAAGCGCCGCCCGGACAAAACTGGGGCGTGACCGTCTCGGCGGATGAATTCGCCATCATGCGCGCGGAAGGCTTTGACCACGTGCGCGTGCCGGTGGGCTGGCATCATTACGCCGGCCCGGCGCCGGATTTCACCCTGTCGCCGGAAATTTTTGCGCGGGCGGATTTCGTCGTCACCAACGCGCTGAACAATGGACTGGCCATGATAATCAATATCCATCACTTTGACGAATTGGACAAGGACCCGGCGGGGCAGACGGAAAAATTTCTCGCGTTGTGGCGTCAAATCGCGGCGCATTACAAACATTTCACCAACCGGCTCGCGTTCGAACTCGATAATGAACCGCACGAAAACGCAAAGACCGTCTTGATGAATCCGATTTACGCGCGGGCCATCGCGGAAATCCGCAGGACGAATCCGCGCCGCACCCTCTTCGTCGAGCCGGGCAACTGGGGCAGCGTGGATGAGTTGAAAAATCTTGCGCTCCCGCCCGACGACAATGTGATTGTGTCGGTGCATTGCTACAGCCCGTTTTATTTCACGTGCCAGGGCATGACCTGGGCCGGCCCGGACACAAAAGTGACCGGCATCCAATTTCCCGGCCCACCTGCCACGCCGCTCGTCCCCGACCCGTCGCTCACGTTGAACCGCTGGGTGACGGACTGGATTCACCGTTACAACACCCTGCCCGCCGAAACAAATCCGAGCGGGCCGGTTGCGTTCGAGGAAAAAATCAAGCAGGCTCGCGCGTGGTCGGATGACTACGGTCGTCCGGTGCATTTCGGGGAATTCGGCTGTTCCACCATGGCCGACCCGAAATCGCGCGCGAATTTTTACGCCGCATTCCGCCATGCGCTCGACGGACAGCGACTCGGTTGGGCGATTTGGGACTGGAGCGCGGGCTTCTGTTATTGGGACAAGAATAACAACCGGCCCATGCCGGGGATGCGCGAGGCGCTGTTCGGGAAACCAAAATGAAGACAACCACGATTTTTCACCACAGCCGGAACCGGGATTTTCGGAACGTTTCAGGCGGTTGAGGGTCAAATGACCAGTGCATGAAAAAAATCCGGTGCCAGTTTGCAGTTTTTCTTTTCGCGCTCGCGCCGCTGTTCGTTCACGCCGGCGGCAATGAGGTCGTCGTGATTTACAACAGTCGCGTGCCGGAATCAAAATCGGTTGCCGAGTATTACGCGAAGGCGCGGCACGTCCCCCAAAATCAAATCTACGGCTTTCGGATGACGACGAACGAGGTGATGTCGCGCGATGAATTTCGTGATTCCCTCCAACTGCCGCTGGTTCGCAGGCTGGAATCCGACGGTCTTTGGCAATTCGGTTCCGTGACCAACGTGGCGACCAACGGCCAGCCGAAGCGTGTCGAGCATCGCGTTGTCGCGTCCAAAATTCGTTATGCGGTTTTGTGTTACGGCGTTCCGCTGAAAATCGCGCCCCTTCCGATTCAGCACGAATTCGGCAGGGAAATCGCGCATCCGGAACTGCTGCGCGATGAAGCCGCGGTGGATTCCGAGCTTTCCTGGCTGCCGCTGGTGGAAATGGGCGTCTCGCTGGCCGGTCCGCTGCCTAATTGGGTTTATGGCGCCACCAATACTGCGATGCTGAATCCGACCAACGGCGTTTTGCTCGTTGCGCGGCTCGACGGTCCGACCCCTGACATCGCGCGCGGCTTGGTGGACAAGGCGCTGCAGGCGGAACGCGACGGCTTGTGGGGGCGCACTTATTTCGACGCACGCGGCGTGAGCAAAACGGACGCAAATTTTTACCTGGGCGATGAATGGATTCTGGGCGCGGCGGAACTTTGCCGCGAACTGGGTTTTGAAACAACCGTGGACAAAAATCCCGCCACGTTCCCCGCCGATTTTCCAATGAGTCAGATCGCCATTTATTGCGGCTGGTATGACGAAAACGTTTCCGGCCCGTTTGCGTTGCCCAAGGTTGAATTCATGCCCGGCGCATTCGCGTATCATTTGCATTCCTTCAGTGCCAATACTTTGCGCAGCACGGATAAAAATTGGTGCGGACCGCTGCTTGCCAAGGGCGCGACCTGTACCATGGGCTGCGTGTATGAACCGTACCTTTCCTACACGCCGAATGTCGCCGTCTTTCTCGCGCGGTGGATGGCCAACGGTTTCACCTTCGGCGAGGCGGCTTGGGCAGCGCAGCCGGTTCTCTCGTGGCAGACGACCGTTGTTGGCGATCCGCTTTACCGTCCATTCGGCAAATCGCTTCAGCTTTTGGATGTGGAACTCGTGAGCCAACACAACCCGCTCATCGAATGGGCGCGCTTGCGCGTCGTTGACCTGGCGCTCGCTCACGGCGTCCCTGTCGTTCCATTGGTGAACTATCTTGAAGGCATTGGCGCCACGACCAACAGCGCCGTGCTCACCGAAAAACTTGCCAACCTTTACGCGGCGCAAGGCAAACCATCTTCAGCCATTGATACTTATAAAAGCGCCTTGAAACTCAATCCATCGCCAGAGCAGCGCATTCGCATCCGGCTCACACTCGGCGAAAAACTTCTGACCGCAGGCCGTGACGTTGACGCCATTGAAGATTACAAACAGCTTCTCAAGGAATCACCCGATTACCCCGGCAAGCCATCCGTCGAGGCAAAACTCGCCGGTATCCACAATCCAGCCAGGCCGTAGCCCGGTAATTTGATGAAACCACGAAACACACCAAACACGCGAAATATAAAACCGGCTCAAGGAACGCAGGGTCATTGCTTGAACTTCTTTCGTGTTTTTCGCGGTTTTCATGGTTAATTATTTCCATGGCCATTTTTTACGACACCCACGCGCATCTTGATTACCCGGACTACGCAAAGGATTTGACGGAAGTTATTGCCCGCGCCCAGGCCGCCGGCATCGCCAAAACCATTTCCATCGGCACCGATCTCGAAAGCAGCGCGCGCGCAATCAAGCTGGCAGAACGTTTCGCCTGCATTTTTGCCGCTGTCGGCTGGCATCCGTCAAACGCCCATGAAGCACCGGACGATATTCGCGAGCCGCTGCGCAAACTGGTGCAGCATCCGAAAGTCGTCGCCATCGGTGAAACGGGTCTGGACTATCATCATTTGCCAGGAGGAAAGACCGACCGCGTTGCCGATGACGACGCGCGCTACAAGCAAAGGCAGGCGGAAATTTTCCGCCAACATTTGGAGATTGCCGCTGAAGCCGGACTGAACTGCGTGATTCACCAGCGCAACGCTTTTGACGACACGCTCGCGCAACTTAAATCGTTTGCTGGAAAAGTCCGTGGCGTTTTTCATTGTTTCAGTGAAACGCCGGAGCGAATGCGTCGTGTTTTGGAACTCGGTTCGCTTGTGAGCTTCACCGGCATCGTCACGTTCAAAAATGGTCAAAACGTCCGCGACACGCTCGCCGTCACGCCGCTGGACAAATTCATGCTCGAAACCGATTGCCCGTATCTCGCGCCCGTGCCGTATCGCGGCAAACGCTGTGAACCGGCTTACGTGCAGGAAATTTCCGAAGTTGTCGCCCGGGTCAAAGGCTGCTCGCTCGAAGAATTGAGCGACGTGACGTGTAAAACGGCAAAGGAATTTTTTGCAAACCTTGGAGCAGGATAAAGTGTCCGAAGAACTTCAACTGCGCATTCACGGCGAAGCTTCGCTGCCCACGCTCATTTATTTGCCCGGCTTGCACGGCGATTGGACTCTCATCGGAGGTTTTCGGGAAGCCGTCGGCGGGAAAGTCCGTTTTATTGAATTCACTTACCCGCGCACACTCACGTGGTCGCTGGACGATTACGCGGTAGCCATCGAAACGGCGCTTTCGCACAATGGAATCACCCGAGGTTGGCTGCTGGGCGAATCGTTTGCTTCGCAGGTGGTATGGGCGATGGTTGTGCGCGGGAAGTTTCCGGTGCAGGGCGTGATTCTGGCGGGTGGTTTTGTGAAACATCCCATGCGTTGGGCAATGCGGCTGGCCCCGAACTCTTTCGTGGGCAGAATTTCCACGGCGTTGTTCGTGCGAATCATTTTCGGCTACGCCAAAATCGCGCGTTTCCGGTATCGCCATTCACCAGAGACGCTGGCGACAATTGACGAATTCGTTGTCCGCCGGACGGCACTGGACCGCCGCGCCGCGCAACATCGCCTGCATTTGATTGCCCAATACGATCCGCGCCTGATTGCCGGCCAGACCCGGTTGCCGGTCTTTGGCTTGAGTGGATTTCTTGATCCCATCGTGCCCTGGCCGTTCGTCCGGCGCTGGCTCAGGAAAAACTGCCCTGCCTTGCGCAATTACAAAATCATCGGTCGCGCTGACCACAACGTCCTCACCACCGCGCCAAAGGAAGCGGCGAAGCAGGTTTTGGAGTGGATGTCGTACCCGTCGTAAAAACCAGGATGCAAGACTCTGATTTGAAGTATCAAGCCTGCAGCTCGATCAATCGGCGCACATCCCCGACCGGGATTTGTTCTCACGTTGAAAATTCATTTTTTTCAGGGCTTGCTGGCGCATAGAACAATGGGTCCTGCCGGTAGAACTCTTTCAACTCGGCATACAACGCCGGATGCTGTTCCTTCAGTTGACCGGGCTTCTCGAAAAAACATTCTGTGGCCACGGCGAAAAACTCTGCGGGATTTTGGGCGCCATACGTGTCCAGGACCGTCTCCCGACCGTCTTCCGCCGCGCGGCGAAGCTGCTGGAACTCCGCGCTCAGAACTTTGGCCCATGCCTGGTAGCGGTGGTGGATTTGCCACAAGTTTGATCCGCTCAGGAGCGGAGCGCCGTCAGCAACACCATCTTCCTCGTCAAGCTGATGGGCGAATTCATGAAGGACCAGATTCCGGCCCTTGCTCAGTTCCACCGCGCCGGCGATTGCCCCATCCCACGCCAGGACCACCATTCCATGCGGCCAGGATTCACCTCCCCGCGCCTGCTCTCCCTCGGTAATCGTCCTTCCATCCTTTTCCAAATGCCAAGTTCTGGCGATGTAGCTGGAGGGATAAACCAGGATGCTGTGCAAAAGGGGGTAACAGTCCGTGTCCCGGTGCAGCAGTAACAGACACGCCTGCGCCGCGATCAACACCCTCACTTCATCGGTGATTTCCTGCCCGTCACAACCCTCGAACCGTTTTTCCGCAAGGAAAACGTGAATGTAGCCCTCCAATTCCCGGCGATCCGCCGGAGGGAGGCGGGAATACATGGAATAACGGCGCGTAAGAATGTCGCGCCATTCTGAAGGGAACGGCTGGCTCCGAATTCTGTCACGGCGGCGTTTTTTAAGAAATCCGAACATGCCAGTCCCAAACGCCCGCCTGCGTTCCAACTCAACTGCCCTTTTCCAACTTCGCGAGCAACTCTTCGTTGGTCTTGTGTTTCTTGAGCGCGGCGGTGAGCGTTTCCATCGCTTCGACGGGGTTCAAGTCCACCATCGTGCGGCGCAATTTGCGGATGGCTTCGAGGTATTTTGCCGGGAAAAGTTTTTCCTCCTTGCGCGTGCCGCTCCTGGGAATGTCAATGGCCGGGAACAACCGCCGGTCGGACAGTTTGCGGTCGAGAATCAACTCCATGTTGCCGGTGCCTTTGAATTCCTGGAAAATCAATTCATCCATGCGCGACCCGGTGTCCACCAGCGCGGTGGCGATGATGGTGAGCGAGCCGCCTTCTTCAATTTTGCGCGCCGAGGCGAACATCTTGCGCGGAATTTCCAGCGCGCGGGCGTCCACACCGCCGGTCATCGTGCGGCCACTGCCGCCATGCACGCTGTTGTAGGCGCGGGCGACGCGCGTCAGCGAATCCAGCAGCACAAAAACGTCCTTGCCCGACTCAACCATGCGCCGGCAACGCTCAATCATGAAGCGCGAAAGCCGGACGTGCGTTTCCAAATCCATGTCGTTTGATGACGCGACAACCTCGGCCTTGACCGAACGCTGGAAATCGGTGACTTCCTCC
>Ga0187873_1000574_pt1 | contig 36577 bp, 34 predicted proteins | sample June2016WEW_16_1_2_FD_133012 | JGI IMG/M metagenome (GOLD analysis project Ga0187873, IMG submission 133012) | Peatland microbial communities from SPRUCE experiment site at the Marcell Experimental Forest, Minnesota, USA - June2016WEW_16_100 | ecosystem: Environmental > Terrestrial > Soil >...
ACGCGTGGATTGTCGTTGCGCTCCGTCAGGTCCCACCGGTGAATCTGGGTTGTGCGCGCTTGCAGGTCAAATTGCCATTGCCCCGCTGCCGCATCGCCCGGATTTTCCTTCCCCACGCTGGCAGTTCCGTCCACCGCGAATTCCCCGCGCACGCCGGGATCATTCCCGGTGGCCAGGCGAAATAAATCCGCAATCGACGCTTGGCCCCAGTGCAGTTGGATCCGCGCCGGCTGCAGCCGCGCCGTAGTCCCCGCCACATCGCCGCGCACTTGCAGGATCCCCGTGGACTGCAGCGTCACCCCGCTTCGCCAGGGTTGCGCCTCCATCCGCAGTTCCCAGCGCCCCGGCGAGACTTGCTCCACGCTCCCGGAAACTCCCGTGAACGCGAACGGCCTTTTCTCTTCGCCCTCCTTGAAATTTACGCGGCCTTCGTCGAACTTAATTTTTTGCAGGTGATGCGTGGACTCCGCCGGCTGCTGCGGCCCGTAAAATGTCCCGGGGTCCCCGGGCTTCGCCTTCACTGGCGGCAGCCAGTCCTCCAGGTTCCACCGTCCTTGCGCATTCCGCACCAGGATCAGGCTTGGCCTCGTCAGCGACATCGTTCCAAATTCAAAGTGGCCCCGCAGCAGCCCCATCCAGCGCAAGCTCGCCGCCATATTCTCTGCTCGCAAAAAGTATTCGTGGCCGAACGCGGGGTCCTCTCCAATCGTGACTCCTACCGCATCCACTTCCGGAATCGGCAGAATCTGCACCGAAAATCGCCTGACCTCCACCGGTCTCCCAAACGCTCTCTCTAAATGCGCAATCAGGTAACCGTGCATGCGGTGCGTGCGCGCGAGGAGTGACACGCCTACTTGCACCGCAACCAGCAGCAGCACTACCACTGCCGCGGTTCTTCCGTATTTCCGGATTCGACTCATGTCGATGGGAGTTTCTCAGACAACCACGAAAAAGTGTAGAGCCGCCGCCGCGCTTCAGCCTGTACTATGCGTGGCCGCACACATCCGAACTCACTTGCCGCAACACGCCCATTCCAGTTTGGGCTCTCGCAATTCCCCGCGTTCAATGCACGGTACGCAGCATCCGGCTCCAACGCGTTCGCGCCGGCAGGTGCAGCAGGGTATCCAGAATACCGATGATTCTCTGCCCGAACGACGTCTCGTTGTAATCGCTGCTGCTGGCGTCCACCGACCAGTAAATCAGGAACGGCCGCCCCATGATGGCCTCGCGATCCACAAATCCCCAGTACCGGCTGTCCAGGCTGTGATCCCGATTGTCCCCCATCGCAAAATAGCGATTTGGCGGCACAACGAGCTCGTCTCCCTGAATGTATTTGCGGATTTCGTGCGCCCATTCCGGCTGCACCTGCGACACAAAGATCTGATTGCCCACCGGCGGAAACGAGTAGTTCAGCGGATCCGTATAGCCGGTCGCAGGATCGTGCACCACGTACGGCTCGTACAGCGGCTTCCCGTTGATGTACACCTGCTGGTCCGCCAGTTTCAGGTGGTCTCCCGGCAAGCCGATCACGCGCTTCACAAAGTGCGGATGGTCCTGGTAAGGATATTTGAAAACGATGATGTCCCCGCGCTCCAGCGGCCGGTACGGCAGAAATTTGTCGTACCACTGTCCCCGCCCTCCGAAGATGAACTTGTTCACCAACAGGTGATCGCCCACCAAAAGCGTGCGTTCCATCGATTGTGAGGGAATCTTAAAGGCTTGCACTACGAAACTCGTCCCAAATAACGCCAGGATGACCGTTACCAGGAGGGACTCAAGGTATTCCGAAATTGTCGTCTGATTCGCCGGCGCTTCGTGCGTCACTTCCGGTTCTGTTTCCCCTGGGGCCACCAGAGCCGCGTTCTCCGGCGGGAGCGTTTCATCCGGCATGCGGTTCCACCTCTTCGCTGGCATTCGCTTCCACTCGCTGCAGCCTCTCCAACGCGCTGCGTGCCGCCCGCTGTTCCGCTTCCTTCTTCGTGCTGCCTTCCGCGTTGGCCAGGCATTCACCCTTGACCCACACCTCCACCTGGAACGTCTTCTGGTGATCCGGCCCGGTTTCCCCGGCCAAGCGGTATTCCGCGGGCGGTTCGCCCCGGCCCTGCAAATATTCTTGCAGCGCGCTCTTCCGGTCGGATTCGGAGATGCGTTCCCCGCTCTCCAGTGCCAGCAGGAACACCGTCCTTTTCAGCAATTCCCGCACCGGTTCCAGCCCACCGTCCAGGTATATCGCCGCCACCACCGCCTCAAATGCGTCCGCCAGCAGCGCCGGCTTTTCCCGCCCCCCCGTTTTTTCCTCGCCGCGTCCCAGCCGCAGGTGCTCCCCTATCCCTAAGCCCCGTGCCGCCGCTTCCAGCGAGTGCGCATTCACGATCCGCGCCCGGCTCTTGGAGAGTTGCCCCTCCGACCATTCCGGAAAATTCGCCAGCAGGTGTTCGCTCGTCAGCAGTTCCAGCACCGCGTCTCCCAGGAACTCCAGCCGCTCGTTGTCCTGCACCGCCGACCCGCTGAAGGAAATTTCCTCCCCTCGGGCGCTGCGCAATTCCGGCACCGCCGAACTGTGCGTCAGAGCGCGGTCCAACACTTCAGGATCACGAAACGCGTAGCCCAGCCGTTCCTGTAACTGTTCATCTTCCCCGCGGTTCATCACCTTGACTCCCGACGTGCCGCGGCGGGGGCGCTCTTACCTCGGCACGTTTAGTTGTGTCGCCGCAAGCTTCTTCACTTCCTCAATCCCGGCCTTGCACGTCGGCTGCAGCCCTCCCGGGAAGCTGGCGCACTTCGTAAACGCCGCAATCGCATCGTCGAAATGCGATCCCTTCTCATTCGCGACTCCCAGCAAATAGTAATTCACTGGATCGGGGCTCGGATCAAGCTTCACGGACTGTTCCAGGCTCGGAATCGCATCCTCATATTTCCCGCGGCGATACGCCACCAGCCCCAGCCCGCTGTACGCCAAGGCGCTGGTCTGATTCTTCGCCGCGGTGAACTGTTCATCGGTCAAGCCTGCGGGCTTTTGCAGCACCGGGATCAGTTCCAACGCCTTCTTCGAGTATTGTTCCGCCTTCATCAGCCGCTTCAGTGGCTCCGGCGTGCTCGCATTCATCGCGCGCGGCAGCGTCTGGCCCAGGATCGCCAGCGTCGTTGCGTCATCCGGCTGGATGGCCAATTCCTTTTCTCCCACCGCTTCCATCTTGTCAATCTCACCATTCCCGTAGTAGCCCTTCACCAACCAGCTATACACTTCCACCCGGTACCGGCTCTGCGGATACTTCAGCACGAAAGCCTCGCCCATCTGGTTTTTCTTTGCCACGTCGGTCAAGGGTGCGTCGCGGAAGGCCTTCATCGCCGCATCCTCTTCCGCGCTTACCGGGGGTGGCGCTGCATCCAGCGTCAGCGGTGTTGTGGTCGCCGGTGCTGGCTCGTTCGCCACAGGCTTGGGCGGCTGCTGCGTACCCTGCGCCTGCGCAAGCGATTCCTTTCCTCCAAACAGCAGAATCCCCAGTATCATCGCTCCTGCCAACTCCATCTTCATGCGTTTCATACTCCGTTCTCCTTCTTTCTGTTTAGCTTTCTGTTTAGGGCCGCTCTGCCGGTTTTCTCAGATCCAGTTCGCCCAGCCCTTTTTCGGCCGCTTGCTGCGCCTTGGACGGAGCCCCTTGCACCGCGAGCGCCGCCTGATATTCCGTTTTCGACCTCTCCAACTGCCCTTCATCTTCGTAAATCTGCCCAAGATACACGTGCGACCACGCCAGCACCATGGGGTCCTGCGCTGCCGCGTGTTCTCCGGACGTCAGCCGTCCGAAAATGTCTTTCGCTTGCGGAACGTTTTGGTCCAGCATCAGCGCCACCAAACCCAGTCCGTACCAGGCACGCGGCTGATCCGGGTATTTTGCCAGCACACTCTTGAACGCACCCTCCGCAGCCCGGGCATTCCGTTCCGCGATCCGCCGCTCCCCTTCCGTCAGTTGCGCCAGCGCTTCCTGATCATCCGGAATCGTCGTCACTCTCGCCCGGCGCTTGCCCGCCACTTCTTCGCTGCTCAAGGCCGCCGCTTCCGCCTGCGTTTCCGCCGGTGCAAATGTAATCCCCGCCGCTCTCTGCTCTTCTGCCTTCACATCGATGCCGCGGACCAGATCCGGAAAATAGATCCGCATGGACGGCTCGGAGTTTTCAAATCCCGTCAGCGCCTTGAAAATCGGACGGACCAGCACGTACCCGCTGGTGTCGTTTGCCGTTAACGCCGCCTCTCGTTCTCCCGGAGACATCCGTTTCACTTTCAACTCTGCCGCACGCACCATGCATTCGGAAAACCACGAGGAAAAATCATCCTTCAGGTCCGGCGCCAGTCGCGGAGCCTTCGCCGCTATCTCAAACACCGGCCGCTTTACCACCGCCACGTGCGGGTACATAAGCGGCAGCGGGTCCAGTAGAAAATGTAGAAACGCATGGCGCACCACGTCCACCGGTATCTCTTCGCTCCCGCTTAGAATGATGGCGTAGTTGTCCCCGTAATTTCGAACGTTGGTGATCCGGCCCACCAGCGGCTCCACGATGATCGTGAACGTTCCCGGTTTGCTTGGGTCCAGCATTTCTCGCAGGTACGCCGTCGCAACCAGCACGATCTGCGACACCGGGTCGTGCAGCCGCTCGATTTCCCGGTCGTACTCCGGCTGGACCTGTTGCCACATCTCCCCAATCTTCTGTTCTGTATAGTAGTTGGAAAGAATATCGCTGAAGCCTTCGAGGGAGAGTATGTCCGGCGGCAATTCCTCGCGCCGCAGCACCGGCTCGAATTTCGGTGCGGGTCCCGCCACCAGTCCGAACCACACGTACCGCGAGAGCATCGCCCCGGGGTCCCGCAATTGATGCTGCTTGTAAAACTCGCGCACTGCCTCCACTGCCGGCCCCTGCTGCCGGCGCACCCGCTCCCGGATCCGCGTGCGGAACGTTGACCAGTTGTCCGCGTTCACTTCCCCTTCGTAGCCCCCTGCGTACAGCGCGCACATCGTCGTGAACATCGCCTCGCTGCCGTCCACCCGCACATTCGTGCGTGGCGCGACCGCCCTTGTTCTCTGCGGCGTTCCCTGCGCCTCCGCCACTCCCAGAGACACCCCAAGCACCAACAGCCCGGCGCAAATTCTTGCGGCAATTCCCTTAATCATCTGATTAGGCAAGGCGCAGCAGTTCGGAACTTCAGCGGGCGCATCCTGGCCGACTCATGAGGCATTTATGGCGGTATCTCTTTGGGATACAGACATTCACGAATCGCACTACCGCCGCCTTCTTTCAATCTACAGGCCCCTCTCCCATGAGTCAAGGAAGCGTCCCCATTCTTTCCTCGCCTCGTCACGGAATCACAGCCCTGGTAGATGGCTTCTGCCCACTCGTCCGTTGTCCGGCTCTTCCGCGAACTCGCGACAGTAGCTTGCGTCTTACTTCCTGTTTTTGTTATCTAATTAAAGATAGCCGCCGCGGCCCTGGGAGCCCTTCATTGGCCATGCACCCAAGATTTGTTTCGCTGTTTTCCTTCGCATTTTTCGCTCTTACAGTTGTTTCACCCGCTCGCCTTGCCGCGCAACTCGCCGGCGACGATGCGGCACCGCCAACTTCCCCACCTCGGCAGACTCCCCAGCCCGCCTCGCAACCCGCGGCCAGGACCGGCGCTTCCTCCACTTCCACGACAAAGCAGCTTCTCTTCAAGGAATTCACTCTCGATGGCGCCAAAATTTGGACCGACACTGGCATCACCCTTGAGGCCGGCCAGCGCATCATCTTCGCGGCTAGCGGCACTCTCCGCTATTCCGACGCCAAGGCCGATAATGGTCCCGATGGCCTCGCCCGCGGCTTCAAAGACCTCATTCGCATCCTTCCTTTTAATGGCGCAGGCCGTGGCACCCTCATCGGTACAGTCGGTGATGCCGATGTCGCGCAACCCTTCCTGATCGGCGCGCGCAAAGATGTCGTCGTCCCCATCTCCGGCAAATTGGCTCTGGGAATCAATCAGGCCAACAGCGACACCGGCACGGGCTCCTACAACGTGAAAGTCGAAGTCTATGCAGCCGACTCCTCGGTGCCCCGCGAAGTCGCTCGCTTGGTCCAATCCATCCCCGGCATTGATAACGATCTCTTCGCCAAAATCCCCCGCCGCATCGGTGATAAGCAAGGCAATCCCGGTGACATGGTCAACTTCCTGATCATTGGCGACGAAGACCCCATGAAAAAAGTATTCACCACCGCTGGCTGGGTCAAAGTGGATGCCGATGTGGAATCCACCATTCTCGCCGGCGCCCTTGCCAGTTTCTCAAAAGAGTCCTATCTCACCATGCCCATGAGCCCGCTTTATCTCTTCGGCCGCCCGCAGGACTATGGCTGGGCCCACGCTGAACCCATCTCCGTTGTGGCCTCTCGCAATCACTTGCGCATCTGGAAAGCGCCTTTCACCGTCAATGGCCAAATGCTTTGGGTGGGTGCCGCCACCCACGATGTCGGCTTCGAGAGGGATCAGCGCAATAACGGCCTTACGCACAAAATCGATCCCGATATCGACCTCGAGCGCGACTTCGTCGAGAAAACCTTATCCTCCACCGGCCTCGTTTCCGAACTCACCCATTTTCTCCCCAAAAACCCCATGCAAGAAGCCAAGACCGCCACCGGCGGCTCCTTCCATTCCAACGGCCAGGTCCTCGTCCTCAAGCTCGCCGCCTCCGCCACTTCCGCCAACAACTAACGCGCGTTCATTGGGGAATCCAACTCAGTTGGCTGCTTTGGAATCCGGCCCATCGTCATTCTGAGACCCGTTCGTTTTTTGAACGGGTGAGGAACTCTGCCCCATCGCGTGGTTTTTACGCGATGAATCTGCTTTTCCCGTGGCCTATTGCATGAGGCAGATCCCTCTCCCACTTTGCGGGATCGAGATGTCCACGAATGATCGTTCCTCAGCAACCCGCTTGGGCGCTCGCCACCTCACGTCCCTTTCCCCATCCTCTTCATCTCTGCCAGCAACTTCTTCCTCGCCACCAGTGCCGACTTCCCGTAATGCTCCCCTTCCAGAATCCTCACCTCGCAAAAACCCGCTCCACCCTTCAGCGACAGCAACCGTACCGCGCTCCCCGCCTCCAGCAGAAGCAGCTTCTTCTCCGTGATCAGGATCGAAACGCCCACGTCATCCCCAAGCTCCTTCAGCCGCTGCCATTCCTCAAAGCATTTCTCATCCACGGGCGCGACCACGCACCCCCCGCCCTCTTCCGCTGCCAACACAAACGTCTTTCCCGCCAGGGCACTCCCGCTTTTCGACACTGCCCGGGGCGCTTCCCCGGCTGCCTCCACTTCCCCCAAAAACCGGTAGCCCCGGCGCGGCAACGTTTCGATGTACTTCGGCCGGTTGGCATTGTCTCCCAGTGCCTTCCGCAGCTTCTTGATTGCCGTATTCAAGCTGTGCTCGAAATCCACGAAGGTGTCCGCAGGCCAGATCCCCGCGCGCAATTCCTCGCGCGCCACCACCTCTCCGGCCTTCTCCAAAAGTGCCGCTAGCACTTGCATGGGCTGCTGCTGAATCTTGTTCTTCTTCCCGCGCTTGTATAGTTCCCCCGCGCGAACGTCGGCCACATAGGGCCCAAATCGATACACGGGTTTCGCTTTCTCTGCCGCACTCATCGCTTTCTCCTGGGTCTCGGCAATATAGCAAACTCCCCGTCCCTCGCGTACCACTTTCCTCTTTGCTAACCCTACAGATTTTCCCTGGCAGGCCTTTTGAGGGACCTCTAAATACCCCCACTTTCAATATGTTAGCGCTAGGCGTCGGTTCACCCCCAGTTCACCCAAGCTTCACCCTCCGTGCATTGTCCGTTTTGCCCGCTTCGGGCAAAGTGCACCCTGTCAAAAGCAACCGTAACTGACGAGATTGAGCAACAAGCCAAGAAAGCTTCGCTTTTCGCAAGAGGACCGATGAAAGACGCAATCGAAAACGTTCTGATCTTTCCAAAAGCCTTCCCTTCGCCTTCCATGACCGTCCCGGTCAGCTCCCGTCACCAGCTTACTCTCAAGGTTCCCTTCGCCTTCACGGTTGGACGCCAGGTTCTGCCCCCGGGCCAGTACCACCTCGAGCCCCAGATGGGCTGGGAGTCCACCAGAAACGTCGTCGTGGTCTGCAGTACCGATGGCGAGATCTACCACGCTTCTTGCGCCACCAGCATCCCCCTCGCTTCCGCCAGCCATGCGGGCCGCGCCGTCTTTCAGGGAGTTGGCGGGCAGATGTACCTCTCCGAAATCCAGGCCGCTCATCAACGAGTTCTGATCCGGTTGGATTCTGGCGCCGCCCCTGCAGACCAAAAACCGAAAACGGTCGCTTCGCGCACTAGCCAACGCCTGGAACTCGAACTCACCAGCGCGCCCCCAACGACCTCTCCTGCACCACTCCCCGCTGCATCCCCACGTACTCCTCAGCAGTGACTCCCGCCACCGGAGTCGGCGTGTTATCCCTGGCGCCGTGCTTCGGACCCTGACCCAGACGAAGCCCGGGCATCTCACCCGGGCTTCGCTCTTCTCCAGCGCCATCTGTTTGTGCCACTCCTCGCCGCGATTCCCCCCGCGCTGATATGCCGCGCAATTTGCAGTACACTGGAATGTCGTTCTCCAGCTTTGGCCCTTCAGCCATGGTTCACTTGCCACCGATCGGAGTCCAACATGCGCCTTGATTGCTTCCGTTTTGCTTTGTTGTTCGCTCTGCTCTTTCCCGTACTCGCTCTCGCGCAATCCTCTCTTCAAAAGCAGATCGTTCCTCTCAATTCCGGTTGGGAATTCCGCCAACTCCCTAGCGGCGCCGCGCCTGAAAATTCTGTTTGGCGTCCCGCGCAAGTTCCCGGTAGCGTCCACCTGGACCTGCTTCACAACAATCTCATCCCCGATCCCTACTATCGCGACAACGAAGCCAAGCTCCAATGGATCGAGGATGCCGACTGGGAATATCGCACCACGCTCCAGGCCCCGGCTGATTTGCTTGCCCGCAAAAATATTGATCTCGTCTTCGAGGGCCTCGACGCCTATGCCGAAGTCTATTTGAACGACAAGCTCGTCCTCGCCGCCGACAACATGTTCCGCGAGTGGCGCATCCCTGTGAAGTCTCTCCTGAAACCGGGCGCAAACCAGCTTCACATCGTCTTTCCTTCTCCCATCAAGGCTGCCGCCAAAATTGCCGCTCCGGATAAATGGCGGGAGCAAACCCACGTCGCAGAGAAAACTTATCTCCGCAAGGCCGCCTTCGAGTATGGCTGGGATTGGGGACCTCGCTTCGTCACCAGCGGCATCTGGCGCCCCGCTCGACTGGAAGCCTGGGACGCCGCGCGCATTTCCAACCTCCACATCGCGCAACTCGACGTCACCGCTAAAGTTGCCCACCTTTCCGCTCAAGTCGAAGTCACCGCGGCCGAAGATGCTGCCGCAAAGGTCACTCTCGACTTCACCCACGCCGGCAAAAAAGTGGAACTCTCACGCTCGGTCGAACTCCACCCCGGCCTCAATCACGTTTACCTTCCACTGGAGATCGTTTCCCCGCAGCTCTGGTTCCCGGCCGGCTACGGCGCGCAACCTCTCTATCAATTCAACGCCCAGGTCCAAATCGGCAATCGCGCCGAAGATCTGGCTTCCGCGCGCACCGGCCTGCGCTCCATCGTACTTCGCCGCGATCTCGATCAGTGGGGCCGCTCCTTCGAGTTCATCATCAACGGCATCCCCGTCTTCGGCAAAGGCGCCGACGTCATCCCCTTCGACAGCTTCCCCACGCGCGTCACCTCCGAACAGTACCGCCGCATCCTGCAATCCGCACGGGACGCCAACATGAACATGATTCGCCACTGGGGCGGAGGCTATTACGAGACCCAGGAGTTCTACGACCTCTGCGACGAGCTTGGCATCATGGTTTGGCAGGATTTCATGTTCGGCAACGATTGGCAGCCCGGCACCTATGCCTTCAAGCAAAATATCGAAATCGAAGCTGAATTCCAGGTCCGCCGCCTGCGCGATCATCCCAGCATCATCATCTGGTGCGGCAATAATGAAACCGAAGAGGCCATGCACTGGGGTGGCCGCGAGCAACTTCCACCCTCCGTCCGCTACCAGATGTGGCAGGACTATCTCACCGTCTTCAGCGGCATTCTCGCGCGCACCGTCAATCGCCTTGCTCCCGAAACGCCCTACTGGCCCAGTTCTCCTAGTTCCGATTACGAGGAAACTTCCCCCAGCTTCCAGTCCGGCGATTTCCACGATTGGAGCGTCTGGCACGGCCGCGTGCCCTTCTCCGAATACGAACTGCACTTCCCCCGCTTCATGACCGAGTACGGCTTTCAGTCCTTCCCCGAAATGCGCACCATCGAAGCCTTCACTCAGCCCGAGGATCGCACCGGCATCTTCACTCCTGTGATGCTCGCCCATCAGAAAAACAACGAAGGCAATTCGATCATCCACGATTACATGCTCAAGTATTATTCCGAGCCGCGCGATTTTCCTTCATTCCTCTACGCCAGCCAGGTTCTTCAGGCCGAAGGCATCAAGGTCGGCGCGGAGCATCTGCGCCGCATCCGTCCGCGCGCCATGGGCTCGATCTTTTGGCAGCTCAACGATTGTTGGCCGGTGGCTTCCTGGTCCAGCATTGATTATTTCGGCCGCTGGAAGGCCTTGCAGTATTACGCCCGCCGATTCTATAGCCCGCTGCTCGTCTCCCCCCACGTCGAGGACGGCAATTTCAATGTCTACGTGATTTCCGATAAAACCGCGCCCACCGCCGCGCGCTTGCGCCTTCGCCTATTCACTCTTGCGGGAAAATCGCTCTCGGACTCCACGCAGGAGATCCAGGTTCCCGAACTCTCCAGTAAAATCTATATCCAGCGGCCTCTCGCGGAGTTTGTGAATGCCAATGGCACGGACGCGGCCAACATTTTCGCCGTCGCCGATCTCCTCGTTGACGGCAAAACTGTCTCCAGCAATGTTCTCTACTTCGTTCCCGCCAAACTCGTCACCCTGCCGCAGCCGCAAATCTCCGTGGATTTCGCCAAATCCGGCGAAGCCTACCGCTTGCGGCTCTCTTCCACCGCCCCGGCTCGCAGCGTCTACATCTCCTTCGGCGCTCTCGACGCCGCGCCCTCCGACAACTATTTCGACCTGATTCCCGGCCAGCCCGTCGATATCGCCATCACCTCCGCCGCGCCGCTCGATCAATTGCGCGCCCAACTCAAACTCATCTCCCTGGCGGACGCCTTCGCTCCACCCGCCTCCCAACCAAAATAGCTGCCGCCTTGCCGCAGGCTTAATGCACACTGCGAACCACGCCGGGCCGATCCTCCGATCGGCCCGCTCACATTTGCTTGTGTAGCTCAGGCTTTTGGGCCTGAGGCTTTTTCCTGTGGGTCCCTCGCAATTCTCTTCTCCGCTGTTTTCTTCTCCGAAAACTTAAAACTTACAACTGATTACTTATAACTTCCCGGGTGCCGGGTGCCCCGGGCTCGGATTTTGAGTCTGGGTCTTGGGGTTCTCTTCTCTTCTCTTCTCCGAAAACTCACAACTGAATACTTATAACTGAATACTTGGGACTCTCCGCTTCTGCGCCACCGGCCAATAGAGAACAAGCATTATGCAAACAATCGGATTCCGGGTAATGTAAGTGACACATCGTCCTTGAATTTTGCTCCACGCGACGATACGCGAATGTCTGCGTTGCTCTCGCTTCGGAACATTAGGGACAATCCTCGCGGAACCAGGAGGAACAATGAAAATTCTCGTCGCCATTGATGATTCGAAGCACTCGGCAGCCGCTATCGATGGTGTGGCGAATTACTTCAAGCCGCAAACCACGGAAGTCAGAATTTTGCATGTTTTGACCCCCATCGTGCTCTCCGCTCCCCCTCAGATGTCGCGTGGATATGCCCCTGAACTGGAACAGCAGGGAACACAGGCACGCGCTCTTATCGATAAATACGCGCAGCAACTCCGCGCTTCTGGCTATAAGGTGGACTCCGCGGTCGAAAGTGGCGACGTCCGCGAGTGCATCATCGACTCCGCTGCGCGCTGGCATGCGGACCTCATCCTCCTGGGATCCCGCGGACACAAGGGCATGGGGCGGCTGTTGCTTGGCAGTGTCGCCGAATCTGTCGTACGACACGCCCACTGTTCGGTTCTGGTCGTTCGTCCGCCTGTAACCCACTAGCCGGCTTGGCGGTTGGCCCACCCTTAGCAAGCCGGCAACACGTGGGCACCGCACACGTCGGCCTTGCGTCGGGCCTCCGACTGATCTTCTCTTCTCCGGGAACTTACAACTTAGAACTGAATACTTAGAACCTCCCGGCCGGGTGCCCCACTCTCGGTTGGCGCCTGCCCCGGCCCGGTCGGGGAGGGTGGGTCTTGGGTTCCTCTTCTCTGCGAATCTCCGCGCTCTCCGCTCCTCTGCGTTCCCGTTGCGCTGTGTCCCCCCGAACTGTCATCCCGACCAGAGCCCACGCCCATCGCGACTCCGCCCCATTTGTCATCCCGACCAGAGGCCCGCGCCGTTAGCGGGCCCCTGATTACTCTTCTCCGCTGCGAAAACTTAAAACTTATAACTGAATACTTAGAACTCTCTGGTCACCTATGTCTACTGAGATGCTGGTCCAGTCTCCGGATAGACATGTGCCGCTGGATTGCCCAAAGGCTTGTCATAAGGCCAATCGCCGAGATGGTTGCACCAGTGAACATGATGATGTCCGTGTACCATTGGGAGTCAGCAGCCGATTCGCGCAAGAGGAATATCCCGGCCAAGAAAAATGCGGTCGAGACGAGAATGCCGAGATTACGTTCTGCTCTCATGGATGCCTGGCTAAATCCCGCTTCGGCGATCTTGTGAGAAGTCTTACTTTCGTAAACAACTCTAATCTAACTATACTCTGATGTTACGACACGGACTTTAATATACGCTGGTGATTAAAAGAACAACGGAGAGGTTCCTCGCGGGCGGCCCAGGCGATAATTGCTAAAGCCACTCTGGGTGCTTGGGTTTCTCTGCTCCCAAAACTTACAACTTAAAACTGAATACTTGGAACTTTAACGGGTGGGTCTTGGGGTTCTCTTCTCTTCTGTTCTCTTCTCTTCTGTTCTCTTCTCTTCTCTTCTGTTCTCTTCTCTTCTCTTCTCTTCTCTTCTCTTCTCCGAAAACTTACAACTCATAACTGAATAGTTAGAACTCTTCCGGCCTGGTACCCGCACTTAGAGCAACAATCCAACGCCAGAGGCGCGCCTTTTGCGCCCGCCGCTTTCTGGAGGGCGCGAAACACGTTAACCCAGGGCGCCTGCCCTGAGCCGAGTCGAAGGGTGGGCCCTGGGTATCGAGTCCAACAAAACAAGCGCCGTAGGCGCGGCACGTTATTCAATTGCCCCACCCGCCCGTACAGGTATAACCGATGGTTAACTTGACAGACGGTGAATTTCTGAGGCACAATACTAAGCGATATGCTTGCTCATAATAAGTGAGGTTTTTCCAATGGCAAAGGCAACGATTAGGTCCAGCACGGGGGCGGTAATTACGGTCGAGGGCAACGAAGAGGAAGTATCGAAGATTATTTCCGCCTACGAAAGGACCAGCGTGGTAGGGCAGGCGAAGAAGGCCATTGCCCGCTCGAAGGCAACGAAGCGCGACGATAAGAGGCGGGAAGGCGCGGGGGATTTAGTTGTAGGCCTTCGTGAAGCGGGCTTCTTTGATAAGCCAAAGGGCTTGGGTGAGATCAGCGATGCGCTGGAAGAAAAAGGGTTTCTCTACCCTACGACAACCCTGTCGGGCGTCGTGCTGGGCCTTGTGAAGAAGAAGGAGTTGGGGCGGAAGAAAGTGGAAGGGAGATGGGTTTATGGCAAGTAAGGCGCGTTTTGCTAAATCGGCCACGGAAGGGTTGAAGGTTCTTTGGGAGGACAAGTATTTCCGCACGTGGAAAAAGATGGATGCAATCGTTGGAGAATTTGCGAAACGCGACAATCATTTTTCGGACGCCGAATTGGGAATGGCGCTGAAACGTGCGAATTATCTGGTTCGTCGGGGAAAACGAAGAAGCTACGAATACATCCAGAAGTATCCATTCGTGCCGAAAGGCGATGGCGAAGCGCCCGCTGCGAAGAAACGAGGGAAGAAGTGAAACAGGAAGAATTGGTTGCGTCGCTGAAAGAGATTGAGAGATTAGCCGCCAGTTGCCTTGCGGCACTGAATGACCCGAAGGCTACGAAGGGTAAAGCTGCTCCAAAGGTGAAGCCCGTAGGCGCGCGGCGCAGTACTGTCCCTGCGCCGGATTTCACAGCGCAGATCAGGCACTTCATGAACAGGCACGCAAAAGGAATGAACGGACAACAGAGATTCGCGTTGGTGGTGGCTTACTTCTCGAAAGGCAAGCCAGACACGAAAGTTACACTCCAAACAATCAAGGAAGCGTGGAACAAAATGAAAAAACTGTTGGGCAAATTCAATACTGGATACGCGGTTTGGGCGAAAGACAACGGTTGGGTGGATTCTCCGGAGTCAAAAGTGTACGTGCTCATGCCCGGCTGGAAGGAGATTCTTCATCCCGATGTCTGACAAAACTATAAATGAATTGCTGGAGGACGGTTTCAATACCACACACGTAGATGCGGCCGTGAAGCATTTTCAAAACATGGTTGCGGATTACCAGAGGTCGGAATGGGCCGACGCATCTGCTAAGGGCGGAAAATTCATCGAGGCAGTGATGAAAGCGCTTTGGGTTCATGCGGGCGAAGTCGTTCCGAAAGGAAAGGATTTCAAGGTTGGGACGGTTATTGACAGCCTTCAGCAGAAGCCAGCAGCGGCGGGCATTCCGGACACAATCAAGTTGACAATTCCACGCGCCTGCCGGTTTGCGTACGAAATCGCCAGCAATCGCGGCGCACGGCATGACGCTGACGAAATCGACGCAAACGAGATGGACGCAAGCACAGTTGTTTCTTTGTGTTCGTGGATTCTTTCTGAAATGGTCCGGTTTTCGCAAAAGGGCTTGGACCTTGCCGAAGCGAAGAAGATCGTTGAAGGGCTGATGCGGCGGAAGTTTCCGCTGTCTGAAGAAATCGACGGGCGAATCTACACCCAAATCGGCCACAGTGCGCCGGAAGTGGCGCTTGGAATTTTGTTTGAAATTTATCCAAAGCGCATGCCGAAAGACGAACTCGTGAAAACGCTGAAGCGCCACGAATTCAGCGACAACAACGCCAATGTGGCCCTCGTGCGTATCAAGAAGTATGTGGATGTAGATGAGCAGGGGCGCGTTCGCCTGCGTAATACTGGCGTGCAAAAGGTCGATGAATTGATTTCAGAGGCCTCGGAAAAGAAGGCCAAGAAAAAGCGTTGAACTCGAATTGGCCGATCCCAGGCGGGCGGTCTACCCTTTGAGGGGTCGGCAAAGGGTAAGTCCGCTCTTCTCCGCGCCTCTTTCCCAAAACGGGACGCGCATTCGAATACATACCAAGTAAATAGTTATTGATTTGGTAATGATTCTATGCTACTATGCGTTGTGAACGTTCCGCTCCAGCCCGTCCGAGCACCACGAGCCCCTCATCCCGAAAGAGTTCTGCGCTCGTTTACCCAGAGCGCTTTCTGCGAAGGGCCTCTCGCTTGCCCTGTTTGCCGAGGGAAGAACCAGCCTAGAGGCTGGCCACTACATAGGCCGGAGCTTGCCAAAACAGTTCTGGCTCGCCACTCGTCACTCGCCACTAGCCACTTTGCTCCGCTCTTTTCTAAGGCCTTTCTTTTGACATCCTTGCGCACACTTGCGCCCGCAACCCCTTTCTTTTCACATGCTTCACAAAAACACCCGGGGGTGGCATGGGCACCCTCTAACTCTCGCCTGCTCTATCAGTTACACACTCCGCATCTCGCATTATGTGCGCCCTCCCCTTACCGCTGGGCCATTGCGCTGCGCTTCGCCTGGTGCCACAATCCAGTTTCGGGCTGGTTCCCAGTGCGCTGGGTCGCCTTGGGGCGATCGGCTGCGCCGGGCCAAGAAACATTCCGCCGCTCTTCGGTGTCTAATATATTGAGCGGACGTGGATTGGGAAAGCTTCTCCCAATCCGAAGTGCCAAGAGGCCCGATGCAGGGAAGTGGTACCTGGGCCGTCCACTCTGGCCAAGGCCAGCGTGGGCCAGTTCGCCTTCAAGGGCAGGCTGCTTGAGGACGGGCTAGAAAGGCAGACCGTGTCCGACTGGGTCAGTGCGCTCTCGTGGGGCCACGATGAAGCTGGACTTGTCACCGAACTGCAGGCTGGCTCGGAGACGGCATTCGACTGGCTCGTAACGCACTACCACGGTCCCGTGTACAGCCTCAGCCTGAGCATGTTGGGAGATACGGCCGACGCCGCCGATTCCACTCAGGAGGTTTTCTTGAAGGCGTTCCGGGGCATACAGAGTTTCCGCCGCGGCAGTTCGCTGAAGACCTGGCTCTACCGCATCGCCGTGCGCGAGGCGCTCAACAACCGCCGCTGGTTCAAGCGCCACCTCCAGAAGAACGTCTCCATTGATGCGGAACCCGAAGAGGGCTTTGCCCCGGTCGAAGTGCAAGACACCACCGCATCGCCTTACGAGCAGATGGCCACGCACGAGATTCAGGCCGCGGTGCAGGACGCCTTGCAGCAAATCCCCGAAGTGTTCCGCGGCGCGGTGATCCTCAGGGATCTGGAAGGTTTGAGCTACGAAGAAGTGGCCGAAGTGCTCGACTGCAGCGTGGGCACGGTGAAGTCGCGCATCCTGCGAGGCCGGCGCACGTTGAAGGAATTACTCGAGCCACTGCTGGCCGGGGAACACTTCGCGCAGCGCCGGGAAGCGCCCCGCAGCGAAGCGGCCAGCGCCGCCCACTTCGGCTCGCAAATGGGTTTGCAAATGGCCTACGTACGCGCCCCAGCCGGTCCGTCGGCAGGTGAAATGTCGCGTCCAAATCAGACGCAAGAGGAACAATCATGACGTGCGAAAAGGTACATTCCAAACTGGCCGGGTATCTGGATGATTCGCTGGCTTCGGCTCCGCGTGCCCGGCAGCGGGACGCTGTCCGCCAGCACCTTGAAGGGTGCGCTTCGTGCCGCGAGGAATTGCAGCGTTACCGCAAGCTGGCTGTGATGCTTTCGCGTATGCCGCGCGCCTTGCCTCCGGCGGATCTCGCCGTGCGCATCAAAGTGGCGGCAGCACAGGGACGCGGCCCGCGCAATTGGGCAGAGCGGTGGCAGCTTGTGAAGGACCGCATTGAAATTCTGCAGGACAACGTGTTCCGTCCATTCACCGTCCCGGCAACCGGCGGATTGTTTTCCGCGATCGTCATCTTTGTGTTTGTGCTGCACATGATCGCGCCGGTCACTGTGGTGCAGGCCGATCCCAACGATGTTCCAACCTCGCTATTGCAGCCCGCTGGTCTGATTTTGCCCTCGAACATGCCGAGTTCGGCTTCGCCCGAAATGCAGCATCCCGATATACTTTTGCAGAATGACCTGCTCGTGGACGTGGTGGTGGATTCCGACGGCCGCATGATGAAGTACGAAATCATGGATGGCCCGGACAATCAGGAAGTGCGCCACCACCTGGATCAGATGCTGTTCTTCTATCGCTTCCGGCCGATGCTCAGCTTTGGCCGGCCGACTTCCGGCGGCCATGTGGTGTTGAGCTTCAGCGCCATCCACGTCCGCGGCTAATCGCGCTCAAACAAGTAAATATCTTCAGGATGAGCCTGTCCGGCAGGCCAGCTTCCTCTTGTGCCATCTGTACCTCGCTTCGCGCATCCATTTCTCGCGGACCGTGTTTAATAGATGCAGGAGCATCTCCGATGTCCACCTTATTGCGCTGCCTCGCCATCATTGCCGCCGTTGTATTGGCGGCGTTGTTGCTGACGCCGATATCGCACGCCGCCGCTTGGCCTCAAGACGGTTCGCCGGAAAGCATGTTGCTTGACGCTGCGAACCACAGCCGCGCCGCCGCGGGATTGCCGCCGCTGCAGTGGGATGCGGCGCTGGCCGCAGCCGCGCGCCAGCATGCGCAGCGCATGGCACAGCAGAACACGATCTCTCACCAGTTGCCCGGCGAGTTGCCGCTGCAGCAGCGAGCGATGCAAACAGGCGCCCGCTTCAGCCTGATCGCGGAGAATGTCGCCGAGGGACCAACCGTTCTGGGGCTGCACTCGCAGTGGATGAATTCGCCGCCACACCGCGCCAATCTTCTCGACCGCGAACTGAATGCGGTGGGCATCGCAGTAGTGCAAAGCGGTGGACAGTTATTTGCAGCAGAGGATTTCTCGGCAGCAGTAGCGCTTCTGGGACTGGATGCGCAGGAACTCCAGGTCAGCTCGCAGCTAGCCGCGCGCGGTGTGCGGCTGCTGAACGCCACCGATGATGCGCGCAAGACCTGCGAGATGGATCGCGGCGGGGCGGGACCACGGCCGGTGAGCGTCGTGCGTTACGAAACTTCCGACCTCAGCCACTTGCCCGCCGACGTTGACCAGCGCGTGCAAGGCGGGAAATACCGCGGCGCGGCTGTGGGCGCTTGCGATGCGGGAGGAGCGGCAGGGTTCACGCGTTATCGCATTGCGATCCTTTTATATTGATCTGGCTGAACTGATCTTTATCTTCTGCATTGATGCTGTGTTGACGCGGGCTGCCGAGTATTGCGCGGCCTAATAGCAGGAATAAGCGAATTGTGGCTTGCGTTTCCAGAAGAAATGGTTAAACTGACGAGCATGAATCGGAAGGCCTACTCGTATTATTGGCGATTTACGTACCGGAGCATCCGGGAGGAGTGGGCCATCGTCTAGATACTGCGAAAACGTGAAGTCGCGGCCCACTCGCAAAGAGTGGGCTTTTTTGTTTTACGGCGGAGAATTCGGGCTGGTTGCGGCCAGCCAAAGGAAAAAGGGAAACGAAAATGATTATTTCGATGAAGTTGCACTCGACGCGGGAAGAAATTGACGAAGTCTGCGCGATTGTGAAGCACTTCGGGTACAAGGTGCACTCGATCGAAGGCGAGGAGCGAGTGGTGATCGGCGTGGTGGGCCTGGGCGACGTGACCCCGTGCATGGAATCGGTGGAGGCGCTGCCGCAGGTGGATAGCGTCATGCGCATCACGGCGCCGTACAAGTTTGTCAGCAAGGAGTTCCGCCGCGGGAAGACGCGCGTCCGCGTGAACGGAACGGAAATCGGCGGCGATGAGTTCATCGTGATCGCGGGGCCGTGTTCGGTGGAGTCCGAGGAACAGATCATGCGGACGGCGGAAGCGGTGGCAAAGGCCGGGGCCAAGCTGCTGCGCGGGGGCGCGTTCAAACCGCGCACGTCGCCGTACGATTTCCAGGGGATGGAAGAGGAAGGATTGCGGCTGCTGCAAAAGGCGAAGAAGGCGACGGGGCTGGCGATTGTCACCGAAGTGATGGGGGATCGCGACGTCGAAATGGTGGCGAAGTACGCGGACGTAATGCAGGTGGGCGCGCGGAACATGCAGAACTTCATGCTGCTTAAGGCCCTGGGGAAGTGCGGGCGGCCGGTGCTGCTGAAGCGCGGGTTGAGCAGCACGATCAAGGAATTGCTGATGAGCGCGGAGTACATTGTGGCGCATGGGAATCCCGACGTGATTTTGTGCGAGCGCGGCATCCGCACGTTCGAGACGGCGACGCGGAATACCTGCGACATTTCCGCGATCCCGGTGCTGAATGAATTGACGCACTTGCCGGTGATTCTCGATCCCAGCCACGCGACGGGGAAGCGCAGCCTGGTGCCGGCGGTGGCGCGGGCGGCCGTGGCGATTGGTGCGGATGGATTGATCGTGGAAACCCATCCCGCACCGGAAAAGGCCATGAGCGACGGGGCGCAATCGCTGGACTTCAACCAGTTCGCGCGGATGATGGCGGAACTCAAGCCGTACATCGCGCTGTGGGACGAAGCAAGGAAGAGAGAAGCGCTGGCCGCGGCGGGGTGAGGAAGACAGTTTTAAGTTTTAAGTTGTCAGTTTTAAGTTTCGAGAGAAGAGAAAGCGGGAGTAGGGATTAGGGCACCCGGAGGCGCCTCAGCACGTCTGGCCTGCGCCACCCGCTCGACGGCTATCGTACGGGCCGCCGGTCCGGCGCGTCACTTGCTCATCTCATTCCCTGCACGTAGCGGCAGCGAAGTTCGATCACTACAGTGAGTGCAGCTAAACCAACCATGAACAGAATCCCACCCACCGTAACCGGTATGAAACTCAGCAACCGGGGAAAAGCTGAAATGCAAAAAAGAGAAACTGCGAAAACAATCCAGAATATTGAGAGTCCCCGCCGGACACGCAGCATCATCGATTTGTCTCTCTCCTAATCTGGTCTCGATAAACCACAAAGTAGTATGCGGAACAACCAAGCGACGCACCCAAGAGCATGACCCAGTACCAGAACTTCTTGGTCTTGGCCGGCGAGTTGTCGTGGCGCCTCCAGAAAACCCGCATGCCGTCCACCAGCAGAAAGCTACCCAACGTCCCCAGTGCTCCTATTAGCCCGAGAAGGTAGCGAATCGGTGCGAGGGTGAGGGGCGTTGGTCTTCCAAGAAGAGTCTCGTAATACCAAAACAACAAAAGTCCGAGTGCTCCTAGAAGCCCAATGCTCGACCACACCGACAAAAAAAACCACTGACTTGCACGGCGTGACAGAAGCCACTGGTCTTTGACTAACAACTCGGTCCACATGCATTCACCTTCTCATTCCACGGCGGGCGGGCGGGTGGCCCAGTCGCTGAAGCTCGGTTCGCGTTTTCCTTGCGTCTGGCATCGTCAGCTAAAGGATACCACCTTTATAGTTGAGTGAAGCGTTATGTAGCAGTAGGGGAGGCTACATCGTGATGGGATCTTTGGCGTGGCGGGTGACGTACCAGCACGGGCGGTTTCCGGCGTGGGAGAAGAGAGAGCGGGCGCAGGGGAGGTCCTCTTCGGGCTTCTGCGCGTCAATCTGGTATTCGACTTTGTTGTTTTTCAGTGGAATGGCGAGAAGACGGATGCGGTGGACGCTGCTGGTGGTGGTGCCGACAGCGGGGTAGTGCAGGCGGAGTTGAAACCAAAGAAAGTCGCCGAGATAGACGAGCAAGAACAGGGCGAGCGCCGCGAAGAATATGCGGCGAGGGATGTGGCTGAAGGACGATGAGGAGTCGGCGAAAGTGCTTGGTGAAGTGGTCATGGGTTGCGAGTTTCAAAGACAGAATGTTGCCGGTAGGCCCAGCAAGTATTGTGTGCCGAAAATAATGTGAAGCTCTCCAGATTCTTCAGGGACTAAAGCCCAATTCATTTTGCAGGCCGTATGTCAGGGCTGAAGCCCTGACCCCCTAAAGAAAAGTGCAACGAACTTGCAGTACACATCACTATACCAGCACGGCGATGGTCATGCCTTCATTGCTGTGATTGAGGTCGCGGTCGTTGCGCAAATCGGGACAATGTTCGATGGCGTAGCGCGCGTCGTCCTCAAAGACGCTCCACTTTTCACCGAAGATGACGCGGGTGACCAAGCCTTCTTTCTTGCGGCGCAGCAATGAGGTGCGAAGAGCGCCGCGCAGCGCACCTCCCTTCCCCGTGGAGCCGTAGCCGTGAATGATCTTCACCGCGGCGACGCCACTCTGTTTGGCTTTCTTCAGTTCGGCGAGGAGAATCTGGCGAGCTTCTTCGACCGTGGGCATTCCGGCTTCGATGTTGAGGATTTTCACGCCCGCCATGGGGAACTCCAATTGCCGCCCGAAGTGTGATTGTGCCTGAGAGTGAACGGGCAACTCAACCGACCTTGAAATCCAAAGTCGAGGAGGGATTCATCGCACAAAAAACGTGCGATGGAAAACCGCATCTCCACTCCGGGACGGCAAAAAGGCACCGTCCCTTCGGTCGGAATGACAGATTTTGGAAGGTGGATGATATTGAGAGATTCAACTTCGTTTCATGCGCCGCAAGATCACTTCCAGCGTTAAAGATCTGAAATTCTCTGATATGGGCTTCCGCCGATGAGGCAAGGATGTTCAGGCGGACACGAGAAGCGGTTACTGGCGGGAAATGGTCGATGCGCTTGTGACCGATCGCGCTGCCTTCCACGAGGGATTTCCAGCCTTGGCCAGTCCACGCCTCGATGCGGAAGCGCTCCACGTGCTGCCCGTCGTTCAGCCATTCCATGACGAGCGAATGGTCAAAAGTTACCGGCTTCTCAAAATTGGCCTCGAGAAGAGCATGGTGCGAGCCAACTGGCGCCGACCAGAACGTGTTGGGATCGCCATCGAATGCCGAGTCGGCTGGCTGGTGAAGGGGAGTGCGTTCCTTCGCCATTAGATTTTCCCCGTAGCGTTTCCGAATAACTGCACCGAATTCTTCCAGGCGTTTTACATCGGCTTCGGGCAGCAGGCCACGACGGTCGGGAGCGAGACCGAGCATCAATTGGCCACCTCGGCCGATCGTCTCTTCATAGGTGGTAACGAGTTCGGCGACGGACTTAATTGAAGCTTCATCGTTGGGATGCCAGAACCAGTGTTGCTTGTGCAGGGGCGTATCCGCTTCCACAGGCCGCTAGCGAAGATATCCGTGGCGATCGAGGACGTTCCAGTTTTCATAAGGAATGGTTCCGTCCTCGTTGCCTGCCCAGCGGATATCGGCATACTCAAGAAGCGCCGCGTCCGCAAATACCAGCGTATTGGGCTGATAGACGCGGAGATTTTCGATGATGCGCGGGAAATTGTACACATGGCCGGCACTACCTGCTCCATCCAGCCAAAATTCCACAAGGTTGCCGTAGCCTGAGGCCAGCTCCTGCATTTCCGCAACGTAGTAATCGTCGTATTCCGCGGAGTTTTTGTACTTCGGTTCATGGCGGTCCCAGGGAGAAAGATAAACGCCGAAGGCCAGGCCAAATTTACGCGCCGCGTCGGAGACTCGTCGCACCACGTCGCCGTGCCCATTCTCCCAGGGGCTGCTTTTCACGCTGTAGCCGGTTTGGCCGGTGGGCCATAAACAGAAACCGTCGTGGTGCTTGGCCACCAGAACAACGTACTTTGCGCCAGCCGCTTTGATCGCGCGCATCCACTGTTCCGGATCAAACTGCGTGGGAGCGAAAACCTCGGGGCTGGCCGTGCCGTCACCCCACTCGCGATCCAAGTACGTGTTTGGACCGAAATGAATGATGACTCCGAATTCGAGGTCTTGCCATGCTGTCTGTTGTGGCGAGGGCTTGAGGTCGGCGAAGTTCTGGGCGTGACAGGCTTGGGCTGCTGTGAGGCAAAACGCTGAGAAGACTAGTGCGACTATTGGGGCGAATCGTGCTGGGCGAAACATAGCGATTCAGAACCTCGTTCCCCGAATGCTATCGGCGTTTGTTTGATTAGTATCCTACATCGTGATTGGCGTCAGAGGGCGATAACTGCGCGACGCCAACCTCATTCTTGAGAAGCGGGCTAACGCACGAACTGGTGCCGTTCCAACTTGTTGCTACGAATGTCGGCCAGCCAAGAAGCGAGGCGTTGTTTGAGATAGCGCCCTCCTCGTCCCGTTTTCAGGTAACGCTCTCGCCGGCGGGCGTCTTCAATGCTCAAACATCCCTCACAGTAGATCGGACGCAAGGGCCGGCGATGAACGGTGGAACGCACTGCACCCGAGCTGTGTTTCTGCAACCGCGCTCGCAAGTCGCCTGAGCTTGCGATGCAGAATCCTCCATCCTGCCCGCTCAACAAAACGTAGGAGTAGTTCATCGAACATCCCAGCCATTTGGTCAAAATAGTTGGAACGGCACTGGTTCGCCAGGCGACCCTTCCGAGAGAATTTCCCGCGTGAAGCCGAGGCGGAAGAAAGAAACGGCGACCCACGGGAGAGCCGTGGGAGTAGTATGGGCTGTGGCTCGGGGCGAACAGGACTTGTGTAAAGCAAGCTGGGTCGGCCGGGCCGCAGGAGGGCGTGATGAGAATCCTGATCGCGGTCGATGGCTCTGCCTCATCGGATGCGGTGATCCAGGAAGTGGCGGCGCGACCGTGGCCCAAGGGAACGGAGATGTGCCTAGTAACAGCGGTGGACCCGTACTTTTTCACGCGGGCCCCGTTGCTGCTGGAAGAGGTGAAGCAGCGAACAAGCGAGGGCCTGGAACAGAGCGCGCAGCCCTTGCGAGATGCGGGTTGGACGGTAACTACAATGGCGCTGGTCGGAAATCCGCGGCACGGCCTTCCGAAAACTGCGAGCGAGTGGAAAGCCGACTTGATCTTGCTGGGTTCGCACGGGCGGGGGGCATTCAGCCGGCTGCTGCTGGGGAGCACGGCGCAGGCGGTGATGCGCCACGCGACCTGTTCGGTGGAGATCGTAAGAGCGAGGGAGAAGAGCCACGCGGAACGCGCGGGGATGCGCGTGCTGATTCCGACCGATGGATCGGAGTACGCGCAGATGGCGTTGCATGCGGTGGCTGAGCGGCCGTGGCCGGGAGGCTCCGAGTTCCTGATCATCGCTTGCCCGGAATACCCGGTGATCGTCGGCGAGTATCCGTACTATGCGCCGGAACAGTTGACGGAGCTGGCCAAAGGCAGCGAGATGCACGCGGCGGAATCCGCCACGGGCGGCGCTGACCTGCTGGGCAAGGCGGGACTGCGAGTCTCGCGACAAGTGACTGAAGCGAAAGACACGCCTTCGCGCGCTATCCTCGCGGCGGCCGATTCGTGGGAGGCCGACCTGATCGTGATGGGCTCACACGGGCGGCGTGGATTTGACCGCATCGTACTGGGCAGCGTTAGCGAATCGGTGGCCATGCACGCGCGCTGCTCGGTGGAGGTGGTCCGGAAGGCGTGATACGCGTGAGCATGGAAACACAAGATGCGTACGGAATTGGTACGGGCCAAAGGAGAATTGGCCCCGGAAGCGCGAGCAGGCGCTGAGATTTCCAGGAACTTCACGAACGGAAGAGACTAGTGCCGTTCCAATTATTTGGGCCAAATGACGGTCCAAGCATCTGACGCGAACACGGAGAAAGCACTCTCGAAGGGATATGCTGGAACAATTTGGAACGGCACTAGACGGCGGCTTCGTTGTGACGGGCAGCGGCCACCATGGGCTGCGGCAAGGCGCAATCCACGATCTGATTGATCGCGTAGATGGATTCCCTTTCGCAGGAACGGCAGCGCAGAACGAAGACCCGAGAGACGAGCAGGAACTGCGAATCATTGTCCTCGTGCGTTCCCAAGCAAGCGCTGTCCTTCTTGCTTACGATACTGGGAATGCGCACGGGCTTCCCGCAGTGTCGACACAACACACCGCGAAAATGTTGACTAACTGGTTCGGCGGACATCAGGACAACTCCTTGGACAGATTTCAGCGGGGGCTTCGGAAGCAGAAGGATACTGAATCACCGATGAATTTGTCTACACCAAGATAAGGTTTCCACAGGGCGAAAGAATGTGACTGGGGTCACAGGGGAAAATAATTCTAAGTGGTTTAAAACAATGTGCTTGCAGGTCGTGCGGAGACTCTGAGTGGGGCTTGGGGCCGCGTTTTCGCAGTGGAAAAACCCCGCCCTTTTTTTCTGCCCGCCAACCTAAACCTCCGGCCTGGGCGACGGGAGCAGGTGCTGGTGGTAGCGAGGACCGGGGGGCGTGGCCGCCTGGAAGGTGGAGAAGACAGCGGAATTGCCTCGAAGGGAGACGGAAACATCTGCGCTGTAGCCAAGCAAAATTGAGGAGATTTTGGTGGAGCCGATGGGATTCGAACCCACGACCTCCTCGATGCCATCGAGGCGCGCTCCCAACTGCGCCACGGCCCCACTGGAGGAACTTCCAAAAGTTTACCACAGATTGGTGAGCGCCTGGAGCAGCGGGCCACGCAGAATTGCAGGATTGATTGCCCGCTGGCGCCGCCGGGAGTCTCGCCGAGGCGTTTCCCGCCAAACGAAAGCAGGGAACGTTGGGCGGCAGTTTTGCAGGTTTTTCATCGCGGGGGGCGGCGGGCTTCCAGTAGAATGCTGGCATCATGGCGAAACTCACTTTTCTGGGCGCAGCAGGTTGCGTGACGGGGTCGAAGTATCTTGTGGAAGCGGCCGGCAAGAAACTGCTGGTGGATTGCGGATTGTTTCAGGGCACGGAGGATTTGAAGGAGCGCAACTGGAATCCACTGCCGGTGGATTTGAACACGATCAGCTACGCGGTTCTGACGCACGCGCATCTGGACCACACCGGATGGCTGCCGGTGCTGGTGCGCGACGGTTTCCGCAAGCCGATCTTTGCCAACCCGGCGACGATCGAGCTGGCGGAACTCCTGCTGAAGGATTCCGGGCACTTGCAGGAAGAAGAAACACAGGACGCCATCAAGCACAGGTGGAGCAAACACCCGCAACCGCGGGCGCTCTACACATCGGACGACGTCGATCCGGTGCTGCGGCTAATGAAGCCGATGCCGCGCAACGGCGGCTTCGACATTTCGCCGGAATTCCACGTGGAGTCGTACGATGCCGGACACATCCTGGGCTCCTCCAGCCTGGAGCTGACGATTACGGAGAACGGCAAGAAGACGGTCATCGTGTTTTCCGGGGATATCGGCCGCTACGATCAGCCCATCCTGAATGACCCCGTCACGCCGGTGACAAAGCAGATTGACCTGCTGCTGTGCGAATCCACGTATGGCGACCGCGAGCACGAATCGGGCGATCCGCTGGAATTGCTCAGCAATGTGGTGAATCGCGTGGTGAAGCGCGGCGGGTCCATCGTGATTCCCGCGTTTGCGATCGGGCGCACGCAAACTTTTATGTATTACCTGCGGCAACTGGAAAATCTGCAGCGCATCCCGAAGGTTCCGGTATATGTGGACAGCCCGATGGCGCTGAGCGCCACGGATTTATACCTGAAGCATAAGGAAGATCACGACCTGCTGTTTGCGCGCGACGAACAGAACGGCGGCGATCCCTTGAGCGTGCACGAATTCCACCTGACGCGCAGTGCGGAAGAGTCCAAGCAGATCAACAATGTGAAGACCCCGTGCATCATCATCTCCGCGAGCGGCATGGTGACCGGAGGGCGCGTGCTGCATCACCTGGCGCAGCGCTTGGGGGACGCGCGGAACGCCGTGATCCTGGGCGGTTTCCAGGCCGAGGGAACGCGGGGACGCGCCTTGCAAGAGGGGGCGAAGACCTTGAGCCTGTTTGGGCAGGTCGTTCCCGTACTGGCAGAGATCGTGGAGATGGGACAATTTTCGGCGCACGCTGGGAAGAGCGAGTTGCTGCGGTGGCTGACGGCGCTGCAGGTGCCGCCGAAGCAGGTGTACCTGACGCACGGGGAGCCTGCGGCGGCACAATCGTTGCAGCAAGCTATTACGGAGAAGTTCCGGTGGAAGGCCTCGGTGGCGCGTTATTTGGATGCGATTGCGGTGGGGTAAAGGGTAACGCGGGAACTTTTTGGACCATTGTCAGGCGAGACTATGGGAATGCATATTCCGCCCTGAGAGATTACTTCAAATTGACAATGAATCTTATTGAGGGCAGGAAACTTTTTTGTGGGTAGCTTCGTCTATATGTGCAAGACCACTCGCGGGGTAGGAAGCTAACCACCACAGGGCAACCGACCGATAGCTTCCTACCCCTTAACTACATCCAGAACAAAGGTGCGAAGGAGAAGGTGTGAACTTCTGCCGGCTGAGTGTCTGCTACGATACAGCCAAAGCGGCCCGTTTGGTAGGGGTGTCTTGCGACATCGGCGGAATTTCGGTCAGGGTCAGCCCAGCCACAAACATGGGCGTGGGGGCGACGCGTCCCCAACGGTTGAGCTCCCAGCGAGCGCGAAGAAAACGCACTTCCGGGCGCAGGGAGAGATCCAAAACCATTTTGGTAGTGCCGCGATAGAACTGTTGCGGGATTTTCAGGTACGGCTTCTTGCCGAAGTCCTGGCCATCCGCGGAGCCCCATAGCGAAACCTCCAAGGACTCCTGCTCAATCTGCTCGGTGACGCTGAGCTCGCAGAGGAAGGTGCGGGTGGAGGTGGCGGAGATATCGAAGGGCTGGCCATCAGCGCTGGATTCCAGCTTGGTTTGCGGCGGAATAATGGAAAGTTCAAGGGGCACGGTGGGGTTCCTTCCTTGAAGGGGAGATTTTAGCACAAGGGAGAAACGGGTAGCGGGGCAGCTTCCGCCGCACGTTACATGCCCAAGTCAAGCCAGCCGCGGAAATCTCAACTACCCAGAACGCCGTTTCTGGGGAGGTTGAACACAAATGAGACGGTCAGGTGTTCACTTGTGGGAGAATGTGTTCTGGACCTCTCGATTTTCTGGCAAACATGTACAGGAAGGCTTTTTCGGCCTGTGGTGCTGCAATTACTGAATAGGCCACACGCGAACTGGTTAGAAAAACTTAGGGGAGAAAATGCGCGCAATATGGACTCGAATAGCCGTGCTCCTAATTGCATCCATCTTCCTCGGCTGTGGCGAACCAGAGAAGGAATCTGACGGCACGAATCCGACACTGTTCGAAGTTCGGCAACAATGCGAGGAGATAGCAGCGTTCTTCCCGGTTTCTCTCGCTCTCGCCCGCCGCTGGGTCCCACAAGCGTTCAACTTGGAAGTTGATGCCCAAGGAGACGCAGGGGGTGCTCTTATTTTCATGAATTGCCCGGATTACTACTCGCTCACAACCCCGAACTCCCCTCCCCTCAAGCTAGGTGAGAACACTGCGCCCGGGTCTGTCGTTCATTTGTGGTTCATGCTCCAGGGTCCTGCTCAGGTCCTCCCGGTTCCAGGTGCGGAAGTAACGGCGCCGACCCAATACGCTTATGCCGTGGCGGACTTGGTCACCAGCCCAACCGCGGCCCGGGTGTACCGACGTGCCGGGAAGAATGCCGTTCCTATCAGCGGTACCACCCTGGTAGACGAAGGAAAAGGACAGACGGGCGAAATTAGATTCACCAATGGAGGTAAGATTACCCTTAACGCGTACACACCGACGCAGTTTCCGACGCCTCTCCGGGTTGGCGGAAATGTTTGGAACTGGTACGTTAACGGTCCCGTGGAAATGGGCAAAAATCTCGGCGGTCAGCTCGATCCCGCCGTGGGCAACACAAAAAACGTCAACACAACTCGGGTAATGTTCCTGGCTACCGTACCTGGACCCCCCAACACCACCCACGTGAGTATCAACGCCGAACCAGGCACGGCCTTCGCGGATTACTTCGGGTCCAGCCACGTAATGGCATCTCGGGCCACGTTTTTCAGGCCGAACAACATCGTGAACAACTCGAGTCGTGGCAAGCTAGCCTGGACAACCTATCCTCCATATACCTTGAATTGTCCCCCCCTTCTTCCGAAGTAACCACGGTGTAACAGGCGGGAAAACGCCAATCATTCATGAAATGCTCCCATTCTCCCGAAGTCCCGTTCGAGGAAGATGTTGTAGGCCCAACCAACTTCACTCGGTTGCGGGATCGGATAATCGGAGCCGAGGCGCGGTCAGCTTACGTAGATCGCCGTGCTAGGCGGGCATCGGAAACCTCCACAAGCGAACGCGGAGCTGCGCTAGATGTGGAGATGAGCGAAGCGGGCTTCGGCGGCGGCTAGGGTTGCTTCTTTTTTGCAGAAGGTGAAGCGGACCTGGAAGGCGCCGTCGCGGGCGTCGTTGCAGAAGCTTGAGCCGGGTACGCAGGCAACGCCGATGTGCTCGACAAGATATTTGGCGAAGGAGACGTCGCGCGATTCGGCGGGATATTTGGCTTCGTCGAAATGGAAGCGGGAGATGTCCGTCATGATGTAGTAGGCGCCGCGGGGCTTGTAAACGGTGAAGCCGGAGGCCGTGAGGATTTTCAGAAGACGCTCGCGCTTCGCGGCGTAGTTTGCGGCCAGCTTGTCGTAGTAGGACTGCGGCGATTTGAGCGCCAGGGCGCCGGCTTGCTGCAGCGGAGCGGCCGCGCCGACGGTCAGAAAATCGTGGACCTTGCGGATGGCTTGCGTGGTTTCCGGCGGGGCGATGGCCCAGCCGACGCGCCAGCCGGTGACGCTGTAGGTTTTGGACATGCCGTTGATGACGATGGTGCGGTCGCGCATGCCGTCCAGGCGGGCCATGGTGATGTGCTCGGCGCCGTCGTAGATGATGTGCTCGTAGATTTCGTCGGTGATGCAGTAGGCGTTCCAGCGCACGCAAAGGTCGCGGATGAATTCGAGTTCGGCGCGGGTGAAGACTTTGCCGGTGGGATTGTTGGGCGTGTTGAGGATGATGGCCTTGGTGCGCGGACCAAAGGCGGCGGCCAGTTCCCTCTCGTCGAAGGTCCAATCGGGCGGGCGAAGCTTTACGAAACGCGGTGTGGCGCCGGAAAGTATCGCGTCCGGGCCGTAATTTTCGTAGAAAGGCTCGAAGACCACTGTTTCGTCGCCGGGATTGATGATGGCCATCATGGAGGACATCATCGCTTCCGTGGAGCCGCAACAAATGGTGATTTCGCGCTCCGGGTCCACGGTGATGCCTTGGGTGCTCGCGAATTTTTCGACGATGGCGTCGCGCAGGGGTTTCGCGCCCCAGGTGATGGCGTACTGGTTAATGTCGTCGGCAATGGCCTGACGCGCGGCTTCCTTGATTTCTTCGGGCGCGGCGAAATCGGGAAAACCCTGGGAAAGATTGACGGCGTTGTGCTGCAGCGCCAGCCGCGTCATTTCGCGAATGACCGATTCGGTAAATTGCTCAGCCTTGGCAGAAAGCATGCGGCGGGTGATGTGCGTGATGTTGACTTCGGGAGTGGACATGGGAATTTATTGTAGCAAAGGGGCGGCGTGGAGCGAGTGGATGGGGATATCAGATATCAGCGATCAGTGATCAGGAAGCAAGAGAGTTTGTGGCATTAGTTCGAAAGAGCCCACCCTTCGCAAAAAGCGCCAAGGGTGGGGCACCCTCAAGTTCATGGTTTGGTGGTGTGAGAAGGAAAACCCAAGAGCAGAGCAAGGAATCGCTGTGCCACCCGCCGGTCCGCCCCGCAACACCATTCGGGACGCAACCAACGTGCCTCAGAAGGCGGAGCCTACAAAGAATAAAGCAAGCAGACTAGCGGGAGTGGATGGCGGCGGAAACCGTGGTTTTGGAGGGTTCGCCGTAGAGCAGGCGGTACATGGTGGCGTTGCGCAGAACGATCTGGACGTACTCGCGCGTTTCGGTGAAGGGGATGGATTCGACGAATTCGGGAAATTCCTCGTAGGTGCGTTCCGCTTTCCACTGGGCGAGGCGATCTTCTCCGGCGTTGTAAGCAGCGGCAGCGTATTCGAGTGCGCCGGTGGTGCGCGTCAGCTCGGCGATATAGAGCATGCCCAGCTCGATGTTCACCTCGGGATCGAAGAGCGAAGATTTGGTGTAGCGGACCTTGCGCTGCTTGGCCAGGCGGCGGCCTTCCTTGGGCAGGATCTGCATGAGGCCGATGGCATTGGCGTGAGAAACGGCGTCCGCCTGGAAGGTCGATTCCTGGCGGATGAGGCCGGCGGCGAACATGGCATCGAAACTGTTGCGTTCGGCTTCGCGGCGCAGTGTGGCTTCATAAGGCAGCGGAAAGAGAACCTTCCACGCGTTCACCGGAACATCCTTGAACGCGCGCGCATCGAAATTCGTGACCGCCATGCGGCCATAGGCCATGCCCGTGCCGAAGTGGCCCTGATCGAAGGCGGCTTGCGCGGCTTCGACGAGGAAGCGCGACGAAGCCGTGGCGGCGAAGGCGGCTCTCAATTCGAGTTCAGCGGAAGCATCGAACGCGATGGTGCGCAGTGCTTGCGCGCGATTCCAGCGGTCGGCGACGCTTGGCGCGACAGCTTCGTCAAACGCGCGCAGCGGCGGTGCGGGCGGAATTTGCGCGAGGAAGTCCACGGGATCCGATTCGCCCGAGCCAAGCTTTTCCAGGTGAGCCGCAGCATACTCCGCGAAATAGCTGGTGGGAAACCGCTCGATGGCTTTCGCGTAGTAGGCGCGCGCATGAGCGGGATTTCCGCCGCGCTCGGCGTTGCGTCCAAGCCAGTAAAGGGCGTTCACCGCCGCTGGGGAAACGGGATATTTGCGCAGGAAAATGCTCATCTTGTCGTCCGCGTAAGGCAGCCTATCGAGATAAGCGACCCAGGCGATGCGCCATTCCGCGTTGTAAGCGTTCTTGCCGGCAGGGAAAGCGTCGAGGACGCGCTGGTAATAACTGACGGCCTTGCTGCGTTCGAGCTCCACCCAGTAATAATTTCCGCCGGCCATCAGCGCTTCCTCGGCCCAGCGGCTTTGCGGATACTTTTCCCATATTTTTTCGATGGCCGCGAGCATTTCGCCTTCGTTTTTCTCGGAGCGATAGGCCTGCGAGAGTGTGTAGAGACGCTCCGCATCCGCTTCCGGATCGCTGACATTCAGCGAAGCAAGCAACTTGATTGCGGGTTTCGGAAGCTGGCGGCACTCCGCAATGCGCACCAGAGCGCGCTGGCGCGTGGGGTTGGCGGGATCCTTCAACATGGCCGCGAGCTTCTCGTACTCCGCGCGCGCTTCTTTCCATTTGTGCGCATCGTAGAAGTCCTGAGCGCGCTGGTCCTGCAACTCCCCGGTAGCGTAGGGAAATTCGCTGTGAAGCGCCTTGTTCAAGCGCGGCAGCGCGATTCCGGCATCATGCGCTTCATCGGCCAGCGGAAATTTATAGTACAGCGTCTGGTAATCCTTGGCGGCGGGCACAAGGTGACGAGCCGCTTCATTGGCGCGGGCACGCTCCAGCAGCAGGCCCGGCTTCGAGGAAGTGCCGGGATAAGCGGCGAGCGCGTCGAGACCATCCTGCGGGCGGCCAATCTGCACCGCCGCGGGCACGTAGGCCTCCAGCACTTGCTCCTTGATGGCGGTGCTGGGGTAGTTCGTCAGAAGCGTGGTGAAATCCTGAATCGCTTGGCCATTCTTATTCAGGGCATGCTCGCTTTGCGCCGTCCAAAAGAGCGTGTACTCGTACAGAAGCGTGTCGGCCTTGGCTTTCTGGAGCCAGACGAGGGCTTGCTGCGCGTGGGCGTGGGAGTACTCCTCGTAGCCCAGAGCGAGGGCCGCGCGTAGCCCCCAAACGCTGGCGGAATTCTTGTTGGCGAAAGTGGCGAGCTTTTCGTAAGAGCCGGGAGTGCCGAGATGAACGTCGCGGGCGAGAAGAGCGAGCTCTTTTTGCGCGGCGGCATCTTCGGGAGTCGCGGCATCGAGCGCCGGCGCCGAGGTATTGGTCTTGCAACCGCTGCGGCACGCGGGCGACTTGGCCTTGGCGGGTTTTTTCTTTTTGTGGGCAGTGTTTTGCGGGGTCGTGGAAACGTTGCGGACGGCGGCGGGCGATTGCGGCGCAGTGGCAACGGAGGCGTATGAGAAACCGCCGGGTACCAGTGACGCGCAAAGCCCCAGCGCTAGAGCGCGCTGCACGATGGTGAGCGTCGCGGTGCGCTTAGCGCGATTTGCCAGCCGTGGCGTAAGGGTATTCGCCGAGCAAGGAAGAGTCTCCGTCAGCAAGGATCTCCACCAACCAGCGATAAAAATAATCGACTGGGTGGTCCATGATGGGCTTGAATCTGCGGTCGTATTCTCGATGGGCTTTCTCAATGTCATCTTTCAGTCGGATGCAGATATCTCTGTGTTCGCGGCCCAGTCTAACCAGTTCTGGTCGCAACATCTTAATATCCTGCATCGAAACTTTGGCCACACGATTTGCGCGGCGGTGGAGTTCCTGTTCCTCAGGAGTTAACTGGTTGATGTCGAACTCGGAGTCGACGCCAGCCACACCCGGAGGCAATTCCAATTCTACAGGAGCGAGAGGCGGAGGCGTGGGCTCAAGGTCATAGGAAGGAGGTTCCACCGGTTCCAGTGGCGCGGGAGCCGCGGCGCTCGGGGCGGCATCTTGAGGCACCGGAAGGCTGGGCGCCGGGCGTTGCGGCGCGGCGGGTGTTCCGGCGGCCGCGATGCCAATGGCCTGAGTGATGCTCTCTTCCAAAGGGCTGCGGGGACCCGCTTGCAACGCCATGGCAATGAAGCGGGACAACACGTCCATGGAAGCGGTCAGGGCGGCCGCGGCCGTTTGCGCGCGCAGCATCGGAGGAAGAGCGTTGGTGGGGCGGCTGCTGGAGCAGGCCGCGACGACATCGCCGATCGCCTGCGTGAGTTCCTCGTTGGTGCGCTTAATACGCTCGAGGTTATCGCGCACGGCGCGCGCCACCGCTTGTTCCATCGGATTGGGTTCAGGTGCCATGGCAATCTTCGGCATTTTCGCCGGAAATTCTCCCGATTCTTCATTTTGGGAGCAACGCAGCGGGGAGTCAACCGGGACAGAGGGAGCGTGTGACCAATTGTTGCTCCTACGCGGGGGGTGAGACGTAACCAATTGAGAACAGAGTGGTTGGGGCAGCGAGGCGGTCGGCTGAAGAGTCGGTCTCTCGCAACTCAGGGATCTGGGGGACGCGGAACGCCACCTGTCCACCTCCACATATAAGGATGCGCTTGGGGGGAGCAGGGTTGAGCCCTGCTCCGCGAAGCAGACTAAGGGACGACGGGCAACAGAAGAGCAGAAGGGTGCGCCGCATCGTGAAGGATGGTGTTGGTGGCGCTAGCCCACTTGGCGGAAGTGGCCGCGGATTCGCCCGTGTTCAGATTGCGATCAAAACGCGGGAAATTGCTGCTGGAGACTTCGAGGCGGATGCGATGGCCTGCGCGAAAAACGTTGCTGGTGGCCCAGAGATCGATGGCGAGGGAGTAGACCTTGCCCGGCGTGAGGAGCGTGGAGGTTTCCTGCGAATCGCGATATTTGGCGCGGAGGATTCCTTCGGCGATGTTGATGGCGGAACCGTCGGAATACACATCGACGAGCTTGGCGGTGAAGTCGGTGTCCACCGCGGAGGAGGAGGCGAAGAATTCGAGGCGCACGGGGCCTGTAACTTCGAGGTCGTGTTCGAGTGGCGGTGTCGAATAAATAAGAACGTCGTCGCGCTCCTCCACAGCGCGCTGGTCTTTCGGGCCGGGTGCAAGATGCACGGGATCGCCACCGAGCGCGCCACCGATGGTGGGCACGGGTTTGCCGGGGTCATAGGTGAACTTGTCCGCGGGTTCGGAGGCGGCCGCGGAGGTAGATAAAGAGCCATTGCCGCGGGAAGAGTTGGCGGCGCCCTGCGAGTGTAGAAAATACCGGGTGGTCTTGGCGCGAGCGAGCGGCCAGTCGTCTTCCGGTCGCCATTGATTGGGGCCCATGACGAAAATCGTGATGGGTTTGCCGGTAGCGAATTCGTTTTGCATGCCCTTGAAGAGAAAATCGTACCAACGGAGGGTGACATCGTATTCGTCGTATTTTGCGGCTTCAGGGCCGAAGTCGAGGTCGCCAATTTTGCGGCCGCCACCGGCGTGGCCGCCGATGACGACGAGAAGACGCTGGCCTTGGCGGGCTTCTTCGGTTGCGGCGCGGGCTTTCAGGCCAGCGTAGTTGCGAAGAGAGCCGCCCAGGAAGATGTCGTACCAGGCGGCGATATGCAGCGCGGGAACCCGAATATCGGGGTAGTGATCTTCGAGGTTCAAGCGCTTCCAATAGGCATCGTAGGCGGGATGGGCGAGCCAATCGAGGAAGTACGGAGCAAGAGTAGGAGTGGAAGCAGTGGCAACACCTGGCGCCGGGAGATTGAAAAGCGGATAGGTGGTGAGGGGAAGAACGTCTTCACCGATGCGGGCGTTGGTGGCTTTTTGGACCGAGCGATTGAGGGTGTCCTGTGCCAGGCGCGAGGTCCAGGATTCGTCGAACCATTGTTCGAAGGCGCCGCCCTGGTAGGTCCAATTTTCGTGATAGTTGCTGGCGGTAACACCTGGACAGATACCGGTGAGATGCGGGGGATGAGCCGTGGCGGCGAGCATTTGCGTGGCGCCTACGTAGGAACCGCCGAACATGCCGACCCTGCCGTCGGAATAAGGAAGAGCGGCAGCCCACTCAACGGTGTCGTAACCGTCTTCAGCTTCGTGGATGAAGGGATACCAGTCTCCCTCGGAGGTGTAGCGGCCGCGAACATCCTGGATGACCACGACGTAGCCGCGCGTCGCGGCCAAGTACGCAAAATTCATGCTCCCACCAGATTTGTTGTAGGGAGTGCGCTGGAGGAGCACGGGGAATTTTCCGTCGGCGTCCGGGCGATAGATATCGGCGCGAAGAGTGACGCCGTCGCGCATTTTCGCGCTTACATCGCGCTCGACTCTGACGGCATAGTGTTCAGCAGCGAGGAGCGGTGAAATGAATAAGGCCAGCAGGAGGAAGAGGGTCGACTGGCGGAAAAAGAGCAGTCTCGATGTCATCGGGGATCTCCAAGATTAGCTGGAGAGATGGTAGCGCGTCCGAGGATGTGCGGGGGAGACAAGAAAGAAGGAGAAGAAAGAAGAGGGCGAAGAGCAGGATAAGTCGCGGGAGACGGAGTGGAGGGCCAGCGTCGCGCAGCGGAGGACATTCGTTTTTAGGGACGAGACACTAGATTCCGTAGGGGGAACGGGGAACCTGGGGCGTGGTAAAATAAAGGTCTAGGGGGCGACACGGTTTCGACGGAAGCTGTCGCGTCTCGAAGGCATGCCGGGGCCCACCCGCCCGTAACAGGATGGAAACTAGAACTGCCAACAACAACTTGGCACTTGCTGCTTAATTA
>Ga0187873_1000575_pt1 | contig 36577 bp, 30 predicted proteins | sample June2016WEW_16_1_2_FD_133012 | JGI IMG/M metagenome (GOLD analysis project Ga0187873, IMG submission 133012) | Peatland microbial communities from SPRUCE experiment site at the Marcell Experimental Forest, Minnesota, USA - June2016WEW_16_100 | ecosystem: Environmental > Terrestrial > Soil >...
CGCGTTCGTAGAGCTCCAGGATGCGCTTGCGGATCGGAATCGGTATGGCTCGCATGAGCACACTCTGCCATAAAAGTCTGTCCTTGGCAAGCTACATTATTTATGGAAATGCTCTAGCCTTCGTACCGCCTCCGGGCCCATCAGTCTAGAGGCTTAGAAACATAACTTCAAGGAGGTCGAGCTGGACTGACTGAAGAGGTGTGACTGTAGGACGTAGACTCCTCGCGGTACTTATATCATAATAGCGCGCTTGGTTAGGAGCCCTTGAAGGAGGAATAGGATTAATGACTAGAGCAAACAGACGGAATTTCATTTCAAGTTTAGCCACAGGTGTTGCCGCCTTAGGTATGAGCAGCAACACGGGGGCCACATCGGAAAGGAATTCAACAGCACACGGAGCCCGCAAAAGCTCAAAGCAGAATCCAACCTCGCCCGTACCCGCGGTTGAATTAGGTCCCACGGGGATCGCCAAGAAGTTTTGGATCGACCCGAAGATTGCCGCTTTCCCTTCCGGCCGCTGGAGGAAAATCTGGCTGGATTTTCACAACTCGCAGTACATCCCCAGCATCGGCGAGAAGTTCAACGCCGACGAGTGGGGTGACCGCTTGCAGGCCGCCAACGTCGACTCCATCGTGGTTTTTGCCAAAGATATGCACGGTTACTTTTACTACCCCAGCGCTTATGGCCCTGTGCACAAGGGTCTGGCGCTCGACCTGTTGGGAGCGCAAGTGACTGCCTGCCGCAAACGCAATATTCAGGTTCGCGCCTACTACTGCACCACCTGGGACAACTACCTGGCGGAGAACCACCCCGAATGGCTGGTCTTCAAGCGGGACCGGACAACCTACCTGGCCAAGTTCGACGCCACTCCGCATTGGACAGCGCTTTGCCTGGCGCACGAGGATTTTGTTCAGCTCATGCTGAACCACGTCAAGGAGTATGTTTCCCGCTACGAACTCGATGGCGCGAGTTTTGATATGCCCGTCCCGATCGATGGCGAATGTTTCTGTTCCGAGTGCCTTCGCCAGTTGCGCGCTAAGGGCTTGGACCCGTTTGACACTCAAGTGCAGCATGAACACAAGCACGCCTTGCACAAAGCCTTCATCGCGCGGATTTGGGACACCGTGAAGGCGTCGCGCGCGAACTGCACGGTGGATTTCAACGGGCAGTGCGTTTACGGGCTCGGCCAACGAGTGGCCTTCATGGACAGCCTCGATATGGAAGCATTGCCAACCGCCTTTTGGGGTTACTACTACTTTCCCACCCTGGTCCGCTACACTCGCAACTTTGGAGTCCCCACCTACGGCCTCACGGGTCGTTTCGAGACATCTTGGGCAGACTTCGGCGGGCTGAAATTGCCAGCGCAACTCGAGACTGAAGTCGCCAGCATCGTGGCCAATGCTGCGCGGTGCGATATCGGGGACCAAATGCCGCCTAGTGGCCGTCTGGATCCTGCTGTTTACCACGTAATTGGCAAGGCTTACGGGCGCATCAAAGCCATTGAGCCCTATCTGGACCAGGCAGCGCCGGTGACGGAAGCTGTGCTCCTGACGGGAGGTCTGCCGCTCGACTCGCCGGGGACAGAGACCAATTACGGCTTAGTGAAAATGATGATCGAGTCGCGTCTGCAGTTTGACGTGCTCGAGCCCGAAGCAGCCTGGGAGCGTTACCCTTTGGTGGTCCTGCCAGATGATCTTGAGGTCGATGATCGCCTGGCGTCCCGGTTGCACGAGTTCGTGGACCAGGGTGGCGCTCTGGTGGCCGTCCATCGGAGCGGGCTGATCGCCGGGAGCGAAAAGAGTTGGCTGGAACGTTACGGTTTATCTTACGCGGGAATGTCGCCCTTCAAACCCGCCTACCTGGTTCCTCAGACCAACATGACCGGGGACATCCCCTCCTTCGAATACGCTTTATACGAAGGGGCTTCACAGTGGCGCGCCCATTCTCCGGCAGTCACACTGGCCTTGCTGGGCGAGCCGCTGTTCCAGCGTAGCCCCGAGCATTACACCAGCCACGCGCAGACTCCATTTGACCATACCACCCAATACGCTGCCCTGGCACAGAGCGGGCGGGTGGCTTTGATCGCGTTTCCACTGGGCCTGAGCTACTACAAGGAAGGCTACTGGATTTACCGGCGTGCCTTCCAGAAGGCCATTGCCGAACTGCTTCCTGCCCCCCTTGTCCAGAGCAACGCGCCGCTGAGCGCAGAAATCACGCTGACTCATCAAGCGGCTGGGCAGGCAAGCGGACGCAAAGAGCGGTATCTCGTGCACATCGTGAGTTTCTCGCCTTTGCGCCACACCCCAAGCCATCCCGATTATCACGAGGACCCGATTGCATTGACCGACGTCACGGTGAGAGTGAACCTGCCGATTCACGCCTCGACGGCGCAGGCGGTGGTTGCCGGCGCCACTTTGCCTGTAAAGCGGACGCAGGCAGGAGGGGTGGAAGTCACCGTTCCGCGCGTGCCCATTCACGAAGTGGTGAGTCTTGAAGTGGCGTGATATCCCAGCCCGACTTGCGATGGAATGGGGTGGCCGCCTGAGCAGCCGCGCAAGCACGCAGGAACGTATTCAAAAACCCCGTGGGCAAGCAGGTCAATGCACGCGAGGCCCTCAAGTTCTGGATGTCCTGGGGCTTGAGGATGGCCGGTGTGTAGTGCCAGCTGCCTTGCAGGACGAAAGCTAAAATCAAGCTGATTGGAGAACACCCTGATGAAACGCCGCGAATTTCTCAAGAATATGGTGGCCGGTGCCGCGCTTGCGGGCTCCGTTCCAATGGCATGCGCGCTGGACGATCCTCCAGCCAGTTCGGCTCCCGAGACCACGCTTTATCTCATCCCCAACACCCACGATGTCGTCTCGGGATGGCTGACAGACTTTCAGGTAGAACGTAACACCTCGCTCAACAACTACCTCGACCACCTCGATCGCGTTCGCGACGACCCGAACTACAAGTTTGCTTTTTCTGAGGTGCCGAATCTTCTGTCCTTGATTCAATTCGCCCCTGAACGCCTGGAAGAGCTCAAACAGCGGGTCGCCGAAGGCCGCGTGGAGCTTTGCAATGCCTGTTTCCTGGAGTCCACAATCAGTCTAAGCGGCGGAGAGACTCTGGTTCAGCTCATGGTGCAGGGACTTCGCTGGTACGAGCAGGTGCTCAAGATTCGGCCGCGCTACGCCTGGATGATCGATATCGTGGGCGCGCATCAACAATTGCCGCAATTCGTGGCCGGTCTTGGCTTGGACGGAGTGTTTTTCACCCGCCATAATCCTGCTTCCAAGAATGCCTTCTGGTGGGTGGCGCCGGATGGCACGCGCGCGCTGGCAATCTGCAATTCACCCATCTACACAGATTTCTCCGTGCTCTTTACGACCGAAACGCCGTTGACTTCCGCAGATTTCGAGGACATGGCCAAGCAGATTGCCCCGAAGAAGCAGGATAGCGCCAGCCCGCATATCGCGCTCTCACTAGCCGGTGCTGACGACTACAGCACGGCTCCCCGGCGCAAGCAGTACCCCACCGAGTTCCTTGCCGAGTGGCGGCGCCGTTATCCCAGCATCGAAATCCGCTTTAGCACCCCAAGTGATTACGTTAATGCTTTGCAGCGAGAGATCCAGAGTGGCGAGACGCGACTGGAAGAGTACCGGGGCGGGACTCTCTATTCCTGGAACGCCTTTTGGGTGGATATCCCGTCCATCAAGCGGGCTCACCGGGAGCACGAACAACTCCTGCTTGCCGCAGAGATGCTGGCCACGGCGGGAAGCCTCAAAGCCGATTCCACTTATCCTTCGCAGGCGCTGGCGGATGGCTGGATTCTGCTGCTCATGAACACCGACAGGAACGTCTTGTGGGGGTCAGCCGCCGGAGAACCCTTCGTGAGCAAGCAGGCCTGGAACGTTGAAGACCGTTACCACGCGCTGCAGGCCATAAGCCGGGACGCGGCGAGGAAGTCACTGCAAGTTCTCACGCAGCGGGGCGACGGGTTGGTGGCGTTCAATTCTCTAAACTGGCGCCGTAACGATCCCCTTGAATTTCGCGTGGCGGCGGGTAAACGTCTGGCCGGACGGGTGTGTGAGGTGGACCCCGAATCCCCTGAAACCTTGATTTGCCAAACTGATCTGGGTCCTCTGGGCCTCACCTCGTTGGAACTGGAAGCCGCCGAACCCGAACACCTTAAGGAAATCGCCCTGCCGGAGGAAATTGAAAACGACTACTACATCGCTCGCATCGACCCCAAAATCGGTGCTATGGTTAGCCTCAAGGTGAAGCCCCTCAGGGATGAGTTGCTGGGAGGACGAGCTAACGTCCTGGTAGCCGAGGATGCCATCTCGGCTCTGAAGAAGGCGCCTACTTTTGGCGCGGATTTCTTGGCGCCCCAGCCCGAGCGCAAGGTGTTGGCGCGGAGCACGGACTTCCCCCCTCATTTACGCGCCCTTCGCGGACCACTCTCCACGATTGTCGCGATCACCTCTGACTTTTATGGCGGGGGGCGTCTCGAGCAACGGGTTCGGTTCTACCACCAATATCCCCGCATCGATTTCGAAGTCCGACTTGATCTACACGCCCAAGACGTCCTGATCGCGGCTGACTTTCCCCTGCTCAATGAGGTGGTGGAACGCACGCGAGGCATACCTTACGGCTTTGAATCCCGAGATCCCCGCCATCCTTTTGTCCCGCCAGAGTATCACATGACCTGGGAAGAGGGGCTGATCGGTTACACGGAAACGATCCTGCCGGCGATACGCTGGTCTGCTTACCGACAAGCGGGACCAGGTGGCTTGGCCATTCTGGATCGTGGTCTGCCTTTGCGCGAGGTGCACGGGTCGCTGGTGATCCTGGGGCTTGTCAATGCAGTTTCCAGCTACCACAAATATCCGAACGAATTGCTGAACAGCCAGGGTTGGAACGTCTTTTCTTACGCGTTGGTTCCGTATCCGGGGTCGTGGCAGGAGGCTGCCATTCCAAAACTGGCGTACGAATTCAACGCGGCGGTGCTGACACGAGTAGAGAGCGCCGTCAAACCGGAGATGCCGTTCGTGACCACTACGCCCAATGTCATCGTGGAGGCCATGCGTCGCCTTCAAAACCAGGTCGAGGTTCGGCTGTACGAATGGCAGGGCAAGGCGGGGGAGGCGGATATACTCCTGCATCTGCCGCATAGCGGGGCGGTGAGGACGAACTTGAACGGGGCACAGACAGAGGCATTAATTGAATCCCCGACGTACAAGATCCAGGTGCGCCCGCAGGAAATTGTGACCCTGCGGTTCAGTGTAGATTCTGCGGTAGCGGAACCGGAACCTCTCCGCAGTTGGGAGCGCCTCGTGCCTGCGAACAAGCGGCAATACCTTGCCAAGCGAATGACCGAGAAGGGGCACGCGGGGGAATTTAAGTAAAATCAGGTAAGATAAAATCTCTTTGCGCGAAAAGATTTCAATTAAGAGCAGAAATCTTCGGCTCAATCCCATCCGAGAAACGATTAAAGGGGGATAAGCTGGTTCAGTGCGGAAGTGAAGAGGAACCGTGATCAACAACCGAAGCGCGGGCCCTCAAGAGGCGTGAAGGCCTACGCTCGAAACATCCGCAGCGCATTACAGAACGCGGCGTATCGCGTGATAGACCACCAGAACGACGATTGCACCCAACACGGCCACCACCAGACTGTAGATGCCAGTGACAAGAGGGGCAGGGGCGGGAAAGTGTCGCAGGCACGGATCGAAAGAGGGGCACTTGCGGTCTCTAGGGTTCTCGCGAGAGGCACGAATGCCTCTTCCGTGGCAGTTGAGAGCACCTGGCCTGCAAACCCGGCTGACAGTTGTGATCAGGGGCGGTCAGGCGTATATTGCCAGTGGGGCCGGAGTCCATAATGGAAATTCCGGTCAAGATGCTCACCACAAGCCATGTAATACATCTCGTCACCAAAGTGGCCGTAGCGATTCGCGGTGAGGAAGTGGAGCAGCAGAACGGAAGCAGCAATGTGCCAGACGATTGCCGGCCCACTAGCGAACCAGGATTCGTGTTTGACCTGCTGATAGGAACTCACCGGAGCAGTACACATGAACCCCTCCCGGCGCAAGTATACACACAGAGTGGCACCAATGTTGCGAAGAAGGTACAGCCCATCGACTCATGTGACGAATGGGTGTGCATAGGTTCATGGTGATAAGGGGACGATCAGAAGCCTTTCCCGGACCTGGGGAAGGGTTCCGGGCGGATGGTCGCGCACTCGGAAACAATCCCAGTGCGTTGCTGCTCCTCATCTATACAGAGCGTCATAAATAATTGCGCATCGTGAGAAAGTGTGGTTTCATGGAGTCATGAAACCACTTACCATCGCCGATGCCGCTACCTTGGTTCTGGGACTTCAAGACGAGATTCGTCGTTCGGAAGAATCTCGCTACGATCACCGCCTTCACGGCGTGCTGCTGGTCGCTCAGGGGCTGACCTGTCCCGAGGTCAGCCGGCTTTTGGGAGATGCCCCACGGTCGGTCGAGTACTGGGTTCGACATTTTGAAGAGCGCGGTCTGGCCGGGCTGGTGGAAGGGGCGCGACCGGGACGGCCCCAGCGCCTGAGCAAGGCGCAACTGCAGGAGGTGGAGACGGTGTTGCGAGGCGCGCCGAGCGAGGTCGGGCTGAGCGGAACGCTGTGGGACGGGAAGACGCTCCAGGTTTGGCTGGCACGGCGCTATGGGGTTCGGTTGGGGGTGCGCCAATGCCAGCGGAGGTTTCGTCAATTCGGCTTCAGCTTGCGCAAGCCGCGCCCGCTGATGGCCCACGCCGATCCCGTGTTGCAGAAGACGCATAAAAAAACTCCGGGCGTTAAGCCTTGATGCCACTGTCGATCTATGGGCCATGGACGAAGTGCACTTTCAACAATACGGTTCGCGCTGCCGCATGTGGGTCTCGCCTGAAACCAAGGACCCGGTGCTCCTTCATTCTTGGGACCGTGGGGAAGCTTTTTGGCCAGTGCGATGGGAAGAAAAAAGTAATCACCATCAATGTCGGCCTTCACCCAAGCGATCGTGAAATCCGCAGCACCATCCTTCACGAGATGTGTCACGCTGCCGCCGACGGGGGAAAGAGGCCCCAGGGCCACGGTTATCCGTTCTGGGCTCAGATCGAGCATCTGCTTCGCCAGAGAGCACCTATCACCGTTGGTTTTCCGGAAACCCCTGGCCTGACGATTCTCGCCAATGCCGTCCCACGGCGGTTTCCGCTCGCCCGGCGGGCTATGGCCAGGGTGGAACGCCAACGCGCGCACGCTGTTGAACGTTATGTGCGGACCCATCAGCTTACTACTCACAAGGTCGGTGTCAAAGAAATCCTTGGCTACTTTGAAGAAGCAGTGACAGTGGAGGGCCTGAATTGGCGACAGTCATTGCGGGCAATCGGAACGGAATGCGGACTCATCGATGTCGGAGGAAATTCAACGAGCGAATGGGCGGCAGGTGTTATCGCCCAAACGCGCAAGGCGTACCGTCGCCAGAGAAGAGACTTTCTTGAGGGCGAGATGGTCAGCACCATGGTCAACTGCTGGGAGGGTGACCAGGCACCACTTCTCGAACTGTACCGCAAACTCGGCAAAGCAAAGGCCGAGGCCCTACAAACGCGCATAGAAGCCCAGTGGAAGGCTGCGCGAGCAACACGGGATCGTGCGGTCGAGTCGGAAGCACCTGCCGGAAAAAACTGCGCGGAGTGAACGTGACGACCCGGTAGAATGCCCCCCTGTGGCGCTTGATCCGGCAACGGTGACAGCGGAACTGGCTGCAGCTGTTCAGACCGATCTCCACAGCGTCTTTCTCGAATCGCAGGTCGCCAAGGCGAAAGCCAAGTTGCTGGAGGCGCTGCCAGATGAGGATCCGCAGATCATCGAGTCGCGCGCATTGGCCGACGGTCTTCGTGAATACAACCTGTCATTCCGACGCGAAATGCTGGGCCGCCTTACGGCTCTCCAGGCGCGGCGGATCAGTGTCATTGTCATAGTCATTGCGTTTCTCCTCTCAAACCGGCCCGCATCCCTGAACTGGAAATTTTTATTTGTTTCACCAGCGGTCCTCCTTTCACGCGTTTCACGCCCTCAAGTGTTCCTTGGAAGACCAGCCGGACTGCTAACACGATGCTGAAAAACGATTGTGAACGTTGCCATTCCGAGCCAAGCGAGGAATCTCGCTCTGGAAACAAACGACTTACGAGATTCCTCGCCTGGCTCGGAATGAGGTACAGGGGGTTTTCAACATCCTGCTAGTAAGCGAATCGTCCTTGCTGTATGCATTTCGCGGGTCGGCTCTCGAAGACCCTGGTGCGAGCCGGAAATTGAATCTCAGGCCGTGATGATGGTTGAGGCGCTCTCTGCTGTCAAGGCCATTTCGCTAGAAACCGTCGAAGGGGGGAACGAAAGTAGAAATCCCAGGGAAACTCAAGGTATGGTAGGCTTGACGGGCCAGAAACAATGTGCTAATCCGTCTGCAGCTTGGCTGTTACACTTCTGCGAGCAGGCAAGGTAGAGACTTATGCTGCACGATCCCAGTCATCACCCATCACTACCCATGGCGGAGGAAGTCCGACTCTCGCCGAACGATAAGGAGATTCTGCAACGCCTGGCGGGGGAATTGGCAGAGGTGGCCGCGCTGCCGATTCACAAGGAGAAGGCGCGACTCTGGCAGAAGCTGAACGACCGCGAGTCCGAGCGTCCGATGGTCTGGATCAACGAAATCTGCTGGCATGAGATGGACGTAGACGGTGAGTTGACGCTGCGGACCGAGCACCCTTGGGCGCGGGAGCAGGAACGCGAATTGCGGCGCACGCTCTATCAATGGAGGCATCTTCCCGGCGACATGATCATCAGCGACTTCCTCCCGTGCCCGCTGGCGATTCACTCCACCGACTTCGGGATCATTGAGGATGTCGATATCGCTATCACTGACCCCGCTGCCGACGTGGTGTCGCGCCATTTTCATATTCAGATCCGTGATTTTCCGGATCTCGAAAAGATCAAGATGCCGGTGGTCACCCACAACGAGTTGGCGACGGAGCTTTACTACCAGGCCATGTGCGAGGTATATGGCGGCATCATGCCGGTGAAAAAGGTCGGGCAGACCCACATCTGGTTCACCCCGTGGGATTATCTGGTCCGCTGGTGGGGCGTCCAGGAGGCCATGCTTGACCTGGTCGAAAGGCCCCAACTGGTGCACGCCGCCGTGGAGCGGATGGTGGATGCCTGGATGATCGAACTCGACCAGTTCGTGGAGCTGAATCTGCTTTCGCTGGATTGCAATAACACCCGGATTGGATCGGGGGGCTACGGGTACACTCAGTCGCTGCCCGGACCGAACTTTGATCCAGGCTACGTACGCCCACATAACATGTGGGGCTGCTCGAACGCGCAGATCTTCTCCGACGTCTCGCCCGAGATGCATTGGGAGTCCGCCGTCAAGCACGATCTACGCTGGCTGGAGCGTTGGGGAATGGTGTATTACGGCTGCTGCGAGCCGCTGGACCGTAAAATTGAAGTGCTGCGCCGAATTCCGAATTTGCGCAAGATTTCAGCGAGCTACTGGAACAACACCGAGCGCTTGGTGGACAACGTGGGGGGCGATTATATCCTCAGCTACAAGCCGACTCCGGCAATCTTTGCGCGCGATCACTGGGACCCGGAGGGAGCACGGCAGGAACTCCGAACTTTTCTCATCAAGACGGGCGGCCGGTGCCACGTGGAGTTGATCATGAAGGATATCTCCACGGTGCGCTACGGGCCGAAAAAGCTATGGGAGTGGGCGCAGATCGCAAGCGAAGTGGCAGAAGAGTTCCCGTGCTAACGCGGGCTGAGCCCTACGCTGTCATGCTGAGAGGAGGTTTCTTCGCCATCCTCCTTCGAGCTGCACGCCCTTTGCTTGAAGCCTTAGAATATGAAGACTTCTTCCCTGCCTGCTTTTCTCCTGGTATGTTTGGGCGGCGTGCTGACCGGCGTGTTTACTGCGCCGATGAAATATCTGACCCGGTGGCACTGGGAGAACATCTGGTTTGTCTACGCGCTCTTTGCCCAATTGATCATTCCTTGCGCGGTGATTGGGACGGTGATTCCGCATCTGCTCAGCCTTTACGAGCAGGTGCCAACTCCTCGGCTGGTCCTGGTGCTGCTGCTGGGCACGTTCTGGGGGATCGGTTCAGTCGCATTTGGTATAGGCGTCGACCGTCTGGGTGCGGGGCTTGGCTTCGCATTGATTATGGGGATATCGACGCTGTTGGGCACGGTCCTACCTCTGCTTCTTGCTGGGCCTAGTAGCTTGAAACTGCTTCGCTTCGTACTGGGCCTCGTGCTCTTGATGAGTGGTGTAGCGCTTTCGGGCTGGGCGGGAATGCGCCGCGAGCGAGAGGTCTCACCTAAAGAGCGGTACTATGCCCAGGGGCTTGCCATCTGTATCGCGTCGGGAGTTCTTTCCGCGTTTTTCAACATTGGCTTGGTGGTGGCGAAACCGATTCAGGACCTCGCCGCCCACCGCGGCGCTCCCCAATGGGCTTCGGGGGATGCGGTCTGGCCAGTGCTGCTGTTTGGCTGCTTCCTCGCCAACGCCAGCTACTGTGGCTTCTTGTTCACGAAGAACGGCACCGGCAGACTCTACTTCCGGACGGGTGGTTGGGAATGGTGTGGGGCCTTCGGCATGGGGGCCGCCTGGATTATCGGTGTACTCGCCTATGGAGCCGGCGCAATGAGCTTGGGGCAACTGGGACCGGTTCTCGGATTTCCGATCTTCACGGCGCTGATGCTGGTCTGCGCTTTCGGCGTGGGTCGCATCTCGGGAGAGTGGCGGGGAGCCGACCGCTCGACGGTCCGATGGATGAACACGGCTGTAATGCTCAATGTGATTTCAGTTTTTGTAATCGGCTATGGCAGGTAGGAGGGAGGAAAATGAATTTGGCACAGGCGAATCATCCTGCGGATTTACGCTTGATTGAACGGTCGGCGGCAATCCCCTACACAGGGGGTAAGGCCATTCTGGGTGGGTTTGGCGGCAACCTGCTGGAGACCGGACAGTTCTTCCATCGCAATGATAGCTTCTATATGCTCCTGGCAGCCGAACTGGAGACCTCCACTATGTCTACCCAAACCCGACGCGAATGCCTAAAAAGCATGGCCAGCGCTGCTTGGATGGCCGGAAGCAGTGCCTTGTTGCTTTCGATCGCAAGCACGGGCTGTTCCAATCGACGTCCCATCCCGAGAACGGCGGCAACCATGGATGATGCCCATACACGCTGGTACCGAGATGCTAAGTTCGGTCTGTTCATACACTGGGGTGCTTATTCCGTCGCCGGCGTAGAAGCTTCGTGGCCGATCATGAAGCCGGAGTGGTGCCCTCATTCACCACCGATCAGTGAGAGGGAGTACGTCGAGCTTCCCCTCCGATTCAATCCCACCGAGTACGACCCCGGCGGGTGGGTGCAAACGGCCAAACAAGCCGGCATGCGCTACATGGTCATCACGACCAAGCACCATGATGGTTTCTGTATGTTCGACGCCCCCGGGACCGACTACAAGATCACCAACACGCCATACGGCAAGGATGTGATCGCTTTGCTGGCCGCGGCCTGTCACGAGCAGCAGATGCCGCTAGGGTTCTATTACTCTCCCCCCGACATGCATCATCCCGGGTTTCGCAATACCAGCAAGCCGGCCCGCGAGAACTGGAATGGAGAACCCTCTCGGTCGCGATGGTCGTCATACCTGGACTACATGGAATCGCATCTGCGGACGCTCCTGACGAACTACGGACCCGTCGCCATCATCTGGTTCGACGGTCTTTTCGGGGTCACCAAGTACAATCCCCCACGCTTTCATAAGCTCATCCACGATCTGAGTCCCAATACTTTAGTTAACGACCGCCTGGGGCCGGGCGGCGACTACGTCACGCCCGAGCAGTTTTTTCCCGACGGTATCCCCATCAAGCCTACTGAAGAGCCGGCTGACATCACTCCGGGCGCGGTGGATGCAATCGTCGGCTTGTCGAAAATCCTGCCGCAGAAATGGTTCGTGAGTCTGATCCAGTCGCTTGCCAAGAAGAGATATCCCACATCACCGTACCCATTGCCGCAGGATTTCCAGTTGTGGGAAGCCTGTATGACCATGAACGACAGTTGGGGTTACAACCCCAATGACAAGAACTTCAAGTCGCCGGAAACACTGATTCGAACTCTGGTCGAAGTGGCAAGCCGCGGCGGCAACTTTCTCCTCAACGTGGGTCCGACTCCGCAAGGGACCTTTCCCATAGAGGCGCAACAACGTCTCCAGCGCTTTGGTGAATGGATGGGGACGAACGGCGAATCCATTTACAAGACAACCTATGGTCCCTTGCAGAATTTGGCAATTGGCCGTACGACCACGAAACAAGGAACCATTTACTTGCACCTCATCGATCGAGCAGGGGCACGGTTGGACCTGCCCGGGATACCCGGCAAAGTCGTGTCGGTCTCTTTGCTCCAAGGGGGGCGAATTTGTGCGTTTGAGCAGTCTGGCGATCGATTGCGGATTGACACGTCCGCAGTTGCTCCGGATGCATTTATTCCTGTGCTTGCAATCCGAACGATAACCTGAGGCCTCTGCGTGCGTTGGCCATGGTGGTTAAGGATCTGGCCGAGCAAGCCATTTTGCGGGAAGTTTAATCAGACTTTCGAAGGCTATCTGGGAGCGCTCGGACAGCCCGAACCCCACTGTCCGCAGAGGGACCCCTCGGCTCACCAGGCAAGCCCGAGCTTGCTGATCACGTTGGACCGCAGAAAGGCTACGTGACACGCTTGCCGGATGGCCAGCTTCAGGTTTTTCCGATCGAGTACAACGCTCGGATCTCGAGCGTCGAATACCTGGCCATCTGTTCGCAATGTTATATGCAGTCAGCCATCCGCGCGCCGGGCCCGGACGGCGAGCTGAATTATTCCCGCAGCCCTGATGTGTTCTACAAGCGATACAGGTCGCGCCCTTATGCGGAATTCCCCCTGAACGCTCGTTACAGAGACGGCCGCTTCCGCAAAACGGGTTTTATTGTGGAATCTTTCCTCCGCAGCAGTTATTTCAGGAAAGGGGGTGCGACATGTGTCTCGTGCCACGATCATCATCACGATGACGCGGGGTCAAACCTAACCTCCATGCTTTTCCGCAGCGAGCCCCATAGGATGTGCACCCAGTGTCATGCTGAATTCAACAACGCGGCGAATTTGCAGCAGCACACGCGCGATCCTGTGAACTCCGAGGGAAGCGAGTGGGGCCTCCTGTCATATGCGCGAATCATGATGTCACAGGCCAGGACCCATCGAATTGACGACATTCCCAGCGCGCGGATGTCGGAACAGTTCGGACCCCAGCAAAGCCCCAGTGCCTGTGTCCTGTGTCACAGCGATAAAAGCATGGCATGGCTCGATCAGCAATTGGAAGCGAGATGAAACGTGCACAACTCTCACTCTCCCATCGCCACTAGAAACTCGCTTCATTAGTATGCGCCGAATTCTGCGATGGCGTCGAACATGGCGAAGACGTTTTCTACGGGTGTCTCCTCGAGGATATAATCGTGGCTCGCGCCGGCCACGTACCCGCCACCTGTTTTCATGATATCGAGAACCTTGTGCGTTTCTTGCCGAACGAACTCAGGTGTTCCCCGGATCAATACATGGTGAGAATCAATCGCCCCATTAAACAGGATTTTGTCGCCAAAGGAACGCTTCAGCGTGGGCAAGTCCATTCCGTCGGAGGAAGGCTGGACGGCGTGCAAGCCATCCAGCCCGGCCTCGATCATTTGCGGAATCAGCGGGGCGTATCCACCGCAACAGTGCATCATCACTTTGAGCCCGTAAGCGTGCCCCAATCGGGACAATCGCTTGAGGTGGGGAAGCATGAAACGCCGGAACAGGTTGGGGCTCATCACCGGGCCGCGCTGCGTGCCGAAATCATTCCCGATAAAAAAGATGTCGAGGGCGGAGGCCGCGGCGTCGAAAATTCGCTGGCTAACGCCTACATAGAAATCCACGACGTGTTGCAAGACGGCATCCACCAATTCCGGCTCATCGTACATTTTGAGAAAGAGAACATCCATGCCCAGCAAGTCCACGGCATCGTGAAAGAAGGGCGACCAATCTCCCCCCAGGATGGCATATTTCGCCTGGTATTTCTCCGCCTCCTGCCGAATAAGAGACACATCCATCCAGGAATGGTCCGGCTAGGGATAAGCGTGGACTTTCGCAATCGTCGCCTTCGCCAGAGGGTGACACATAGGTTGGCCGTACCCTAACCCTGCGCGCTCGATGCCAAAGATCGTGCGAGAGGTCGCACCCGGTGAGAGGGCAAATTCCGGCCCGGAATATACCGCATAGACGCGGCGAAAGTCGTCCCCCAGCCGCACGCGCAACCCTTCGTCATCCAATCCTGCGGCCCGCTTCGCCTTTTCCCAGAACTCCGGCGACGACCCGCACCATGCCGGGACACGATCGGGTTGGCAGTGTTCAAAGGCAGCCAATACTCTCTCTCGGGATGTCATCTCTAGTGAGTTCCTTTGTGCAATCCGGGATTCAGGGTTTCAATTTTACTCCAACTTTTATGTCGTGCACCCCCTACAGTTAAATGTGGGTCTTGCCGAGTAGGCGCTCGTAAGCCTTCCGGTATTCGGGATCGTGAGGGTCGAGTTGGTATGCCGCGCGGTATTGTTGCAAGGCCTCTGCACTGTTGCGTTTGTGCTCGAGCGCGAAGCCCAGAAGGCAATGGGCGTCCGCGTCGTTTGGGTTCAGGCGGAGCGCTTCCCGATATTCGGCGATCTCCCCATCCGAGTCGCCCTTCTGCCTCAGCGCCGCACCGAGGTAGATGTGTGCCGATTCGTTTTGGGGATTCAGGCGCAGCGTTTCTCTGTGTTCCGTGATCGCGGCATCCCAATCACTCTTGTACGCGAGCGCCATGCCTCGGGCGAAGTGGGCAATCGCATCGTTGGGGTTGATTCCCAACGCCTTGTCAAATTGTGCCTTGGCCTCCTCGATGCGGCGCTTGCTGGCCAGGGCAAGACCTAGTTCTGTGTAGAGGTGTCTGGACTCATAATACTGCAAGCCCTTTTCCAAGGTGCGAATCTCCTTATCGGGCCGTCCTGCTGCCAGCAGCGTCCGGGCGAGGTTGTAGTAAATCGTGTAGTACTTGGGTTTCAGCTCGAGCCCTTTCTCAAACTCGGGGATCGCTTCCGCATATCGGCCACTTTCTTGCAAAGTGGCGTCGAGATTGTTGTGGATGCGGGCATCGTCAGGATTTGTCGAAGCGAGTTCTCTCCACTCGACGACGGCCGCGTCGTACTGCCCCTTTTCTCCCAACTCTGCCGCGCCGTCGAATTTCTTCTACATGTCCACCGTAGGCGTGCTGCGGAGACCGCTCCAGCCAGAAGAATCAGCAGCGGCAGATAAGCAAGGAAAATGTAATATTCCTGGTTCGTGGAAAAGGCGAAGAATAGAAGTACCACGCCTGTCCATACCCAGCACAGAAGGCGGGTTCGCGCCTGGAAGCTCAAGCTGCCGGGAACAGCGGAATTCCGGGCCGGCAAGAGATCCCGGCGCAGATTGCGGAGGACCAACGTCAGGTAGAGACTCCAGGGGAAGAGCCACACGAGTAGCAGGCCCCAGTAAGCAAGCGCGGGGAGCTTGTTGTAGTCCATGGGGTACCGCTTCCCCAGAAAACGCAGGAAGTGCTCGTTGATGAAGTAGAACCAGAAGAAGCCTCGGTTTCGAATGCCCGCCAGGATGTGCCAGGGGGCCGCGAGCAGCAGGAAAAGCCCCAAACCGCTGGCAAGACGAAACTTCTTCCACCGCCTCCACTCTCCGCTCAAAAAAAGATATCCTGCTGCACTAAGGCCGACAAAAACCATCCCAACCAATCCTTTGGTAAGGACCGCTAGCGCGGCTGAGGCGTACCCTGCGTACCAACGCCACGGACTGCTCCCATCCACTTCCAGGGCCGTTAGAAACAAGAAAAGTGACGCGCCGATCAGGAGACTTAGCAGCGCTTCCGGAATGAAAATGCGAGTGAAAAGGTAGGTCCTTCGAGAACTCTTCAAAGGGGAGAACTTCAAGACTTGGGCCGTTTGGAACCTCAACGACGCCGCGCCTTGCCCCAGCAGCCGATGCGAAGTTGCTTTCATGAGTCATTCCCGTTTGCGGAACTCTGCAACCCTTGCAAACGTCTCTCTGCTGGGCAGCGATGCAAAGCTCCGTTGGGAGCACAACGGCGACGGGCTTCGAATAAATTTGCCTCGAGAGAAACCCGGGGTCTTCGCCTACGCATTCAAAATCCTGCTGAATTGAAGCCAAATTCGCTGCAACTGTTTAGGTGATTTTCAGCATGTAAGCATGATCGCTCGGGCGGAATTGCGGCATTTCAACTCGCAAGCCCTGACGGTCCTGAGTCCATCAGAATAGTCGGTCAACGCCGAGCATCCGGACCTGTCGGATCCGTCCGAACCACAACGGTTTGCCCTCGGGCAGCGAAGTGAGGAGCGATTCTTTCTCCGGCCAGCCCAGCGAGATCGCATACGGCGCTTTCCCTTTAGTGGTGAGGGTCTCCTCGTTATATTGCGCTGTCGAGCCGTTTACGCCTTCAGACCAGTGCCCCCTAATTTCGGAATTGAGGCTCAACCTTGAAGCAGCAAAACCAGGCCAATATGGATCAAGACGATGTCATTTCATCCCTGATATTTCAAACCTGCCACATAGTGGTGTAGGTTTTAGTTGATCTATGAAAACGACTGTGCCTTTTGCCGTGAATGAACCCTCTTACAAGAAGAGGATATTTTCATTTAAAAGGGCGAATCATGGGATTAAAATACTACTTGTCAATGGGAAGCGATTTTTCCGATCCTCGCGCTTGCCGTGTTGTGTGCTCCCTGCTCATCACGCTAGACGCAGTTATCTTCTCTGGGGCGACAAACGCCGCCTTGCCGCAGGCACACGCGCCGGACTCGCGGAAGCCCCAACCTCTGCCTGCTGCCTGTCAGAATCTCGGCAAGTCAAACCAACGCGTTGGCGACCTGTTAACGGTCGTAGCTCGCCAAGCCAGCGCGGAAGCATACAATGCCCTCGGAGTTCTCTACGCAGAAGGGAACAAGCTGAACTGCGCGGTACCGGCTTTTGAGGAAGCCTTACGTCTTGATGAGCAGGACTGGCGTGCCCGCTATAACCTGGCTTTGGCGTTAATCAAGAAAGGCGAAGAGAGGAAAGCCGCCGATCATCTCCATATTCTGATCCAACAAAAGCCTGACTCGCCGGACGCTCACAATACCTTGGGCAGCCTTTTGCAGCAGCAGGGGGACCTGGAGGCCGCGGCGGAAGAATTCAAGGCGGCACTCAAATGCGACCCCGCATTTGCAATGGCCGCTCTAAATCTCGGGCAGGTGCTGATTGACCAGAAGCGGTACACCGCCGCCATGGCGTATTTGCAAGATGCCCTGAATTCGACACCGCCCCTGGACCTGAGGCCTCAGCTTCAGACGACGCTCGCAGTGGCTTATGCTGAGAACGGGGATACGGACAAAGCGATTGCAACCCTTGAGCAGGTGATCAAGGCCCATCCCGACGATGCCGAGGCGCATTTTAATTTGGGAACGGCGTATGCAAAGCAGGGGCCGGCTCTCGGATACCAAAAGGCGATTGCCAACTTCAAGGAAGCTGTGCGGATTGATCCCCACTACGATTCGGCGCGCTATTCGTTGGCCAAGGTGTTGGTACAGCTTGGCCAGTTCTCAGATGCCGCCTTATACCTGAGCGACTACACCCACCATCGACCCAATGACGCCGAGGGCTTTCACCTGCTTGGCACTGCCTACACAGGGATGAGCCAACTCTCGAAGGCGGTCGAGGCCCTGAAGAGGGCAATCAGGTTGAAACCTGGCGATTACGAAATATATTATGACCTCGGATCGGCTCTGGCCAAGACAGGGAAAACGGGGGAGGCGATCGAACAACTTGATGCGGCCGAGAAAATTAATCCCGCCTTCGCCGATGCCCATTACCAACTCGCTCTTCAATTGCGAAAACAGGGGGACGTACCTCGCTCGAAACAGGAAATGCAGATATTCCAGAAATTGAAAAACACGGAGAACGAGGAGACTACTGCCGGAAACCTCAATAACGAAGGCAACCGGCTCCTGGAAGAGGGGAAAGCGCGAGAGGCCGCTGAGGCCTATCGCAAGGCTGTCCAGCTCGACCCCAACAATGCCCAGTGGCAATACAATCTCTCCCTGGCACTCGCCAGGCTAGGCGATCGAGAAGGTCAGATAAAAGCTTTGCAGAGAGCCCTCCAAATTGATCCGAATGTGGCCACCACACACAATGACCTGGGCCTCGCGTATTTGTCAGAAGGCAAGATAAACGAAGCGGAGAGGGAATTTCGGGCGGCGCTTGAGATTGACCCAAAGTCTGCGGAGGCCCAGAACAATCTTGGTGTCGTATACAATCAGCAAGGGAAGGACTCCGAAGCAAGTGCGCTTTTCCGCCAGGCGACGGAGAGTGACCCCAACTACGCCCGGGCTTTCGTAAATCTGGGTGTGCTAATGGCCCGGCGGGGCGATCTTCCTGCCGCAAAGGAACAGATCCAACGGGCACTGAAAATATCCTCCAATGATGTCGGAGCTTTAACCGCCCTCGGGATGGTCGAAGGCAAGATGAACCATCACCAAGAGAGTATCGAGGCTTTTCGACAAGTGGCATCGTTACGTCCCGAGTCTTCCGACGCCCACTTGAATCTGGGTATTGCGTTGGCGGACCAATACGATCTACAAGGAGCGCTGAGGGAGTTTTCAGAAGCCATACGTGAGGCGCCAGATTATGCCCCAGCCTTCTACAACAAAGGCCGAGTGCTGTACGACCTCGACCACAAACAGGAGGCGCTTCCTTTCCTCGAGACGGCTTGCCGTTTGCAACCTGACTATCCCCCCGCACTCTACCTCCTCGCCCTGGTTCTGGGGGCCTCGCCAAAGGCCCTAGATGTTCTGGACAGACTCGTAACTATCGATCCCGAAAACGCAGAGGCCCATCACTTGCTGGGCCAAAACTTGCTGCGCGCGGGTAAGACTAAGGAGGCGATTGAACATTGGGAAACCGCGGTCAGGTTAGATCCGCAGAATCTATCCTCCCTATACAGCCTGGCTCGCGCACTTGCCAAGGCGAATGATCCGCATGCCAAGGTCTACATGGAGCGCTTCGAAGCACTTCAAAAAACCCAGCAATTGTCGGACAGAGTGCAGACGCTCAACAATTTTGCCTTGGAGGCGGCGAACGCTCGTAATTGGCCCCAGGCGGTCGAGCAGCTTCAAGAATCCATCAAAATGTGTGGACAATGCAAACAGCTCCCGGTCCTGCATCGAAACCTGGGACTTATCTATGCTCGCAAGGGGGATATTGCAGCAGGCCAACACGAGCTTGAGACGGCGTTGCAAATTGATCCCAATGACTCCGATGCACAAACGGCTCTGCGCGTATTGCGCAGTATCCCACCTTCCGAGTGAAGCCATACTTGCAAGCGCGGAGAGAAGGCGGCATTGGCGGAAAAATCGCCGTGGGGTAGCCCCAAATTCTGAAACTCCTTTTGCAAGAGTGAAACCTCAATGAACAGACGCAATTTCTTTAAGCAGATCACAGTGCCCATTATCGGCGCGCTGGCGCAATCGCCCGGCGGCCAACTCAGAGCCGACTCCCTTGCAGCAGAGCCAGCTTCCGAGCGAACTCCGGCGTTGACCGAATACGAGCGCTTGAAGTTCGGTGTTTCGTTTCATTTCAGCATGAACACATTTACGGACAACGACTACGAGCCTGGCAAGGTCGCCGCCACCACCTACAATCCCACCCGGCTCGACGTGCGCCAGTGGATCCGCGAGGCGCGTGATTTAGGCGCAAAATACGCGGTCCTGACGGCAAAACACATGTCCGGCTTCTGCCTCTGGGATTCGAAGGGATATGACTACGATGTCGCGGCGAGCGCTAATAAGACGGATGTGGTGGCGGCTTTTGCCGCGGCTTGCAAGGAATACGGATTGCGCTTTGGATTTTACTACTGCATCCTCGATCCCCATAACGAGGGTACGCTTGACTGGGGCGCGATGATTTCTGACCAGTACTTCAGTCTGATACGGCAGCACATTACTGAGTTGCACATGCAATACCCGAATACGTTTTACCAACTCTTCGATATTACTTCCAAACTGTCGCCTAGCCAGCGCTGGGGGTTGTACCGCCTGGTGAAGAAGTACAGCCCGAATTGCATTGTGGTCATGAACCAGGACTTTGACCACAGCCGCCGCAATCAGGGACGTGTGTGCGAACCCGCGAGCTGGCCGACCGATGTGATCAACGGCGAAGATACACTCCCGCCACCTGAAGGCCACGAGCCCCACATGACGTTTGAAGGCAAAGCATACTATATGCCGTTCGAGACTTGGCTCCCGACGGGACCGATCTACCCGCCCATGCCGCGCGTCCATACCTGGTTCTGGCACCCGTGGTACAAGACCCAAAGCGCCGAGGTGATTGCAAGCGCGTACCACACCTGCATGACTCGCCGCGTCAATCTCCTCCTCAACCTTGCACCCGACCAGACCGGGCGCTTGCCGGACGAAGCGGTGAAAACAATGCACGAGGTTGCAGAGCGGATTCAGAACTGGGCTGGACGTTTGGATGCGCCAAAGGCGATGCCAGGATCAAACTGAATTGTTTTCTGCTATTTCGTCGAGGGTTCAGGGCCCGCGGTTGGTAATGTCTCCACACCACGCTCATTCCAATGACTCAGTTCCGCCCTCAGCCATGCGATGTCCTTATCCTTGTGGCAGATGAGGCAAGCATTGGGGCTGTTCTCCTGGCCAAAGCGGGCGGTCGTCTCGGCATTGGGAATATCGTCGACCTGATGGGTCATAGTCTTGAACATGACGGTGTTCATGATCTTTGGCATGTGGCAGGCGGTGCAGCGACTGCCCTCCGATTTGGCTGCATGATGGGTATGCGCTTCGAGTTTTTCAGCATATTCAGAATGACATTGGAGACACATCTGGTCAGGATTATCGAGGAATTTCAGCGCCCTGACATTGCTGCTTTCCGAAGGATGAAAGTCGTGACAGTGGCCGCAATGCGCATGCCCCTCTTGATAGCACTTGGAGCGGAGGAAAGACTCGACAATGAAGGAAACCACGCGAAAGCGTCCGTCTTTGTAAAAGGACCGCAGCGCAAACTCCCCATAGGGCCGGCTGCGATAATGCACATAGAAGGTTCCGGGATAGTGACGATAGTTGACTTCCCCTTCCGGGCCCAACGTCAAAACCGACGATTGCAAGTGGCACTGTCCACAAATCGCCACGTAGTCTCGGCTGCTGACTTTGCCGAATTCGACTTGAAGTTTAAGCGGAGGTTTATACCCTGGCTTGGCCAGCCGCATGGAAGCCTCGTGGTCACCCGACGGCCCATGGCACATCTCGCAGTTTATGCCTCCCTCCGCTGGAGCCAGGTCCTTCGCTTCCGGTGACTTTGTCGTCTTGGCTCGAAGTTGGCTGGTATGGCACGGTCCGCAATGAACGAGGTAGGCCGTCTCCGGGCTTAGGTTGGGGAAATTCGTAACCTGCGCCCGTTCCGAATTCGGGACGTCTATCGTCTTCCAGAACGCCGACCAGCGCTTTTGGTCTTGATTGTACTGGAGCGGCATGACCTGGACTTCCCCGTTCGGCAGGCGAATAGCATACGTCTGTTGCCATTTCGAACCGATCGTGTAATCCACCCGATAACGATGCCACTTGCCGTAGTTGTCCAGGATATCGAAGTAATGCCGGGATTCGTCATGGGTAAATCGAGCTACAACTTTTCCTGTCTCATCGGCATAGGTGGCGTTGTTGAAGTCCCCGAAAACATTTTCAAACTTATAAGGTTGGAACATCCTGGCATGACCGGTGTTCTGCCAGCCGGAGTATTCGCGCGGGTGGCAGCTTTGGCAGGATTGGGAGCCGGCATATGCAGGCGCAGGACCGCCTGAATGTGTTGACTCTACAGCGGCGTCGGCTTCCTGCGCTGGCACCTCCACGCTAGCAAGGTCCCGCACGAATGCGTCAAATCCCTGTGCCGGCTTCGACGGCCACTGGGCGTAGATTGCCTCAAGGTGTTTCCCCGCCCTCTGTTTCAGCGGACCCTCCTGAAGATAAGTCGCAGCAAAGGCGCTAGCTGCACCCTTCAGATTTCCACGCGTGAGTCGGATCAACCCCAACAGATAAGTAGTCGTTGAGTCGGAGAGATTCAATTGCAAAGATTTGCTGGTGAATTCCTCGGCCTCTTCCAGCTTCTGGTCACGCTCCGCACCTTTCGCGCTCAGACCCTGTTCGGTTGCGGTCTTGCCCAGTACATAGTAACTGGTGGCACGCAACTGCCTTTCCAGCACGCGCCAGTCTTTCTCGGAATATATGGCCGGTCGGAGGAACCTGTCTAGACAATTCAGCGCCATCTTTGCGTCGTGGATGGCTTCTGCATAATCGCCTCGCTGTGTCTCCACATCGGCGAGCGGGACCAAGAGAAGGGGATTCTCAGGCAAAAGTCTCAGGGATTCACGGCCGAATTCCACGGCTGACTTGTTGTCACCAACGTCAATGGATGCTTTGGCGGCAATCTCATAGGCTTGCGAAAGAAATGACGCTTGCGGGTAGTGCTTGAGAAACTCCATTGCGGTCTTGCGACGCTCTTCGGCGTTCTGCTTCTGGAAAAGAGCCAAAAACGCTTTGCGCTCTCCCGGGTCGTCGATTTCGTCGAGGAGGGTTACTGAATTCCTCGCTTTGGCTCCCGCCCTTTCAATTTGACTAACCACCCGGTCTTCTCCCCAGACACTATTCTGTGAGGAAGCGTTCTGAGGCAAAAAGCCACCGGGATTGGCAGGATTTCCACTCTGCCGGGCACCGTAGATGACGAGGCCAAAAAGTCCTAGAAATACTGGCGAAGACAAGAAAATTCTACTTCTCATGAGGGACCACCTCTCGCCTCACCCGAGCAAATTAATCGCATATCTCACGAGTGTCAATTGTCAATGTGGGGTCACGTCAAAATTTCCGATGCAACCGTCGGTTGTTGCGGCAAAACCTGCCAGCGTGTGGAGGACTTTATCAGCGGATTTCTGGCACAGGGCACTAGGTTTTGAGGCTGATCACGGTGTCGGTGGTGTCTGGCGGCTCAACAGGCACGTCCAAACTAAGCCCGTTCTCAGTCTGCACGAAGTGTAGGTGAGTTCCTCTCGCCAAGAGACGAACGTCTTTGACCTTCGCTTCTAGGCCCGAGATCTCCAGCTTGCCATTCTTGGGCCAGTCGAATACATGGAGATAGATAGTGCCCCCTTTCGCGGTGCTTTTCCCAAAGGAGAGATCCTGTAAGGGACCGAAAGTAGTCCCGTATATGGACTCCCCGTTGGCCTTAAGCCACTCTCCGATTCCGCGCAGCCTCTCCTGAAACTCCGGCTGTATCGTACCTTCCGGCGTGGGACCCACGTTAAGAAGGAAGTTACCTCCCTTGCTGGCAACGTCCGCCAGAGTCCGGACAAGAAATTGGGTTGACTTAAACTTCCGGTCATTCTTGTTGTACGCCCAGGTGTCGTTAATCGTCATATTGGTCTCCCAAGGCTTAAACTCCGCCAGTCGGGGCAGACCACCCGGAAGCGCGTTAGCTTCCTCCGGGTTTGTACCCGAGATGCGCACGCCTCTGACCGGAATTCGCTTGGGGACCCACTGCTCTGGAGTCTCAAAATCGCCAGGTACCCCGATTCGATTGTTCACCAGGGTGCCGGAAGAAAGCTCGCGGATCATGCGCACCATGCGGTAGCCGTCGTATTTTTCCTGATTATTGAGGCCGTCAAACCAGACCACGACGAGCGGACCATAGCGGGTCAGTAACTCGCGCACTTGCAGTTCCATGTAATTCAGGTAAAGCGGCCACTCCGCGCGCATCGGTTCACCGCGCCAATTCTCCTTCACCGGCTTGGAAGTGTCGCGGTAGCAAGGATGACGCATATCGGGAGGTGAGTAATAGAAGCCGAGCGGCATGTTCTCCTCCCGGCAAGCGTCCACAAGCATTTGGACGATGTCTTTCTTGTAAGGCGTATTGGTTATTTTGTAGTCCGTAAATGACGAGTCGAAATTGCAGAAACCATCATGATGTTTGCTGGTAAAGACCATATAGCGCTGGCCGGCAGCTTTGGCGAGTTCAATCCAGGCCTTGGGGTCATACTGCGTCGGGTTGAATCGCTTGTAGAGGTTTACGTACTCCTCTTGCGTGATGTGCCATCTCGCTTCAGGGACCATAATCGGCCAGGAGATTTCGACACTGCCGACCGAGCAAGGGCCCCAATGGATAAACATGCCGAACTTCGCCTCATGCCACCAGGCCATCCTCTTACGCAACTGCTCTGACTGCCCTCGATCCAGATGATTGACTTGTTCCCAACACGTAGGAGCCAGTTTCTCTTCAGGCTTAGCCGGATTTAGACCGGATGCGACGCCAAACGACGGAGCGAATACCGTTACAGCTCCGGCGCCCGCGAGACGAAATAGATCGCGACGATTCACCCTCTCTTCGCTACTCGGTTCCACGATGCAGTATCCTCCTTGTCAGACTTCGTCATCGGAATACTCCCTTGAGCAATTTGGTGAGACCAATATCGGCTCCCGCCTTGCCGAAAACCAACTCGTTGGTTTGAAATCCCCCCCAGCCCAACTTCACGCAGCGCGCGCTTTTTCTCCTTTCCAGCGATTGGTACACCAATCCTACTGAGCCTCCCTGACTGGGGTCAAGGAGTATGTTGGGACAGAAGTCAATTGGCCTGCTTCTTGGAATCTTGAGTGGGTGCATGGCCTTTATTGGCCTGATCCTTCAACATGCGCAGGCCCGCTGAGGCCTTTTCGTTCTTGGAGTTGATGCTGAGCGCCTCTTGCAGTTCCCGCTCTGCCTCGGCGAAATTCCCGTCTGCTGCCAGGGCCAGACCTAAGTTGGCATGGGCAGGAGCGAATTGGGGGTTGTCCTGGACTGCCTCCCGCAGCAGTTCAATGGCCCTGTGATTGTTGCCCCTCCGGCTACTGCGAGAGTTTCAATGGGAAGCTACGGGATGAATGCCTGAATGGAGAGATCTTCTACTCGCTGAAGGAGGCGCAGATCGTGATCGAGCAATGGCGGGTGGAATACAACACCAGGAGGCCCCATTCGGCGCTCGGCTACAGGCCGCCGGTACCGGCGGCCTGTAGCCCCCTGGTTGCAGCAAGTCTACTTTCACAGCCGCGAGCTTTGATATAGACTCTCTCACATCCGCTGATACAAAATCTCGGGCAGGTCAGACATATGTCCATGGAAGCAGAGAACCGAAAAGGGCAAAAATGGATGCGAATAGAATCCAGAGCTTAGTGTTCAAAGTTTGTTTTTCTATCGTCTTCACTGAATTTCTTTTGGGGATCGTTGTCACCGCCTGCTACATAGTGATCAAAGGGCGTAGCCGTCCGACCCTCGACCCCCGGGCGCTATCCTCGGTCTACAAAGGGCAGCCTTGGGCCCGCAGGTACTGGCAAGAGTTTGAGCCCGCCACCAGATTCGACTACCGAGCCTATGTCGGGTGGGGATTGGTGCCCTACCACGGGGAGACTATAGCGAGTGACCAACAGGGGTTCCGGCGAACGTTTAGTTCCAGATGTGATGCCGAGACCTATACAGTGTGGATGTTCGGGGGTTCAGCGGTGTGGGGCGAGGGGTCACCTGATTGGTTGACCATCCCCTCCCAACTCGCAATGGAATACTCGAACTCAGGCCGGCAGGTTTGCGTCCGAAATTTCGGTGTGCGCGGTTGGGTTAGCACCCAGGAGGTAATTGATCTCGCGCTCGAGCTTAAGCGCGCCCCGCGCAAACCCGACTTGGTAGTCTTTTACGATGGCGTTAATGACGTATTTTCCTTCTACCAGTCCGGCGAAATCGATGTGCACCAAAACTTCGACCACGTCCGTGACCTCTTTGAACAGGGAGGCAGCCTGCGGAAAATATTGGAAAATAGACTTTCCCTTATTTTTCGTGTTACGAGCTCGGAACACAGCCGCCTGAGGTTCATTACGGATGAGGAAGCGAAACTGGAACTGGACACGGGCTACCTCAAGAACATGCGCATCGTGGAGGCGCTGGCGAAGGAGTATGGGTTCGACTATGCTTTCTTCTGGCAACCGGTAATCCTGGCCGGTCATAAAGAACTCAGCGGCGAAGAAGAGGCAATCCGAAAAGTCTGCCTTCAAAAGTTTCCTGGGGTGGATCTTTTTTTTCTCAAGATCTACGCTCTTGTCCATGCCGAGCCCCGGCCAAGGCTTTTCGATGTTTCGGGAACGCTTGATCAACAGAAGGGTACCATCTACATCGATTTCGCTCACCTTGGCCCGGAGGGCAATCACCTGATCGCGGCACGGATGTTTCAGATTCTGCACCAGCAAGGTCGATAAAGAGTTAGGCGCCAGTCTTGCCGGGCCTTCGGCACGCCGGACCGGCACCTCAGAAGAGTGTGTAGATGAAAGGAGCGATGGCAGAGCCTTGCGCAAAGACGAGTAGAACACCCAACAGCAGGAGGACGAGTAACATGGGAACAAGCCACCACCACTTATTGTTCCAAAAAAAACTCAAGAGGTCAGCGGCGGTGTCGAGTTTGCTCCATAGGCTTTGTAGCGCCTGCATGCTAGCCTCCTAGCGTACTTCCGTTGCGAGGTATACGCGACACGACAATGGAAACTCCCAACACATCCTCTGCCTTGCCATAAGGACCCCCCTTCGCTGCCTTGGGTCAAGCCCCATTATATCAGGTAGACCCACATCTCCACCCGACCGACTGGCCAATGGGGTTTGACCATTGGTTAGCCCAACTTCCGTGCTCGGCTGAACGAGGTGCCTTGTTTGCAGGAGATTGCGATTTTTTCCGTCACGGTGCGGATTCTTCGTGCAAACCCTTGACGGATTTCATACTACCTTGCCTTCTCAACTAGGAAACGGTCCAAGACCAAAGCATCCATTTCGCTGCGGGAGAATGTTCGGAAGGCTTCGAGAGGCGTGTTGACAATGGGCTCACCCTTCAGATTGAAGGAGGTGTTCAGGATAACCGGCACCCCAGTTGCCTCACCAAAGAGCTGAATCAGCCGAGAATACCGCGGGGCGGTTTCGGGACTCACGCATTGAAGCCGCGCAGTTCCATCGACATGCGTGGTGGCGGGTATCCGATCCCGCTTGCTCTCCTTGACGTCGACTACGTAGAGCATGAAGCGGGCTGGGTAGTGTCGGGCCGGGGAGGGCAATTCGAAGAAATCCTCGGCTCTATCCACCAGCACGGAGGGGGCAAAAGGGCGATAGGGTTCCCGAAACTTGATCTTAGTATTCACGATATCTTTCATTTCGGGCCTGCGCGGATCCGCCAGGATGCTTCGATTTCCGAGAGCTCGCGGGCCCCACTCGAACCGGCCTTGGAACCAGCCGACGACTTTCCCCTCGCACAACAGGTCAACGACCCTGGCCAGCAGCGCTTCTTCGTTGTCGAATTTCTGGGAAGGGACACTTTTTTCGACGAGTAACTTTTCGATACTCTCGGGAGAGTGTTCCTCACCCCAGTAAGCATGTTCCATCGTGAACTTTCGGGGTTGGCCCAACACGGTGTGATAGGCATGCAGGGCCGCACCCAGGGCACCGCCCCCGTCACCCGCCGACGGTTGAATAAAGATCTCCTCAAAAGGCGTTTCGCGAAGAATTCGGCCATTAGCAACGCTATTGAATGCCACGCCTCCTGCCATACATAACTTCTTTAGGCCGGTTTCCTGATGGACGTGCCGAGCCATGTGAAGGATCACGTCCTCGGTCACTTTCTGGATGCTGGCCGCAACGTCGGCATAGTATTGGTTCCGCTTGGCAAGCTCATCAAAGTTTGCGGGCTTCTCGCCAAAGTAGGAAGGATGACCGCTGGTGGAAGTAAAGAAGTGGTCGCGGGGGTCGCGCGGGTGGCCAAACAGGGCTTCGAATTTCTTATTGAAGGTCTTCTCGGGGGAGTAATGAAAAGAGAAGTAGTCCATGTCGAGCTCAAAACTGCCGTCGTGGAAAAGTCGAATCAATTTGTAGACCTTGTCAATGTAACGAGGAGTCCCGAAAGGGGCCATGCCCATTACCTTGTACTCGCCTTCATTGACCTCGAAACCCAGAAAGGCCGTAAAGGCGCTGTAAAGTAGGCCAAGGGAGTGGGGGAAACGGATCTCCTTAAGGAGTTTGATTTCTGTTCCTCGGCCGACGCCAAAGCTGGCGGTAGTCCACTCGCCGACTCCGTCGATGGTGAGGATCGCCGCCTCCTTAAAGGGAGAACAAAAGAAGGCGCTCGCCGCGTGCGAGAGGTGATGGTCGCTGAAGAGGATGTGCGAGTCCGGCAGGCCAAGCCGATCCCGTAGAAGAGTCTTCACCCAAAGCTTGTCGCCCAGCCAAGAGATCATTGCCTCGCGAAATACTCGGTGGGAGCGCGGGAAGGCCTGCATGGTCGTCAGGAGGAGTCTTTCGAACTTGATGAAGGGTTTCTCAAAGAAAACGGCATAGTCGATTTCGTCGCCACGAATCCCTGCCGTTTTCAGGCAAAAATCGATCGCCTGCTGGGGAAAATCGTAGTCGTGCTTCTTGCGAGTAAACCGTTCTTCTTCCGCCGCGGCCACCGGCACACCATCCTGAAAGAGGGCAGCGGCAGAGTCGTGAAAGTAACAGGAAACCCCGAGGATGTACATCAGAATTGCCTCCGAGCTTGGTCGAAGGCAGGCTCTTGGGGCGCAGGGCGATCACGCCACCCCCGTGAGCTCCCGGGCTTAATCGCCATAGGGTCACTCGCCCAGCGCACGATCAGGGCGAAAGGAGCCAGCACCACAAAATAAAACACGAAAAGAAGAACCCGTACCTGGAGATTGCCGACCCTTCTTGCCAGCCGCTTCCATCCTTCCCAGACACCCTTGAGAATCGTAAGGCGATTTGCCATTTTGAGAGCCCATTGGCACGTCAGCGTCCATGGGGCCACCCCGAGGATAGCAATGCTGGATTCCCAAGGCAAGCGGTTCATGGAAGTCACGATCGACAGTCCAGCCGCAGGCCCGGTGGATTCTGCACGCGCTTTGCGCGGTTTGCCGTGCCCGATCTTCCCAAACCCCTGCGTGCGCTTGAACCGATGGGGGGGGTTGTGTATAATTTCTGGCGAAGCCAAGGTTCAATTCGGAAATTCCGACAGGAGGCCATATGGCTGAAGAAACTCCAGGCACGGACGCCGCGGTGCTCGGATTGAACGACCAAGCACACCGTGCCGCTGAGCAACAATCCTTAGCGGGGCTGCCAACTGCAACGCGTGAGGGCGTTAATACTCAAGCGCGGCCCCGTGCCACCCACGGAGGTAAGCTCCTGCCCATCATGGTGGGCCTCCTGCTCGTGATCTCAGTTGTCAATCTGATCCTGGTCCTGATTGATCGATCACGGTTTTCCGCAGCGTTGACCAAGCAAAACAACGAATTGGTGGTCTTGGCCCACCGCATGGATTCGAGTGATAAGGCTTACGCGCAATTACGCGGTCAGGTCGCGGTGACAAGTGAGAAAGTAGGCCTGACGCCGGAGGAACTCAGCCGCGCGCAATCTTTGGCGGCAGGGGTGCAGAAGCAACAGCAGGCCGCAGTGCAGCAGCTCTATCAAGCGATCAGGCAGAGAGCCCTGAATGATCCATCCATATACCCAATTTTTTGAGCTCATGTTTGCGAGCCTGATCGAGTCAATTAACCGGCTTCACGGCCCCCCGAACAGAAATCTAACGCAACCCTGGGTGCCTTGAAACTCTACCCAAATCTTAGTCTGGCTCCAAATTAATCCCGAGGTGTGAATGCTCCGAGTGGTTCGAGAAAGGGAAAAGAGGTAATGCACCGCTGTAGGGTCCTTTTGACAATAACTGGCGGATTGATCTTCTTGGTCGTGCCGGGATGCTTGGCGCAGGAGTTCTACGAGGTAATCGTTGAACAGGTAGAAGCTAAGATGCGGGACGGGGTGGTGCTCCGCTCGGACATTTACAGACCTAGGGCGGAGGGGAAGTTTCCGGTTCTGCTCAACCGGACGCCTTACGACAAGAAAAACGAGTTAGCGCTTGGCCTGCGCGCTGCCTCCCAGGGATATGTCGTTATTGTCCAAGACGTCCGTGGCCGTTACACTTCGGATGGGGAATGGTATCCCTTCAAGCACGAAAGTAACGACGGCTACGATAGTGTCGAATGGGCTGCTGCTCTTCCTTATTCAAATGGTAAGGTCGGGATGTTGGGGGGCTCATATGGGGGCGCCACGCAGTTGCTCGCGGCGATTTCCACTCCGCCCCATCTGGCCGGTCTTTTTTCTTGGGTAACCGCCTCGGACTACCATGAAGGGTGGGTGTACCAGGGCGGGGCTTTTCAGGAATGGATTAACCACTCCATGACCACTTTTTATGCCGTGGACACCCTCCAGCGCCGGGCGGGTGCAAACGTCTGGCAACGTGTGTTAAAGCTTCCCCTGGCCTCCTACCCCTTATTTGGTTCAGGCAAGCAGGACGACCCCACAGTAACTCTCCCGGAATTGGCTCCTTATTTTCTTGATTGGCTGGTGCATCCGAGCTATGACGACTACTGGAAACGCGTGTCTATCCCCGAGCATTTCTCGCGCATCACCGTTCCCATCTTTCACGTTGGCGCCTGGTATGATGTCTTTTTGGGCGGCACACTCAGGAATTATCTGGGAATCAAAGCGCGTGGCGGCAGCGAGGCGGCGCAGCGGGGTCAGCGCCTGTTTGTTATGGTAGGTGGACACGTGGGTCCAGGCCCCCGGATTGGCGAGGTCGACTTCGGCCTCAACTCCGTGGTCAATGTGGATGACTTAGCGTTGCGCTGGTATGACTACCTGCTCAAGGGTGCAAGAAATGGTCTGGAGAGCGAAAAGCCGGTGAAGCTCTTCGTTATGGGGAAGAACGTTTGGCGCGACGAAGACGATTGGCCGCTGGCCCGCGCCCGGAACAAGCGCTTCTATCTTCATTCGCAGGACAAGGCCAACTCACTCTCGGGTGACGGAACGCTGAGCACCGCGCCGCCAGGCAGTGAGCCTGCTGACCAGTACGTATATGACCCCGGTAATCCCGTGCCCACCCATGGCGGCCCAGTGTGCTGTGACAAAGTACACCTGGCCCCGGGAGCATTCGACCAACGCTCCGTGGAGGCCCGAAAAGACGTCCTGGTGTACTCGACTCCCCCTTTCAAGGAGGAATTCGAGGTGACCGGCCCGGTCAGCGTCGAGCTTTTCGCCCGCTCCTCGGCCATTGATACGGATTTCACCGGAAAGCTCGTGGACGTTTGGCCGAACGGGTTTGCGCAAAATCTCACTGAAGGGATTCTGCGGGCTCGTTACCGTGGGTCTCCGGAAAGAGTCGATTTCATGAATCCGGGTGGGATCTACAAATTGACCATCGATCTGTGGGCGACGTCGAACGTGTTTTTGAAAGGGCACCGGCTGCGGTTGGAGATTTCCAGCAGCAATTTTCCGCGCTTTGACCGCAATCTCAATACAGGCGAGGACATAGGCCGTGGTACTCGTTGGGTGAAAGCGACAAATACGATTCTTCACGACAAAGAGCACCCCGCGTCGGTTCTCCTTCCCGTGGTGCCGTAGCAGCATGCGGTGCAACCTGCCCCACGCCGAATTGAAAAACAGGAATTAAAAAACTCGACTGGCCATTGCCTTGAGAAGCGGTTAGTGGTACGTTGCCAGTCCATCGGGAAGTGAAAATGGAAATTCCGAATGGGAGGAGATACGGCCATGCCTACGTACTTGGCGTGACGCCGCGGCCCCCATGATGACGGAGCCTCGCTCGAGCGTGAAATATTCCAATATCTTTCCTGCGGATGAGGGCTGGTGAGGCGGCGATGCGTTTCGAATTTGCTACGGCCACACGCATCCTGTTCGGACCGGGCGTGGTGCGCGAAGTCGTTCCGACCGCAAAAGAGTTCGGCGGGCGAGCGCTACTCGTCATCGGGTGTCCGCCGGAAAGGGCCGCCCTACTGAGCGACGCAATGAAAATGGAGGGAATCGCCTGCATTACCCTGGCCATCCAAGCGGAACCTACTGTGGCCTGGGTTCGTCAGGGTGTGGAACTTGCCCGCCGGGAACAGTGCGATCTGGTGATTGCTTTGGGCGGAGGGAGCGCCATCGACGCAGGAAAAGCCATTGCGGCGCTGCTGACCAACGAGGGCGAGCTGGGCGATTACCTGGAGGTGATTGGCAAGGGCCAGCCTCTCCGTCATCCTTCCGTCCCCTTTATCGCCGTCCCCACAACGGCCGGCACGGGGTCTGAAGTCACGCGCAACGCCGTATTGGCTTCCGCTGAGCACCAGGTCAAGGTCAGCTTGAGGAGCCCGTTGATGCTGGCGCGCCTGGCGGTGGTGGATCCGGAGTTGACGCTCGAGTTGCCGCCCGCGGTCACCGCCAGTACGGGGCTCGACGCACTCACGCAGTTGATTGAGCCCTACGTCTCGATCCGCGCTAATCCCCTGACCGACGGCTTCTGCCTCGAGGGCTTGCGCCGTGTCAGCCGCTCCCTGCGCCCGGCCTATCACTGCGGGCGCGACATCACGGCTCGTGAATCCATGTCGCTGGCGAGCCTGCTGGGTGGACTCGCGCTGGCCAACGCCGGCCTGGGTGTGGTACACGGCTTCGCCGCGCCCGTGGGGGGAATGTTCGACGCCCCACACGGAGCCATTTGCGCCGCGCTGCTGCCGCATGGCATGGCCATCAACATCCGCGGCTCCCGCGCTCGCGCCCCACAAGGTGAGACGCTGCGCCGTTATGAAGCGGTGGCGCGTCTGCTCACCGGCAGGCCGGATGCCGTCCCCGAAGACGGAGTCGAATGGGTGCGCCACCTGTGCCGGGAATTGCAGATTCCACCTCTGAGTTCCTACGGAATTCAGGAAAAGGACGTGCCCACCCTTGTCGAAAAGGCCTCCAGAGCCAACAGCACCAAAGGCAATCCCCTCACCCTCACCATGGATGAGCTGCGCGAGGTATTAACCTTCGCCTTATAGCAGAGAATGGTCAATGGTCCTGCTTCTTGGAATTTTGAGGGGGGGCCTGACCTTTAGTAGTTTGTGCTTTCAACAAGCGAAGGCCAGCCATGGCCGTTTGGTTCTTCGGGTCAATCCTGAGCGCCTCTTCAAGCTCCCGCTCAGCCTCGGTGAAAATCCCGCCCGCAGCCAAGGCCAAACCCAAATTGGCATGGGCGGGAGCGAATTGGGGGTTGTTCTGGACTGCCTCCCGCAGCAGTTCAATGGCCCTGTGATTGTTGCCCCTCCGGCCATAGAGTGTGCCGAGGTTGTTCTTTGCCTCGGCAAACGTGGGATTGAGCGCTATCGCCGATTTGAATTCATTCTCCGCCTCATCGAACCTGCCTTCAGTCACATAAAGAGTTCCCAACTGGTTATGGGGTTCTGCCACGTTCGGCCCCAACTGGATCGCCTTTTCAAGTTCCTGCTTCTCCCCCTGCCGGTCGCCAAGCTGCGCCAGGGCCAGCGAGAGGTTATAGTGCATGCCGGGATCTTTAGGATTAACTTTGATGGCCTCGCGGTAGGTTTCTGACGCGCCTTGCGCATCGCCCTTGCGGAGGAAATCGTCCCCTTTAATGCGCAGCAGGTCAAAGGTCCGGTCTTCTTCGCTCGAGTCCCGAGCCTGCTGAAAAGCCTGGGTCTCGCCTTTGGAACGCTCCAGGTCCTTCCGCTTGGCGTAAATACGGCTGAGCTCGTAATGGGCTCCCGGGGCGCGAGGATTCAGCTTTTCCGCAGCCTCCAGTTGGTTAGTCGCCGCGTCGATGTCCCCGCTATGAGCGAAGACAATCCCCAGGTTGTACCGCGCTTCGTAGCTGTCAGGTTTCAGCTCGACGGCCTGCCTCAACTGTTCTGCCGCCTTCGTGAGGTCCCCCTGTCTCCGGTAGGCTTGCCCCAGCACAAGGTGGCCCTCGTAGTCCTCTGGCGCGCGGTGTGTATAGTCCTGGACGATGGGAATAGCGGCAGTATCTTCGCCCATTTCAAGTAGCGCCTTGGCTAGTGATAGCCGGGCGGCCTCATAGCTGGCGTCGAGCCGCAGTGTTTGCTCATATTCGACCCTGGCCTCCTTGTACCGGAAGTGCCGGCCATAGGCATTGCCGAGGTTAAAATGCGCTTCGGCGGATTCAGGAAACGCATTCACCAAAAGGCGAAGCTCCGCGACGGCGTCATCCGCATGTCCAATCTGATCTTCAACAGCCCCCAGCGCCAGCCGGATGGGAAACTCGAGGTCCTTGGGCGGACTCGAGGCCAGCGCTTGCCGCAAATAGTAAGCCTCCGTGGTGTATTTCCCTTGGGAGTGAAAGACCCTGGCCAAGTTGAAGGCTGCATAAGGAGAGTGGGGATCGATGCGCAGCGCGGCTTTGAATTCCTCTGCCGCTGCCTCAAGTTCCCCTTGAGACTGAAGCGCTAACCCCAGGGCGTTGCGCGCGGCAAAATAATCCGGCTGCTCATGAACGACGATCTGAAGTTCGCTTGCCGCCCGTTTCTGCTCACCCGTCTGAACCAGTGCGAGCGCCAGCTTGTAGTGAGCTTGCCATGATTTCGGGTCCAGTCTAAGAGCGGCTTCGAAGGCAGGAATAGCACAAGCGTACTGTTTCCCTTGCGCCAAGCGCACGCCAAGGGTGTTGAGTCCCTCAAACGTGGGATTAGCGGTAGCGTCTTTCAGGAGACCGGAAAACCCCGGCGAGCCTTCAATCGTTGCCTGGCAGGATTTGGGGAGAGAAAAATGTGGGGACAGTTGCTCTCGAGCGCCCTGGCCAACTTGCGGGCTTCCCCACGCAACCGTCCCCTGAATGACACTCAAGGCGGCGAGGGCGCTTCCCAGAACAACTCGCGACCAAATGTTCTGGGAAGCCGCCCTTTTCACCTCTCGTAATTTCCTTCCGTTCTTGCCGAACACCTCCAAGCCTCTTACCCATGGCCCGGAGGCTCAGAAATATAACTTCAAGGCAAATTGGATCTGCCTTTCAGCGTTCCGCTGGGAGGTGACTAACCCGAAGTTGGTGTCCTGAACGGTACTATCCGGAGCACCTAGCACCGAATAGTTGAAGGCATTGAAGAATTCCGCCCGGAACTGAAGCCGACTAGCCTCCGTGATATGAAGCGGAAAATCTCGGAAGATGGAGATGTCCCAGTTCGGCATGTACGTCAACCTCAGCGCGTTCCGCCCCAGACTGCCGAAGGTGTAAAGGGCGGGAATCTGGAACGACGACGTGTTGAGGTAGTCCTGGCGGGTCCGCGTTCCCGGGAAGGCCGGGCCGACGATGTTGGGACGATATGTATTGTTGCCCGTATTAGCGATGTCGCCATTGACGCCCAAGTTGAATGGCTCTCCGGATCTGACCGAGTAGATTCCGTTAACAGCCCAATTGCCGACCAGAGCGTCCAGTGGGCTGCTTCCAGTCGAGTACTTCTTGCCCTTGCCGAAAGGCAGGTCGTACGTCCAACTCACATTCAGCATGTGGGGTACATCGTACCCCCCTACGCTTCTCTCTGCCTTCAGGTTGTAAATCTGCTGCACATCGCAGCCTTCCGCTCCGAAGAACCCGTCGCAGCCAAGGTTGATGACCTTCGACCAAGTGTAGGAGATGATGTACGACAATCCCTTGCTGGTGCTCCTCCGCAACTTGAACTGGAAGGCGTTATAGCTGGCCTTGCCGATGCTCTTGTCATAGAAGGTCGGCGTGATGTAGGGATAGGGACGGCGAAGCGAAGGATCGCCCGGTCCAGGCGTGAGAGCAACGTTTCTGTAGCCGCCCTCGTTCAGCCGGCTGCTGTGCGAGCCAACGTAGTCGGCCTCGAGGACCGTGTTAGTCCCGAGCGATTGTTGGATACCCAGATTCCACTGCTCGGAGTAGGCGTTCTGGGTCCGCGGGTCCATGAACCACTGCACCTGATTGAACGGAGTGGGGGCTGGCAATGGAACAGCTCCGCCGCCCACGTTGAACGGATCGTTGAACGTGATTGTAGGCAGGGGATTGGCCGAGACTGGGTAGTTGAGGTTGTTGGCAATTTGTTGCCCAATATCAGGCCAGGTTCCTTCGTAGTTCTGGGAGAGGCACGACAAGGCGCCCCAGTTGTCGAAGAACTTCACCGCCGCCGCCCTGATCGCCGTGTTCGGGCGCAGCCGGTATGCCAATCCCAGTCTCGGACCAAAGTTGTCGTGGGTGTTGTCGTAGATGGAATTGTTCGAGTGAGGAGTTTTAATCACGTGCGCGGGGAGGCTGCCGTCTGGAGTCGGAATGCAGGGAGCGCCCACTCCGTTGGCTGGGTCGCATTTGCCTGGAACTCTGGCCACAATGTATATACCATTGTCCAAGTCCATGTTCCCTACGAACTGGTTCTTGTCCGCTGCGCTGCCATAAATGGGCCAAAGGCTGAGGTCGTAGCGCAAGCCGATGTTGATCATCAGCTTGTCCGTGGCTTTCCAGGAATCCTGGAAGTAGAACCCATCCACC
>Ga0187873_1000580_pt1 | contig 36406 bp, 52 predicted proteins | sample June2016WEW_16_1_2_FD_133012 | JGI IMG/M metagenome (GOLD analysis project Ga0187873, IMG submission 133012) | Peatland microbial communities from SPRUCE experiment site at the Marcell Experimental Forest, Minnesota, USA - June2016WEW_16_100 | ecosystem: Environmental > Terrestrial > Soil >...
TAAAATAACTAGAAAATCAGTATTAGTAGACGCATATCCATAAGTATAGAGAGAAACTCCAACTGAATATGTTCCCACTGCAGAAGGAACCCAGCTATATGTACTTGTATCAAAACCAGAACCCGATTCCATAAAATCAAAGGGAATCGTATACTGAGTTCCATCCCCAGTTACATTTGTTGGGCTAGTTGTATTAGTTGCGTAAAATCCATTGCGGGCAATATATATATCATTTACAGCATTATTAATAGCCATTGTATTTCCTTATCTTATATAACCCTGATCTTCCATTTCATGACGCCTTCGTGGATTCTGGCCAGGAAGATCAAAGCCGTGACGCGCATGCAATCTGTGAAATGCCACAGTTTTACTTCTATCTTCAGAGCGCTTGCTCTCTTGGTCTCTTATATTGCCCAAGTATTGAGCTTGGTAATCTATTCTGTTCATTGTGCCCTCGCGGTTGGTTGTTCTTTAACTTCAGGATTACTCTGCTCTTGCTGAATAGACTGCGATAGCTGAATAAGCTTCTCGATGTGACTCAAGTCCATTGTATCTATTTCTTTAAGAGCCTTAACAAGATTGAGCAGTGCTATCTCATCATCTTTCATGGATTCATGCTTGCGTTCTTCAGCAAGGGCCTGATTTTCTGCTATGCGCGACATTCTTTCCATGCCCAAGCCTTGATCAGCAGTAGCTCTGGCTTTTGCCAGCTCAGTGCGACTTTGGATCTCTTCCATTTGCACTTGCATTTGCTGCATTTGCATTTGTTGTTGTTGCTTAGAAGATTGGACAATCGAATCGATAAGCTTTTGCTTGTTCTGCAAAGTAGAGGCATCAATAAGTAAGTCATCAGCTATTGGTACTCCGGCTTGTCTAAGTTCTAACATCTGAGCGAACTGCATTTGCTTTTGCGTAGTTGTATTGAGTCCTTCTTCTACAGTCGCATTATATTTGCCGAACGCTTTGTTATAGAACTGAGCAGTTGGATTGCCTTCTTCAAGAATTTTGGCAACTTTGCCCGGCGTATAGTTTGCTTGAATGAGATCGATCATAAGGCGGCCGAGCAGCTCTTGAGACCTGTCCAGCTGATCGAAAAGACGCTGCAAGGTAGTAAGGCCGGCACCTTGCCTGAGCATGCTTAGAATGCCTGCTTTGTCGTCAGACGCGCTGCCGAGTAGTTCTTCATTTACACCTGATACTTCTGAAATTTCCTTGGCCAGTAGCTCACTTAGCTGAATCATAGATGGCGGAATCTGCGGTGCGACTATTTGTTCAGCATCGGTCATTTGTGCATCTTCTTTAAGAGCAATACCGCGACCTTGGCCAGATAAGAATATGTCCTTCGGATTAACGAGGGCATTCTCTTTATATTTCCATCCAGAATTAACTTGGGATTCAAGAATATCAAGCTCAATAATACGACGACGATTATATAAATATTGTGCATCGCGTAATCCTCTGACAACGCCCTGAATGCGCCATGGGAAGTATTCACAATGTGGTTCGTAATAAGAAAAAACCGGAACAAACCCGTAATTATCTATGCCCGTAGGATTTGGCCCGTCATAAAATACACGGCCCTGAATAACTACCGAAAGACGAACTGTCGGCACTTCTTGTTCGATCATTGTTACAGTTGGATATGTCTGTAAGAATAAACGAAGCTTGTCTTCATCTTGGGCGCGCCATTCTTGTGTCTCACCAGTCTGCGTATCAACGAGCATCTGTTGTTTACGGTAATCACGGTACCAGAATTCATCGTATGTTAGTAAATTTTTAAGACCATAGTTATAGGCTTCTGCAGCAAATTGAAATTTTCCATCTCTATTATCTACACCATAAAGGCCTAGAATCTCTTCTGCATATTGTGGCATAAGAGAGATTGCTTCTCGTTTGGTCAAGAACGTTCTCTTCCAAAGAGCATTACAATCAGAGAGATCGGCCTTTTTGAAATATGGGTCGATTAGGAAATAGTTATGAGGGCAGTTGTCAACCTTAATAGTTCCCGAAACAGGATCTTCGCGATAATCGACCCATACATGTAATAGATTCATTCCAGAAATAAGAGCACCATGGAACGAATCAGATATTGTTTCAAGCACATGCTCTGTATCGGCAATATGCATTAATATTTTTGTAAATTGATCAGCAGTCTCGTCATCAGCATTCTCTACACCAACGCATACAGTTGATTTACGATTACGGCGCTGATGGCCTTCAATCACGTTTATGATACGCATAATGCGATTAAAGGTGAACTGGCGGCGCCTATTGGAAGGAAGGTTGCCGTAAAGATCGTTCCAAAGCGACTGATCGCCAAGGTAAAAGCGCTGATCTGTATCCGCCTCACCCCAGAAAGATTGATTAATTGTAATACTTTCTGCATAAAAGGCTTCCATGCGGCCTAATATGGGTTTGTCGCGTTCGTCATAATATTGCGGACCTAATTGGGGAAACAGCATCAGCTACTCCTTAGTTAGTTGGATTGCAACCGGAGCAAGTGCATGTCTTGTTGACTGTGTCAAAGTTGGCAATGTCGGTTAATATATCTTGGCACCAGCTTATCAATGATGCATATTGTGGAAATGCTGTCTCAGCATAAGTAATAACAGGCTTCAAAGTGGCTAATATAGCCAAGATGTCTTTGCCTAGTTGCCCAGAAGATACGAGTTGCTCCAAAGTAGGCCAAACGGCTTCACCTTCAGAAACAACTTCTTTGCAAAGATCTTCCAGCTTGGCTAATATCCAGGATAGGACATGCTTGAGGTTGTTTTCAATAACCGTTGCTGCCATAGATATCTCCTTATAGAAAATAGATGATAGATACTACTATCCGCAGAATAAGGCCGGTAACATTAGTATTCAAGATTATTTTTCGCGAGGGCGGATGCTTGCAGCTATAGACAAACGAGGCGATAAGCCTAGTTCTTTGCGATATTCCAGATCAAGTTCATGAAGATGCTTATCATATCTATGCCGGCAACGGGAACTACAATAAGTAAAAGATCTACTACCTGCTTTCGGCGTGAATTCCTTTTTACACATAGGACATATTTGACTTGCCATTGATATCTCCTGGTTTAATTTTCAAGAGCATACCATGGGTAACAATAATAAAAAACCCACATGTCGTTATCACATGCGGGGCTGTTACATGTAATGCCTGCTTAATCAGACAATACTAGTAATATAGTACTTGATATTAGGCGATATGGATATATATTTATAACATTTATATAACAATATATCATATTCAGCATGGTTTGCCTGGAGTGAATTAGAACGGTTAGAGAAACATTTTATTGAAGTTCATAGTAATGATGCTTCGAAATGCAAAGAGGGTTGCATGGTAGACTTTACCAAAGAAGATGGCATGGAATATATAAAAACAATTCTTGCAGCAATTGAAAAGGATGATTAATGGAATGGATATCAGTTAAAGACAGATTGCCTGATGACTATGATGCAGATTACATAGTATTAGCAACAAACATACAAGCTGATGAAGATGGTATTGTTCCAACATGGTTTCGTATTGGCTTTAAGCCATATGAATTAGCACTTGCAAAATGGTCGGAAGCAGATCCTGCATTAGTAAAATTCTATCAAGATAGGGGCGATCATTCATGGGATTGGGCAAGAGTAGACCAATTTAGCGATTGCAGAGTTGATACAAATAATATAACACATTGGATCAAAATACCTAAACACCCAACACTGTAGAAGGATAAATAATGCAATGGAAACAATTTAAAGACAAGATGCCTGAAGGTGATTGCCGCCTATTAATATGTGGCCATCTCAATACAGATCCCTTAACTCCTCCAGAATATGACTATACATACTTAGAATTTGTAGACTATAAGGATGGTTTATTGATTCCGGATGATGATGGACACGAATGGTATGCGCCAGATCCAGAAGATTATTGGATATACCAAAAGTCTATACTCACACCATTCGATGACAAAAAGGAACCTAATTATAAAGCATTGATAGCATGCGACAGATGCTATGAATATTTATACTTTGAAGGCAGTGCATGCTGTGAGGAAGATAAAATAGAAAGTTGTGTTTGTCCTAAATGCCTCAAGAAGGAAGACTAATGACAAGAAAATGCGATAAATGCAACAAAGAAATCCCAAGAGAAATATATTTAACAATTTTTTGGCCTAGCAGCGATCTTAATGTTGCAAGAAAGATATTAGAAACTTGCGATGATTGTTATAAAAAATACTTAATCCTTCATGATAAGCTATTGATAAAGTTCTTTGAAATTCCAATTGAACCGAAACAACAACCTAAAAAGTTTTGGCAAAGATTGTTTAGCCCGAAAGAAATAAAGCCTGTACAAATGATTCCCAAAAGAGGCCGAGGGCGCCCTAGAAAGAAGTAATTCTACTACTTGCAATCGCGCCATTTGGCTATATATTCTTAACGTTATATATTATTAACCTTCCTACTTTAAGGAGTTACCGTGAAAGGTAGCAAGATCCTGTTATCTCTGTTGGCATTGGTCTCTTGTAGCTGCGCTGCTATGTTAGAACAGCAAGGGCAAGACTATGTATTCAGAGACAATCAAGAGTCGCATCTAGTTAAACGCTATGATGTGCATCCGTTTCTGCGTAATTTGACGCCAGGTCAATTGCGAAAATATTACGAAGTGGGCAATCGTATTAAGGCTATAAAACTAAGCAACGGCGATTATATAGCGCGTCCGATAGGCGAACTTAATGGCGGCGGTCCTTGGCTGGCCGGTATCGTAGCAGCTGTAGGATATCCAGTAGTTGGCGTAACAGCACTTGCAGCAACAATAGCAAGCATTCCTGCAGCAGGTCCTGGTTGCTTTCTTGTAGGTTGGGGCGTAGCTGCCGCTGGTACCGTAGCGGTTACCAAAGGCGTTATCGCTGCTGCTGTAGTACCAACTCCGTAAGGCAGATATGGATTTAAAATTAGTAAAAAATACACCTTATGTGATACTCCTATTGCTAATATCATTCCTGTTTAATGCAGTATTGCGTATCCCTACACCATGGACAATGCCAGTAGTCTGGATTCTAGAATATTATAGTGTTTTCTGGATATACCAGAATTATGCCTATAGGGCTCATGAGCTATCATGGCCAGATATATTTCGAAGAAAAGCAATCCTTGGATTGTTGCTCTTTCTAGGAGCAATCGTAGGCTATCGCCTTTACTATGGTACTGTCACTGCATTAGTGTGTGCTGCATATGCAGCGCTAGTTGTCTCAACTTTGGTTTTATTAGAACATTCGCTATATAACTAGTCCAATATTTGTCTTTCCTGATAGCAGGCCCCCTATAAACGGGGGCTTTTCTTTGCATAAATAAACCCTCCATCGGGAGGGCAGTGTTACAAAGCACTCCGAAAGGAGGGTTCCAATATAAAGGATCTATCTTTTTATAACATCTTTAGTCTAATTGTTCAATAAAGATTTGGCACCGGCACTTGCATATTACACATAGAATTCAGTGCAAATTTTCTCTTGATATTATGCCATTTGCTTATATGTTTTATTACCTCCTCTAGAACATAGTCGCCCAATAGGAATTGTTCTCCTCTAAAGGCCTCCGGGATTCTAAAACACTGCTAATAAAACCCGGAGGTCATTTATAACCATGCCAATTATAACTTGATTTGCGCATTGAGCATATGAATAGCTTTATTAAAGGTAAAAATATCGAAGATATGAGTCTGTTGATACTGTGCTGTACCGTTAATGTAATGATAGCGCACAACTTCATAGTGATCTTGTGGCTTATCAAGCTTATTAACTTCCAGGAATCCCTCTGTACTCTTTGATGCATTATCTATCGAATGATAGTCATCAATTACAATGGCTCCATCGGTTACATATTTGAATGTATATAATTTTTCCATGGCAATCCTTTAATACTCAGGCAAATCTGTTCTGAAGATAGCAGGCATACATTTTGGGCATAGATCACTTTTTTTTATATAAATATATTCATCACGATGCTTAGAACTACAACGTAGGTAAATCATCTCTAAAAAATCCAGTTGTTACTCTATCCCCTAAAACGGCCTCACGGTAACGCTTATCTAGTTCTTCAGGGCTAGTACCTTCTCGTATCTTTGGCAAAGCAACACAGAGGTACCTCATTGCGTCGGCATAGTTTGATGCCCAATTGTGCAATGGATGATCTGAATAGAGTGGTTTTGCTGTATCAGACTTCTTAAGATCTTTACGGTAGTTCTCAAGCGCCTTAATCAGATCTGCACACTTAGTTTCATCAATCCACATCTTAGAGAATGTAGAGCGTACGCATTCTATACCATCGATAATAGGAATGTTAGGGCATATGGTAAACTTCATGCCCAATTGCGATGCTTTATCAAAACGTGTTACGCCACCTGCTGCGAATTCTCTTACTTTCAAATCATGGGGTCCTATAAAGCGACCCATATTATAGCCTTTTTCATTGATTATTTTCGCATAATGCTCAAGGCCCTCATCACAATTCTCATAGCAATCTATAACACGTATAATATTATTGCATATTTGAAAAAATATTAGTGCCGTTGTGTCCCTAATACCGAGATCAAAACTACAATGAACCTTGTATGCAGACTCATAGCCTACATGACCTATCTGCCCTTTTAATTTCATCTTATCAATATATTGCGTATAATATGCTCCCGAAACACCAAGATCGAAACTGCAATAATATTCCTGTTGAATAAGATCTTCTGAGATCAAGCCTTCATTCTTTTCTTTTAGAATAGCCTGTACAGGAATATGCCCTGTCTCTTCAACGGACATCTTGAGACAGTACCATTCAGGATTGTTGAGTGCAACATTATAAAGATCGTAAAGGTGGTTCTTGCCACGGGGCGTTGTAATGAATAGCGCCCAGGCACCATTAGCTACCATGATAGGACGTAAAAAAGCATAGGCATTAGGGTCTTGGAGAGCATACTCAGAGAATATAACAGCTTGGAAGTTTGTACCAACAAGTGAATCGTAATTGTCTGATCCGCAGACCTTCAAGATAGAACCATTCTTGAAGCGTATCTTCATGTCTGAAGAGTTCTTTTGTTCAACTATCTCATCAGGGCAATACCAATCTAAGATACGATGTTGCTGGTCATCTATGCAATCCCACAGCACTTTGCGACCTTGTGAATATGTTGGAAATACATAGAAGACAGTGCAAGTCTTACGCATGCATTGTCGAACGGCAAGGTTGAAGGCTACGATGTCCTTACCTGCACGGCGAGGCAATATAGCCAATACCTTCCTAAATCCATCTTCCTCTATGGCCTTAGCTATCTTTGCTTGATACGGCCGTGGTTGAAACCTCTGTAGCTTTAGAATCAGTTCCGGTGTCAGTTTCATTTAACCAGTTCTCCAAATAATGCAATGTGGCATCTATCGCAGCCACAGCCTGTCCTACAGTTCTTGTATTTCTTCCTATATTTTCTCTTCATTCTCCTTTTCATTCTTATCGCCCCACTTCTGTTGTACTAATGCTTGTACGCAATTGGTAAGATCTTCAATAGACGAACCTTGTTCTTCACGCTTCAATTTGGCTCTACGTTCTTCGGCCGCTGCATTCACAGAACAGTAATGCGATATAGTTTTATCTACTGTACCGGCATCATATTCACGCTTTAAAGCACCTATTTCTCTTTTGTCGCCTATAGCTGTTAATGCATACCAATAAGCTTCTTTAAAATCCGCATTGCTATGTACAGTTCGGTAGAACGTTTTTTCGGGTATTCCGTATTCGCGCATAAACTGTGTAATCTTCAATGAACTAGGCAAATCAGCCCAGGCGATAAGGTCTTGGCACATCTTCTCCAAGAACGCACCGCTCATCTCATTTTCTCTCCAAGAACAAAGGTTTTTAAACGTAGCATAGACCTTGTCTGCTTTTTCCTTGGCTGCTTTTGTTGTGCTACTCTTGATAGTTTGCGCCATTATTTTATTCTTTTCAATGTTTTGAAGTCTCCCTTATAGTGATCTTTTAATGTCCTCAATGTAAATTCTGTACGAGGTGGATCCCCATAAATCTTCTTTGTAATTATTGCCGTTATTTGAGCATCATCATTATAGAGTATCTTATTGGCACAATCTAATACCATTTTTATAAGATTATCTATATCTGGCTTATAGAAGTCAGGAGTGCCAAGCAGTTTTTCTTTTTGTTTCTCACGAGTCTTGGCAAGAGGCATATAGAAAGTAGCATTAAGCAACAAAGGACCGTTATAAAGCGGCCGATCGCCATGTTGATTAGTAAGATTAATGCCAATTATTAGCTTATGGTTCTTTTGTGCATCATAAACTCTATTTACATAATGTCTTGGTCGTTGTAATGGTATTGGTGCTCCAGGTATTGTATAAACTACTACTTCTTCCATGTATCACTCATTTCGGCGTTGTCGCTATGAGATCACAAACTTTTTCAAGTATATTTTGGCTAGTCTCTTTTTCAATATTCTCGCCATCAATATAGTAAATATCATATTGTTCGTCTACTTGTTGGTCCCAAGGACAAGGCATGGCATCAAGATCGCCTGGTTCAGGCTCTATTGTCCATTCGCCTTGTTCTTGGGCAGACATAGTGGAGGTAGTCATAAACTCAGTATCGTTAGTTGTACATGCTAGAAAAAGCGCTAAAAGCAAAGAAATCATTTGCCGGCTCCCTTTAAAATAAACGGCCTCAGTAACACTGGCACGAATTGGGCAATTGCTTCATGCGCTTTTATTTTAGCATCTTCTGCGCAAGAAATCTGCTTTATAAATGGCAGATCTTTATGAACTTCAAGAGTATATTCAATAAATTTATCTACTTGCGATATAATAGCGGCTAGATCTAATTTGTAATGTTCATCATGAGACATAAGTTCCTCAATCGTAAAAGCTGCACGTTTAGCGAAGCAATCGGACGTCAACACAACAGCAGTTCCTGGACATTGAATTCCGGCAGCTAAATAGCCTATAAGCTTAATAGATTCCGCTATATGGTCGAGAGTGCTTGTTGGACTAAACTGAAATTCATGAACTGATTTCTTCCAAGTACCAGTTACCGGCCGATAAGGATTTCCTTCATAGGGCTTCTTGGTTTGTTTTTTGGCATGATCTTCTATTTCTACATGGATGCGCTGTTCTTCTGGCAAATAGACATCAGTAGAAGCATCTATATTATACTGGTGCGCTAAACTAACGAGCTCAGGAAAATCTGGATCTACAAATCTTGTTTTACAATAATCATTGCATAAATAGATATAGAATCTCAGTGGATCTTTAATAGTAATCTTCTTTATTTTTTCGGCCGAAACATACTCGTCAAATGCCTCTTTATGACATTCTTCAGGATAAGGAGCTATCTTGATAGCGCCAGCCAAAGATAGTCCTAGATAATCGCCAGAATGTTGGCCATATTTCTCAAGAAACGGATACTTCATGTCGGATAACCTTCCTGTCTTAATGCTATGCAATCTTTGAAATGCAGCCTATCTTTGTAGCTCTGCAATTGTCTTTCAATAATCTCAGCCTTCTTGTCTGGTGCAAGTGCTAATTTCCCAATTGACTCTATAAGTCGTGATAACCTTTGGTCGCAGAACTCTTTAAACTCTCGCGCTGTTTGCTCATTGACATAGCGACTTGTAGTCCGTGTCTTCATTTGCGCCAAGAATTGCACAGCACTTTCAATAGAATCCTGGCTAAGCCCTTCCTGTTTAAGGATTCTTTCCGGGTCCGGGTGCTCTTTAATGCTTGCTCTATTTTGTGCCGTGCCTTCCGGGTGCCATACAGGGGTTGAAACTAGGCCATATTTCTTCGTTGTTTCTCTATAAAGACTAAGAGCACTTGCATTAATAATAACCTCTTTTTTATATTGTGCGCCAGTATCTGGCATTGATTGTCTAGATGCCGAATTACATAGTGCTACTATGGGTATCAAAAACGATAAACAAAGCAGGCCTCTAAGTGCTGGTAATATAGCCGCAAGTTCATCTATGATCTCCGGGCGGCGCAGCTCTGGATTGAGTCCATATATATTACTATTGTTAATGCGGCGCTTTCTTGAAATAAGACCGAGCTCTCTTGCTTTCTTAATTGCCCTGCATACCGTTCTTGTACCAATACCTAATCTCTTGGCTATAGTAGCCTCAGATTCGTAGTAATTATTGTTATAATACAAACACTGATTAACCACCAAGTTGATGGTTTCTAATATTCTACCTGTCTTAAGTTGTTTGATCTCATTGAGATCTTTTAGGTTTTTTTGATTTGGGACTTGATTTTTTTGTTGTTTGTTGTACATTTTAGTTACTTATTTTTAATGTTTCTACGTAAACACTTTGGTCGGTAGCGTACGTGAGACATCGGTAAAAGGGGTTATTTCAATAACAGTTAAATTTAAATTGATACCAATTTATCTTAACTGCGTGATGTAAGCAACAAAATTAAAGCCGGAGATTAAAAAACTTCGGCTTTTGGTTTTGTAAAAAGCTTGAAATCTATGCACAGGTAAGGCGAAGTGGATGCGCATCCGGCTATAATTATTCTTAAGAAATATTTATAAAGGGGCCGGATGTTATGGATATATACGACAGATCTTAAGCTCTCTCCGTATATTAAAGTAACGTGCTGGTTCGATTCCAGCTACCTGTACCATCATCTTTAACGTGTTCGCGCAAGAGATTCTGTTAAAAATCATCATAATTCTCGATCCTCTTGCAATTCATGAAAAAAAGTTCTATAATTATAGTAGTTGTGTAATAGAAAGTCTCTACTATAGGAGTTACATGCGTAATATAAATGAAGTGCTTCATGAACTAGAAAATATTATCAATAGCAATCTTGATGTGGTTCACAGACTCACCGACTATGCCAATACTTATGCCAAAGACAATCAAACAGAGCAGGCCGCTCTCGCAAGGGCAGTAGCAAGCATCTGGGATTACTTAAAACCCGTACATCGCATGATACGCGAACAAAATCCAGCTCAGACGAAACTTTATGACAAGATTGATGAGTATATCGTCCAACAAGATAAACATCCCGTAGAGGCTAAGTCCGTTGAAGATATATCTATATTGGAACCAGTAGCACCTAAAACAATAAAGAAGGGGAAGAAATGAATGTAATTGCGTGGCTGGCTCTTGCCAATATCATAATGACCGGCTTATTGATGTCTATAGCTTATATGCTTCGCCAAGATATTATTGCATTCGATGAACAGAATATTAATCAGTATAAACGCATGAAAGAAATCATTACCGATCTGTTAAAGCTAAAAGAGATAAAGAAAAAGAATGAATAATCAATTTTTTGTATATAGATCTGATGAAATAGATAAAATAACACAGGCAATGATAGAATTCCAAAAAAGTATGAATTATATTATCAAGAATGCCAAAGGACAATTCGACTATGCTTCTCTTGATGCCATACTATATCATGTGATACCCAAAATAGCTGCTTGTAATATCCAATTGGAGCAATCTGATATGTGTTACGGAGAAGATGTATATTTACGTACAGCTATTACTCATGCAAGCGGTCAGTTCAAAGCTTCATACAATTATCTTTATCCCAAATCGTTTATGACTACCCTTCCTAAATCTTCTAAGGATGCTGGCACCATTCAGCAAACATTGGGGGCTATAAAGTCCTATCAATGTCGTTATGCATTGAAGAATTTCCTTTGTGTACCAATCATGGACCCTGATTTTGATGATGCAAATTGCATCACTGAAGATCAAGCCAATGCTTTATATGAGATGGCCAACGGCAATCAAACAATTCTTGATACATTTATGCAGCAATTAGGAATCGAATCAAGCATGGGTATAAAAACAGAAGATTATGATGCTGCTGTAGAAATAATGAAAATTCTTTGCAATAAAGGAAAATAAAGGAGCAATATGGATAGTAATGAACTCAATCTGTTATTAGACTTTGCAGGTAAGTTAAACGAACTCATTGAACAACGCGCCATAGAACTAGTTAAATCTGCACCTAAGCGAACGTTTATGTCGGCTGAAGTCAATGAGCTTGCTGCGGCTATGTCTAAAGCCCAAGGGAAATATTTGCCATTGTTCTTCAACAAGACTAATCCATATGAACGGTGGGAATTCAATGACCTTGAAGCTATTGTTGCAGCTGTGAGACCTGCTCTTGAACAAAACGGAATATTCTTTACGCAACTGCCCTGCGTTGAGGAATCAGGTGTTATCATCCTTTATACTCGCCTGATTCACAATTCAGGGCAATGGATTGAATGTACGTCGCGCATTGTTCCTCCTCAGAATAACCAGCAAGAGTATGATAGCATTCTAGCTGCACAAAAGCGCTCTGCTGCTTATAGCATTTTGGGTATTGCCGGTAAGAATGATCGTACTGACGACGATTCAGAAATAGCTATGCGTACTGTTAGAAACCAGTCAGATAAGGGCACCGATATCAATCTCAGCTATGATACTAGTGATGCAAGTTATGATCGAATATCTAAAGATCAACTGCAAGAATTGGAATATGTTCTTTCAGAGTTTCCTGATATGGTAACAACACTACTTAAACGTGAACGTATTGAAACATTAGCTGATTTGCCCAAGAATAGATACCGTGCTACGTTAGATAAAACGCATGAGATTGTAGCGTTGCGTAAAGGTATAAAGAAATAGGAGAAATAAATGGCATTAAACCGCATTGTAAGGCATACAATACCAAACAAGTTCGATAGTGCAGAATTCGGCACTATATGTTTAGCCAATTATAGCGATACTCCTTGTGAGCTCTTTATTCAATTGAGCCATACCGACGAAGCTGAGTGGGAACCTATCGGACATTTATTGGAATCTGCATTCTGCGATCTATTGCAAGATGAAGAATTCATAGTAGAATTGATCAATATGGCAGCTACTCCAAACACTAAGTCTTATAAAAACATAACTACGATACTCGCCAAGAAATAATCTTGGTGCTCATCTCTACTCTTTTTGATGCGCCTGGAGAAATCTCTGGGCGTATTATTTTGGTCTAACTGATGTTGGCGCCGCAATAGGCATTCTTTCCTTCAAAGCCGTATTTAATGCGCTAATGCCTGCATATTCTCTGTCTAACAATTGGTATCTTTGTTGTAACTCAGATAGCCTTTTGCCTAATCTGCTATTTTCTTGCATATATCCTTTAACTTGCGCATCAAGAACTGCTCGTTCTGCGATTAGATCAGTTATTTGTTTAGTAAGGCCGATTACTCGTGCATTTGGCGTCACTTCTTGCAGCCGTTCTGCCAGCGCCCTATTCTCTTGGCGCTCATCCGTTATGGCCTTGTTTGCTATGATGAGCTGCCGGGTAAGTTCTTGGACTGCTGTATCTTTTTCGTGCAATGTCGTTTGAATGATCTCTAATGCTCGAATTATTTGCCCCAATTGTTGTTGCGTTTGCTGAAATGCACATTGCACACTTTGTAACTCTGCTGGATAGCCCTTTTTAGGCGGCGATGACAGAGTCCCCTGCTCCGAACAGTTACTTATTGAACAATGTTTATATGTATATATTAATGCTATGACAACAATTGCAACTATGGCCGCTGGAACAATGGCCTGCTTGCATATCTTATTACATATAAATTCTTTCGATTTTTCCATAGGCAATGTTTGCATACTGAAAAGAACGCAGCAAAGAATAAATATATTAAATATTGATCTGTTATTCATAGGTTGTCCTCCTTGTTTTAATCGATCTCTTTTTGATGCGCCCGTTTCTTTCTATCTTAGAATATTTACCGATAACCATGTATAGCGGCGCGATGATGGGTCGCCTCGTACACCAACTACTTTGGTTCCACGCCCTACAGACAAGAAGCAATTAATTGTATCGCCTGCATTCAGATATAATATCATGCTCAGCGTCTGCATAATGTTATAGTAATATGGATCAACACTAAGAGCACAGATTGGATATGGATTGATAACAAACGCTTCCGCTTTCTCTGCACCATTGAGTTGAACCACATAGTGAGCTTCAACGTGAGTATCTTGAAGATTATAAAAGCTTATAGTTCCGGCTAGTAAATAGCGTCCGGCCACCGGTGCAGTATATATTCCAGTAGTATTATCATAGCCTCCGTCAGTGTAGTCAATGGTATCAAATATTATATTATATGCAGTCCAATCGCCAGTCGCATTATCTACATTCGCACTCTGATGCGCAGAGAATCCATAGTTAGTTGCAGTCGCGAAAGCTGCTATGGCTATTCCATTGGCCGTATTGGTAATAGTGATATTAGATCCTGCTGTAAGAGTGTTCCATGCAGGTGCTGTGCCTCCGCCGATAAGCACTTGCCCATTGGTTCCATTAGAAGCTGCTACGACGCCAGTTCCGTTTGTTGTCAGCACGCCATTCGTTTGGCTATCTACCGTCAATGTATTACCTCGCAAGGCAGTGGTCGCTCGAACGCTTCCAGGGGCTATGACAACAGGATCCAACGAGACTGTCGCCACGCCTGCCACCGTATTAACATCTATCTGATTGACCGTACCATTGACAGCCGTTATAGTGCCAGCATTGGTTGCATTAATAGTAATCTGATTGGCTACTGTTTCATCGAAAGTTATACCGGTGCCAGGTAGTATCGAGCCAAAAGCTGGAGAGGCGCCCGGATTGGCAAAGAGCACTTGCCATTGGGTAGTACCATTAACAGATGATGGTACACCGGCATTATTGGTAACAACTACACCATCGATACCAAGATCGTTAATTACCCCAACAGGTATCCATTGTGCTTGATTGGCTAATATCGCTACTAGCACCCATGCTGATTGATCTGTTGGGTCAATCCAAAGCGTTCCCAAGAAAGCAAAGTCTGTTACTTGCGGATGCCTTGGAATAACCATAGGGTTCTGTGCAGCTGAATATATTGAGTTAGTAAGGCCATATGTCTGCTGTGGCCTTATATTGTGAATCTTACTTACTACAGTCATATTGTCTCCTTAAATTGCCATTATAAGATTGCCAGAAAAAAATGGCGCTGGGCCGTACCCCGTCATGCCGGATATACTTATAGTCTTAGGAGTAAGGCCTGCAGAAAATATCATTTCCATAGTATCACCAGCATTCATATAGCAACTAATACTTCCGCTTATTGTTATCTCGGATATAGTAAAGCCTGCTAACTCCGACATACTCGCTATTTGAAACGCAGAAGAACTAGTTTGAAAGTATCCCTGATAATCCGTTTGAGTTGTTATGCCGAATGGTAAAAAAAGACATTGGAATGAATAATAACCTGCTACGGGAGCTGTAAAAATTCCTGTACCTGTGTTAAAGCTCGACGTTGTGTCATATAGCGAAGTTGTAAATTGCACAGTATAAGCAGTTAAATCTCCAGTAACATTCGTTTGATTATTAAAATTAGTAGCAAGAAATAACGGAGTAGGCCCTTTTATATTTATTGAATTATTTGTTGCCATAGTTTCCTTGTGAATATTGCTTATTACAGCCATGTTCCTCCTTTATACTACCGTAGTATGTAGATTCTTGTTTATCCATAGACTGTCAATTCTCAATATGGATAAACAAGAATATTACCGATGCAGCTGTATACACACCAAACATTACCGACAGGTTCTACGCATACTAACGAAACACTATCTTCCTCTTGAGTACTACTTAAATATCCGTTGCCAGCTCCTGGAGCAGTAGCTTGATTGCCAAGAAAGATTTGAGTATTATCTCCACCTTGCGCTATTTGCCAGCCGCCACTAGCAAAGCCTTGCACGATAACTACATCTCCAAGAGCAGCTGTTGCCGGAAGAGTAACTACTAGCCTGGAACCGCTCTCAGTTATTAGGCCAGTGTTAGAAGAGGCAGTTAAATCCGAGGTCACAGCAGACCATTTTATGCCGCCTCCAGCAGCTTCAAGATTCAATGTATTAGCACCAGGAGTGAATGTTATAGTTCCACCAGTGCTTGTTAGTGTCGCCCAAGATGGATTTCCTGAACTAGCAGCAATTGGTATTTGACCATCGGTGCCAGATGAAGTTCCGAGTATTAATTGTCCTTCAGTTAGTACGACATTACCTAATGTTGCTGTTATATCACCAGTCGTCGCAGTAAGACCAGTTGTTGATGTAAGAAAATTCGTCGCATTATTGAGAGAATTAGTTATTGTTGCCATAAATATCCCTTCAGGAAACTATTACATTCCCTTGTAAAGGTATAACATAAAAAGTCGTATTCGGAATAATACACACCAAATAAAGTCCGTCTGAGCCAAATATTGAAGTTATAGCGCCAGTTGTTACTGTAGTAGTTTGTTCGCCAAGTATTATACTCTGTCCTGTGTTTTCAATTATAGTCCAGCCATCTGCACTGTATCCCAGAATGGCGATTGTATCCCCGACTGATGCAGTAGATGGCAATGTAAATGTCGTTTGACCTAAGGCATTATTGTTTACATAACCATGATTAACTGCCATTGCAGTGTTGCCGGTAGCTGTTGACCATATAAGTCCGCCGCCTGTTGCCGTATTAACAATGGTAAGAGTATTGCCTGCACCCTGTACTTCGATGGCTCCTGAGCCTACAATGTTGATATTATGAGAACTATCAGCAGGTATGGCCCCACCAGTATTGCCAGTCAACGTCTCAACGACTGTACCTGTTACTACAGTCGTTTCAATATTCAATGTATTGGGACCCGGTGTAACGGTAATCGTGCCACCAGTACTCGTAAGCGACCCCCATGCTTGATAACCAGCGCTAGCAGCAATTGGGATCTGACCATCGGAACCAGTTGCTGCACTAAGTACTAAATTCCCTGCAGTCAGCGTCAAATTTCCAGAATCTACAGTTATAGCAGTTACAGATTCTAGGGCCTCGGTATAATTGTCTATCGACGTACATGCTATAGGTATTACTGGCATAATATTCTCCTATTATATAATATTTTAACTGGCGCCTTCTACGCCTAAATTCCATCTTGATTGCGAGTTGATCACCTGGAATACCGTGTTGGCTGCAACACATAACAACTTAACTGATGCATAATAATATCCAGTAGAAGTTAGGTAGCCTGTGGTTCCGGCTTTTGATATGCTGGAACCCATTACTATATATTGCGAAGCATTTTGAGCTATATATACGCCGCCATAAGTATAAACTGCGACTTCTATTGTTGACCCTACGGCGCAAACAGCGGGTAATGTCATTGTAGTTAGATGCGCAGGCGTAGCATTATTAATGAGATAGGCATTATTGGCTGCCAATGTTCCTGTATTGCCCGTTACGACTGTCCATGAAGGACCGGCACTTGCATTAGCCTTAAGATCGAGCGAATGCGCTCCTACAGTATATGTTATCGATCCATCAGTCGAGGTCAATGATGCCCATGCAGGAATAGATCCAGTAGCGCCAATAAGAAGTTCGCCATTAGTAGCTGTTCCATAATCGACAATGCCAAGAGGCTGCCATGAGGCAATATTGTTAACTACTGATGTTAATGCCCAGATATTGTTGGTTGCAGTATTAACCCAGATTGTACCAATCTCTGACATATCAGAAGATAGAGGCGCTCTTGTGGTGACAATAGGCATCGGGCTTGTAGCAAAGTTCGGCTGTGATAGACCATAGGCTGTTTTGGGGCGTTGATTGGTTGACATGCCAGATCCTTAAATGTTTAACCAGTTAGCTGAATTGTCTGTTACGGAAGTCAATATATAGGCTGCATTTGTTACAGTATCAATCCAGATAGTGCCTATTTGGGCAAAATCTTTAGTTGTTGGAACGCGAACGGATATAATTGGTTGCGGTGCTGCAGCAAAATCAGGTTGTGACAACCCATATGCTACTTGAGGACGCTGATTAACTGACATAGTTTCTCCATGATATGAGATTAATAGACTACAAGCGCAGTTAACAGCCGGTGAAACTTAAAATAAAGGGAACTAGCTATTTACATCTATAATTATAGTATATATACTTAGATTATGGCTAAACTAAAAGAAAGTACGATATTAAAAAGAAAAAAGTGGATGGAAATAAAAAAGACAGCAGACTGTCAATTCTCAATATGGATAAACAAGAATCTACATACTGAAGTGAAGGTGCGCGCTGCTGCAAGAAATGTCACCATGGCGCGATGGATATCACAGGCTATTGTACAGCGTATTGCACAGGAGAAGCGTTTTGAAGACGAAGATAACAATAACGCTTAAAAGGACAATATGTATCCATTAAGTGAAGCGATAGCTGCTGGAATTATCGCTGGATTATTAATACTTTTTATCGAATGCTGCCGAGGAAATTTTTAATCTTCCTGATCTTCTATTTTATCATAAATTGCTTCTACTTTATGTCCGAGGCTCGACATGCGCAAAGCTAATCTTTCGGGAGTCAAACGCGTAGCATCTTTGATAAGTTTATATGTTTCATTTTTAACACTTGGATATTTCTTGAATACCTTGCGGGCATAACCGATTTGGTTATAGGCTGTTTTGCCAATAAAGCCCCCTAACGTTCCAAGGCCACTTCCTAGTAGTCCTAACTTTAAATATCCTAATACAGCACCAACGGCTCCAAGACCTACTTTTATTGAAGTATCGAGTGTGCCTGCAGGACGTTCAGTTTTTTCAAATGATTCAGTCGCCGCATCAATGAAATTTTGTTCTAACTTTTGCTGACTACGCTCATCGCGCATTAATTTTTCCCATGTCACTGGACCTATTTGTTTCATAGCAATGTTATATTCTTTTTCCAGTTGTGAACGTTGATGCTTTACTTGCAGCGCTTGCGATTCGAGAGCATTCTGCCTTTCTAGGGGAAATTTTTCTGCATTTATGCTCTTGATCATATCTGAAGCAGGAAATTTTTCTGCATTTATACTCTTGATTATATCTGTCTTGGATTTAACAAATTTCTTTTTGTTTTTACTTAAATCAGAGATTGTTCTTGTTAATTCTTCGCCTTCAGACCAAGGTTTAAAATGTTCTTGTCCGCCCGTCGTTTCAATAAATTTGCCAAGCGCATCAATTATAGGAGCCATAGCACGTTTAAAATTCTTACTAACTTCTGTCGGGGCTTCATTTCTTGCAGCTGGCTTTGGATATAACTGTCCATTAAAATTCTTTTGTAATTCTATAGCCTTTTCAAGTGTCATAGTATCGTCAGTTATTGCGCCCTCAACTTGCTCGGTAGCTTTACGTACAGCTGCCTCATCGCTCGCACTCAAACCGCTTATTCTGGCAGCTCTATTTGCTGCATCCATGACTGGCTCAGCATCTCCTGTCAAATCTCCATTTCTAACTAGTTCGGAAGCTTTATAAGCTTCATTTTGTCTTTGGGATAACGATTTTATATTGTCTTCGTATGCTGCTATTTCCTTCTGAGTTTCTAACACACGATTTTTCTTTTCTTGCTCAAAGGCATATTTTTCTTTATTTACCGCGATTATACGGTCCCTCTTGCCTTGTTCGAATGCATCTTTTTCTTTTGGCAACTGACTAATTATCTTTGCTTCTTGCGCACGCGCCTCTTCTAGAGCTGGAGCGTATATTTTAGCCGTAGCACCTTTTTCTTGTTCAACTCGTTGCTGCTCTTTTTGTTCGTAAGCAGTTTTCTGAGCTTGATATTGTTCTTCAGCTTTTGCGATCTCCTTATTCAACAATTCATTTTCATGCGCTTCTACTCGTGGCGCTAATCTTCCTGTCGCACCTTCCATTAATGCGCGTACTCCTTTGCCTGTATAATGTCCTCCAGCAAGACCCGCAGCCTGTTCTAAGAATTCTTGCAGATCTTCGTTCTTAGTGATTGATGGCGCAACTGAACCCATAATATTTGATGCTAAATTACCTCCACCATACATAGCTAAAGTCTGCAAAACATCTGGCAAAGATTTCGGAAAATTCAAGGCCAAAGGAATTGCTTTGCTCATGAGAAATTCAGGCCACCAATCTTCAGGTCTTTGTTCTGTCATTACTTTGGGTAATACTGAAGCTGTTTCTTGCCGCGCAGTTCCTCCCCCTACAAACGGCAACAAACGAGTAAGATCAACTTGTTCGTTAGGTTGCGTATTTCTAAATAAAGGATTTTTCCGTAACTCTTCTGCATTGAATTGTACAATGCCTCTATTAGGCAGCATTGCACGTGCTAATGGCTGAGCTATATTGCCAGCACCCAATCCAGTTCGAACAGCTTCATACCCATAAGTAGGCAATTTTGCGCCCAAGTTCCTGCCTAAATATCCGCCCCATCCTTCAGGTTCTTCGGGTTGCGCTTGTTGCATAGGAGCTGTGCCTTCTCCAAATTTGGTTACTTCAAAGCGGCCACTTGGTTGTTCGCCGAGTTTAGTTACTTCAAAAGGCATAGTTATACTGCCCTCCAAGATTTACCATCAGACTTTACTTTCTTGCCGTTCCACATGCCTTCCATGCCAGGATATTCACTTGCCGCCGGCAATTTATCTAATTTAGCACCAACCTTAACTTCAGGTGCTGCTTTTGGTGCAGAAGGTTGCGCCATATTTTTAGGCTTAAATCGAGGATATTTTTCGAAGAATTCTGGATATTCTTCAGGAGAATTAACGGCAGCGTCATAATCTGCCATTCTTTGATCTATATCTACAGGATATTTGTCATTCTTTTTTTGTTTAATTCTAAAAAGAGTTCTTTTTTTATTTTCTTCATCGGCATCTATAAGGGTTTGAACTAAATCCATATTAGTCTGCCAAGGAGATGATATATCCGGCTTGCCTTCTGCTACCAATTTGATTTTCATATTAGTAGGCTGTCCTTTTAAGGCATTTCCTAATTTAACAGGCAGAGCAGAAGTAAGTTTATAAAACTCTCTCATTTCTGGATTAAATGTTAACTTACCACCGGCTGCTCCCTGAATTAGCCCAGAAATCCAATTAGGCCAATCCTTTTTATGTCTCATTAGAATTTGTTTTATTCTTCTTGCATCTTTGCCTACATCTCCAATTATACTAGAGGTAGTCTGTTCAGTTTTTATGAATGGAGTAATCTTATTTGATTCCTGAAGTTCCAGTTCTTTATTAGCGCGTTGGGATTTTTCTAATTTTTCCGCTGCATTTATTTTATTTGCTTCTTGCTGATTGATTAGTTGCATGGTTTTATATTGATCTTCAGCATTCATTTTAGATAATGCTTCTTGCAGTTGTTGCTGATCAATATCAGATGCTTGACCTGGTTGTCCTAATTTGTTAATTAATCCCAATCCTGTAGAAAATGCTTCTTTGCGCGGTGCATTCATCAGCTCTTTTAAACCAGTTTGTTGCAAGCCAAGTGGCGCATCCGACCACGCCTTAGCTTTTTCTGGTGTCATGCCAGGCAATGTATTAAAGAATGCTTCGTTTTTTGCAGCTTGTTGTCTTTGTGCATATTCCTGCATCTTCATATTTGCGAGTGCTTGCATGCCGCTTGACAGACCTCTTCCAAGGCCTCCGCCTAATGATTCGCCCCAATTTGTTTCACGAGGCAATATTTGTAAAGGCATTCTATCTCCTTAATGTGCGAAAAGACCTTTTAACCATGAAATTAATGGACCCATTCCACCAGTAGCGGCAGCAGGTGTAGCAGAACCTAGCCCTTCCATAAATCCTGTACCAGCTTTAGAAAGAAATCCTTCTTGACCTGGCATATATTGCTGTTCATACATCGGCGTTTGACCCATTTGAAGCAATTGCATCAGCATGGGGAGCATTTGCATATTGTATTGTGAACCCATAGCAGCAAGATTCTCTTGTAGGCCCGCACCTGCTTGTCCTAAGGCTCCTTGGAAAGCCGAAGAACGTTGCCCTCCTTGCCCGCCAAGTGATGTGAAGCGTTCTGCAAGAGAAGGAACTGTTTGAGTATTGAACTGCGTCATAGCTTTCTGCATTAATGGTTCGAAACTTACACCGCCTGGCATCTGTCCAGTCTGAAGACCCTTCATGCCCATTTGTCCTTCTTGGCCAAAATTACTCATTTGTTGTTTGTTATATGGTGATGTTGTCATCAATTGTGGACTATATCCTGTCCATGCATTTCCTTGTTGTTGGACCTTTTGGTACATGGGATTCATGAGTTGATTTACACTTGGCATCTTAATTCCTTAATAAAGTAAATATTCTAAAACAACATAACATATCGTAAAGTTACTACGATTGCTCGCTGTTACTATATTTACACTGGTACTATTTACATACAACTGAATATTAAACGCTCCGCTAACATCAATGTAAGGCAATGGTATATATGTCAGCCCTACTGGATCTGTAGCTACTCCATATATTCTGGTAAAAGTAGTATTCGCATCGCAGGTTATATTATGGGCCGCTGTTGTAGTTCCAGTATTTTTTAACGCACCCATATTAACAACGGTACGATATACTTGGCGAAAGTTAGATGATTGCGTAGCAGATGTACCGCTCGTAGGATTCGGAAAGTATACCTGTCCATTAACGAACTGACTTGTATCATATATCCCGGCATCACGAACATTCACCGATAATGACATGCGATTCAGATCCTGAAAGAGCCGTACAAGTAGTTCTTTGAACTCTGGCTTAGTAACATCCATAGACTTTACATGTTCAGATTCTGTATCCCAAACATTCGTCGTTGGTATATATGCGCCATATTGTGTCGGATTGGCCATGAATTCCCTTCAGGTTAAACGTTTATGATAGTCTCGATCTAACAGGCATACAATGCAAAACCATTCCTTCTAGCCAGAAATCTTGGAACGCTATTAATGTGTTAGTTATCTGCGCTTGAGATAGATATATCTCGAATTGTATACATTCACCATCAACTTGGAAATACAATGGGTGCCAAAGTCTAGTAGATGTATATTCTATAGGCACATCAGGATATGCATATGTTTGCAATACGCTTGTACCCATGAGTGTGCCAGTAGTGGCACCATCTTTTACCATAGACAATGGCGTAGCAGAAGGAGAATAATCGACTGTAAGTTCTCCTGAACTTGTTGCTAAAACACCAAAATCTATTTTAGCTATATAAACATCACGTCCTTGATCCATATATGGATTGAACTGTTTTGTAAGTATATCGATCATAGAGACTCGCGTTATACTGCCACCGCCTGAATATGTACTTGCATAACCAGGAACTGCAATCTGAATAGTATTAGAATCAACTACGGCTTGCACCGGATATATATTATCGTTGATACCTGTTACTCCCTGGCAATTAGTTATATAAATATAATCGCCATTATTATCTACTTGTGTTTGCAGAGTATGATCTATAACGGTAAGTGTTAATATATTGTTAGTACCAGTAGCTACAATGTTTGTTATAGACATTACCGGAGCATTATTAGGCGTATCAGGATCTACAATAAATACATAGCCCTGTTGATTACCTGCGATTACTTGTCTAAATTCTGATTGTTGGACTCCTGAACCCCACGTTGAATTGTTGTCGCTCCAAGGCATCGTTAATGAAGACCATGTTGTACCTAGTTGCTGCTCATAATAGCCGAACATGGTTATACAATCGTCATTAAAGGCCCAAGAATTAGTCTTATAGTTGTAAATAAGCACTTGATTAGGGTATTTAAATGTTGCAGATTCTGCAGAATTAGGGAAGGTCCAATAGACCATCTCTACATAGTAATCACGGATACCTACAACTCGCTGAACCCCTTCTGACTTGTTGGCAATCTGGAATATCTGGTCAGGAATCTTGGTATCTATACGTTCAACATTTGCGCCTGAGCAGGCATGCACACCCGTATTGCCTATACCGAGTACTGCTTTATCGAAAGGTACTGTGGCAAATACTGATTCTGCACCCAGCTCTGTATTGATTTGTTGCCATAAGAAAGGTAATACTTGGTTGCCCGTATAGGCTAGTTCCCATGTACTACGTTCGAAATAAACGATTAAGCGATCTTTAATATATTCTGCCGATACTATTGCCTCATCGGTAGCTGCATCAATATAACCACCGCCGTCAAAGCCAGTATTGTTGACCTGGATAAAGGCATTTGAATCTAATGGGCTACCGTTGTGTGAATATCTGCAGCGTGCTTTATATTGAGTATTTACGAGCGTCGGAGATCCTCCACCCGTAGTTGTCTGTTCAATAGTATTAAGCAGCACTAGGCGATCTTTAAAGGGCAATATTATCTGAGCTGAAACTATATTCTGCTGTAAAATTGCTCCATTGGCTACAATAACTTGCGGCGCGAATTGAACCCACGGCACAGCAGCTACTGCATTATAATACCACATTGGATCATCGGTTGCTGCTGGATTTCCAGAGACTGTTGCATTATAGTTCGTCACAAATAGAACTACTGCAGCATCATCAATGCCAGTCCAATTGCATGTCCAAAAGAAATCATAATCTTGCCCATGGAATATAACATTCTGCGCCACGCCAAGACGGTCCCAGCCATTGGTAAATTGATACACGAATCGAGTGTCAAATCCTATCGATGGATGATCATTTACTGGCCCTGTAGCATAGTTAGTCAATCCCATAACAGGTAGACCTGGATAGAAGAAAATAGCTGTGCCTGCTGGTATTCCTGGAATTGTCGCGGTAAATGTAGCTGTTATAGGAGGGCCCGCTGTAATAGTTATTGTTCCAGTTGCGGCAGCATTAGTAGAAAGCATGGCATTTGCACCAGCAGTTACAGTAATAACTGTAAATATATTGTCGCCAACAGATACTTGTTGCCCTGGATTAAATGTATTACCGGGCAATGCAATGGGTGCCGCTATAGGAGTTGTTCCAAGATTAATTCTAAAACGGGACAACAAAGGCGCAGTAAGTGCTCCCGTAGAACCGGTACCCATCAATCGACCCCCAAAGCGTTTACGCACTCTGCCTCGCCATACATAGGCATTATAAAGCTCAGCGAAACTTTCCTCTGGAATCTGCCAAGGTTCAAGATCCGTCCTGAGACCTTCAGAGAACGGAGCGATTAAAAATCTGTCAAAAGCCACGATATCTCCTTATACACCTACAGCAAACCAATAATAATAGGCATTATTATAAGCAGTGCCTGCATAGTTAGTTGCTTTTGCTCGCAATGTTGTATTGGTCAATGAATAAACTGCCGCATTAGATATTGCAGGCATATTAGTAGATATAACGCTTACGAATGCTGCACATTGACCATTTGCAGAAAATGGATTAGTGAAAGTTATAGTATCTATCCCAGTCCCAGAACCTTGATTTTTGCCAAATTTAACAATCAATCCACAAGGCAATGTGAGAGAACCTTGGCCTATACCGCCAGTAACTATAGAATTAACTAATGTTGTAATATCAAAATCAATTCCCGCAGCAGAATGCGCCATAATAGGATTGCCTGCCGCAGTGCTAGCCCAGAATCCTGGAATACCTGCAAAAGCAGGAGTTGGCGCTTGAGGCTGTAGTTGCACGAATGTATGTTGTCCTGCTGTTCCTGCACCGGCATTAAAATCTACATGGTTCTGATCAAATACAGTACCGATAGACTGAAAGTTGCCCTGAATCTGTCCCTGCGAAGCTGATATCTGATCGGCAGCTGCTGGAATATTTGCTATGTAAGCCATTTTATTTCCTTATTAAATGTTACCTGAACCCCAACCGAATCCACCGCTCGTTAGACCACCAGTTTGTTCAGTATATATAGTTGCAGTTCGTTCATTGGTATATTGTTTTATAGTCTTACGAATCACCAGCGATTCCTGCATCTTGAATTCTGGCATTATCTGCTGAACAGATTCCAGATCCATGCGATCTTCGAATATCTTTTTTGCTGAACCATAAGCTATATATTGCCACCATTGTTGGATATCGGGAGCTGTATTATTAGCGAGCAACACTGTAGGCAGCACATAGGCCTCCAAGTTCACTCTATATGGCTGGTCAGGAACTGGACGCAATGTGAATGTATCATCGTAATAAAGTACTGCCTGAGGTAAAGCTGGTTGATATGGAATAGTCTGGGAGTTAATTGGTGCGCCAATAGCTGGAGCTACTGCAAAAGTAATATCAAATGCTCCTGTTGTATAATTTATTGTATTAGTGCCCGCGCCTGCTGTTCCAACTAAGTTTCCTAAAGTCGCCGATACAGGTACATCATTAAGATTGCACCCGTCACCATTGATATCAACGGAACTAAACAAGACGTTGTTCTGTAATAAAGCTGGTCCAATTGTAGGATTAGGCTGAATAGCACCCGTATAGCCGCCAAAGTTAATCACTCCTGTAAAAGTTGTCGTTACGCCGTCACCAACTGCGCCAATGGATTGTATAGAATTGACCATTGGATAAATACCAAAGAATTGTTCGCGAGACTGAGTATAGAATTGCTGATATCCAGCAATATAAACTGGCTCATGAATAGATGTATATTTGTTATTAAAGTCGTAGAACGGGCTTGTAGAATCAGTAGTATTAGTACTATAGGTATCTATAAAAGGTTCAGTAAAAAAGGTAAATGTTGTTCTCAGATCAAAGAGCTGTAGATGCTGTGGAAAGTCGTAGATCAAGAATGTATTAATATATTGGTTAAGATCTGCATCTGATAATTGAGCTTCAGAAGGAGATCGGGTCAATCTTCTAACTTTTATCTTTATAGTTTCCAGTGTCGAGCTTGGTGTCGCTGTAGGTGGTAATGGCATGGCAACTCCTAATATATATATGGTGCAACATCGCGCACAGCCTGATATAATTGCGAACTTACTTCAGCCATTGGAACAGCCTGTGCTAATGTGGAGATTACAGCCGATGAAGGAACCACAAAAGCATCAAAAAAAGTTGTATCTATTGGTATAGAAAATGTTGTATCACTGAGTACAGTTATCGGGCCGAATTGCTGATTTGCTTGCACCATGCCATAATCATCTGGTATATCTAGACGGACGACGAGTCCTGTTAAGTAATTATGGGCAAAAGAAGTAGTTACTACAGCAGGAAAGCCATTGGTAATGGCGGTTATGATGCGCATTGCAGGTTGAAATTGAGGATGAGGATACGCAGGAATTAATGGTTCAGCCATTATGGAGCCTCGGTTACTTCGATGATACCGTCAGAACCAGTGGCTTCTACATCTGAGATATCAACAAATTCCAAACTCTGGAACCCATAACGAGCAACTTTCTTGCCAATATGGGAACTTACATTTCCTGCTTCATCTTGTTTGAATGCATGTATAGGATAACGTCCAGACTTGTTAAGATGTCTCGCAACTCCTAGCGGTATTGTATAAATACAACCATCTGTTAAATCAAATCGTTCAACATCATCTTCTTTATATGCCTTATAAACAAAACTGAGTGGAGCGCCGGCACATTCATAGAATCTGAAGATACCACGAACTGGTTCGCGATCTTTATCATGTTGGTACTTGAGATTGACCTTTTTGTCTGATTTAGCTGGTTTCTTTGTATAATCTGTGGTTTGTGCTGCAACTTCCATGATTTCTCCTAAGTTAAAGAGGGGGGCTATGCCCCCCATAAACCTTAAAGGTTAAAAGAACTAGTAGCGCGCCAATAGATGACGTCGTTTACAGATCCTGCAGGGCTTGTAATACCAGCACCAAGGATAATTCCTGTGGTCATGATATTCTGCATAGCATCAGTTAATGTATCAGCAGGTGGTACTTGGGCTAACGCCAAAGAACTATCCATGCCAATCGGGTTAACATATGCTTGAGTAAACGGTGCAGCGGCTACTGCAGTAGTAGGCCATACGAAAGCTGTAAATGCTGTTGTATTAATATCAACAGTTACCGAGTTGGTAGTTGTATTAACAGCAACAATATTGCCCTCTAACCCATCAATCTGCTTCATGCCGTTAAATGATCCGACATGGAAGCGAATCGCTTGTCCTACTTGATATCCATGCGTTACAGTGAACACAACAACAGCTTGCGCTGCTTGTGATATGGATGCAATATAACGGGTTTGTGGATACCACTTATTGAATGGCACCGTGAAATAGGCACCGGCACCAGCAGCTGCAACAGTTACAGGAGTATAGCCGAGAGTCATACTGACGCCTGGGTTAACTGCTGTAACCGTATAGTCCATACCATTAACTTGGTTTGCACCTGTCATTTCCTGCAAACGGATAATACTGCCGACTGATACGCCGGTAGTATTGCCAGTTAGCACGACATGAGCAGTTGTACCAAAGTCAGTAGTGGCTATTGTTGGGCCATTGACTTGAGTAGAAGCATCGTAAACTATAAATCCTGGAACAGTAAGTGTTGCTGCTGTCGTAGCATTGACTGCAGTTGCTGCTGCGTTACGCATTGTAACAATAGCATCATTGTAGCCCATGCCAAGATTCCATGCATAGCTTACGCCATGGCTGTCATTAGCAGCAGCCAACTCTGTCATGTTCCAGACTTCGATAGTATCGAGGCCGCCACGAATATTGAGAAACTGAGCAGAACCAGTAGAAGTAAAAGAACCATTGAATATATTAACCATGATATCTCCTTAAAATCTCTTGGTTGCACGAAGGTTAATAATAAACAGATCGTTCGTAATACGAGGAACTTCAGCGAATTTGTATCCGACTGAAGCGTTAAGCGCGAGTGGGCCGTCATATATAGGTGGACGGTAGATGAAAGATGCGCTATATCCGTCTTGTTCAACGCACGCATAGGCCTCCATGCCGACGCAGAAGATGTTATACACATCTGCACTGTTGGCAGAAGCTGCAGGCGTTACTGAGCCGATTGAGCTGACAAGGAAACGAAGGTTACCCACAGCGCCCCACTCTGAACGCAATGCATTCATTGGAGCAGGATATTGGTTCTTCTGTATGAACGTATTAACGTTGTTCAAGTCAGAAGTTAACTTCGTACTTGTCATTGCAAAATACGCATCACGGACTGGAGCTGTACCGAACTTATTTTCACCTTCAATGTTATCCATGATGGTATAAGCATTGTTAGTCAAAAGAGTTTGAGTTACAGTATCGCAGTCTTGCAAGGTGATCTCTGTAGGATTATCCATAAATCTGTTACTTTTATGACCTATTTCTAGGCGGGGCAACCTCTTCGGATCGCCCTCTCATACTTATCGCATGAGATCAGACTATCGCTTAGCCTTTCGGCTTCTCTGGACTTAGTCGTTCACGGTGGCTCTCGCCTTCCGCCTTGTTTCCGGCTCTTAAGCTTCGGGGTCCAAGTCAATCACCAGAGATTTTTTAACGGCAATAATCACTTACCGTTAACTCCGCCAGTACAATTGATAAAGCCTGCTGTAGCTGCCAGCATATCTCTAGTCAATTGATCTTCAGTCTGCATTAACGGAGTGATACACCCAAACGTGCGGCGCATTCGTTCAAAACGGGATCTTGGTTCTGTAATGTAACTTGTTCATTGAGCTGAACAAACGTCCCATAAAATGATATTTTCGCATCGATGTCTATGGCCGTCAATTGCTGCGCAGGAGGCGTAACCCCTGTAGTCCCTAATGGCACCATAGCTGTATTTAACGGATTATCAATCTGTTACTTTTGTGACTTAAATACATGAGGCGCTGTACCGCTCAGCTACAAGAAATCTTGCTTTTCTTGGTGGGAATCGAACCCACGATCTTCTCTTATTATTTAAGCGGGGAAACCTCTTCGGATCTCCCTCTCGACTTTCAACAACCCTATTTGTCGAGTTCAGACTTTCGCATCCGAGGAAAAATTGAATAATAAAAAAAGCTGTCGCCGGCCCGTCAGGGTTGCATTGACAGCTTAGTTATATCTTTTAAATTTACTTTGGACGTAAGGAACAGCCAAAATGAATTCATATATAATATATCGAAAAAACATTTATAATTCAATCTTTTTTTCATTTTTCCTCGGTCTTCTCGTTAAGTCGTTCAGGCTGCTTGCGCTTGCCCCTTATCGCCTTGGACTCAGGCTTCTAAGTCAATTAGAGAAGATTTAAAGACGACTAAACTCAATCGTCTCATTCTAAGCGTAGTACCACCATTCCTAGGCATGTTTTTACGCATGGCTGGGATCTTGTGGATCATATTCAATCTGTTACTTTTATGACCTATTTCTAGGCGGGGACTTTCTCTACTTATCCCTCACGACCTTATCGAATCGTGTTCAGAGCACCGCATCTCTTACAATGAAATTTCTTGCAAGAGTCTTCTCGCTTGCTACGTTCAGGCTGATTATGAAGTTCGTAAAAACGCCAAGTGTGATCTTTTTTGCAAAAGAAATTCCAACAATCTCTCAACCCTGTTGCCATGTCTACACCATCGCATTTTTCGCGTTTATTATCTTTATTCATAATCTTGCCCCTTGTTACCGGTTAGTTAAATACCACTTCGGCTTCCAAGTCTATCAGAGAAGATTTTAAGTGCCCAATAAGTTTAGGCACTGGCACTGACAGCAATTTATAACTGAATGATTGCTGCACCACTCTTTTACTTGATGACTGCGAATTTTGTGTATCATGTTAGCTATCGGCATCGCAGCGGAGAGTCTTGTTATTCCTCCCTCTCATAATTTCTTATGAGATAAGACTATCGCATGCCCTCACGGGCCCAGGAAACTTAGTCGTTGCGGCTACTTTAATACGATTGAGTTCTTTCATCTGTTGATAAGAACTTTCCCTGTATTCTAGCTCTTCCTTACTTAACCCATAATATTTAGCAGCATTAGTTTCCAAATATTGTGCTTTTTTACAGTAATCTAATAAGAATTGCGCCCGTTGTTTTTTAACTTTTAAGTAAGGCATTATATTTTCAATAAATGGTACTATCTGCTTGCGATTTCTTATTCCCCATTCATACATCGGATGAGAATTGGGTCTCGAAGGTCGAGCGCCATAAAGATTACACGTACCTGCTTGGGTTTTTTCTACAATAAATTCTATCGCTTCGTGATTTATCATAGCTACTTTAACTGAGGGCATATAAGTCCAAGACCATCCCTCAACCATATGAGGATAATTTTTTCTTTGTGTTTTTCTTTTATGTCTCGTTATCATAAAACACCCATCAGAATCCATAATTCCTGCAATATACGCCCAATCTGTATGCGTTTGCCTCTGGTTATCTTGCATAAATACTCCCAAATGAAATAGTCTGCCGTACCTATATCAGTATAACAGAGTTTCGTATTTATGTTTAGACTTTCCATGTAATCATTCCTAGTTTAACGCGCCCGTATTCAGCTTGGTTTAGGCGCTGGCAATGTGCTTGTAGTTGTTATAGGCATTTTTAATGCTCCTATAAAGAACCATGAAGTATATAGACTTTCTAGACTGGGTGATGGCCTAGGCAAATAACACCCGAATGCAAGGAGCGATCTTGCTTAAACGCTGAATGTAGATAGCGATTCTACCCTCACGCTGTTTGCAGTATATCGCTAGTGATATTAAAATAAAATGATCGAGTAACAACCCATAAACAATAGGGATAAATATGTCTTACAAATACTTTGTTTTATTGTTTGCAACATTTATAGTTCAATGTTCGATGCAACAAAATGGAAAACCCAAATTTATGTTAAGATAAAAAATAAAAAACAACTAGTATGGGTTACATTCAGAATGGTTGAAATCCTTGGAAATTCTGTAGAAAAAGATCCTAGAAACCCACCAGAAACAGTATATATTCGTATGCTTAATCCACAGGAATTTTATAATACAGCCACAAAGGCAACATCCATTACAAAGTCAACAATGAGGCAAAGGCCAGAGAGAATATTTGCTGCCCTTTCGGTTCAAATTAGACAAGCACAAGTAGAAGGCAAGTCTTTCACTCTTCCAGAAGCAGATTTAATAAAAAGGACAGGCTTGCAAAAAACATTCGATAGCGATCCTAGCAAGGCAAGAAAACGCTTGCGTGCTTGGTTGGATGGATTAAAGAAAGAAAATGTTGTTCAGGACTACACAATGGAAAACAGGGTTATAACGTTTTTCCCAAGCAAGCCACAAGAAAAAACATTATAAATACGATTTTTTCATCAAAAGTTTTCTAGTTGTAGGTAGAATGAAGTGTCTCCCCACGTAGAATGAAGTGTCTCCCCACGTAGAATAAAGTGTCTCCCCACGTAGAATGAAGTGTCGGCGGCCAAAATCAAAAACATCGATCTGAACGGATCTGCAGAAAGGCTAGAAGTCCTTTAAGTATTAAGTACTAAATATTAATACTTATGGGGAGTCGCTTACCTTAACGGACGCTCCCCCATAAGTGCAAGAAAAAGAAAAGATAGCTGGCTCAAAAAACAGGGCAGCTAGCTTTCTTTGAGTTGCTATTTAATACCATTATTTTCTCGCAATATCTGTGCGCCTTGCGAATCACATCTAAATAAGCCGTTAGCGCAATTCGGATATTTTTATTGATAAACGAATCGCGGTCAAGCCGCTTCGTTCGCTGTAGGGCAAATCTATCGCTGCCCAGTTGGCGCTAGTGTGTTGCCGAATCTACTTCTTCAACAAGCGTAGGTGCTAGAGCCAACAAGTTGAGCATATCTTGTTTCGGTTCTTTAATCAGTTCGTCACGGAATTCTGGTTGCATATATTCGTTAACAATCTGCGGCTTAATATGGTGATTGATTGTTTCATTTTGAGTAAGCGTATCAGGGTAAGAAATGGTTATCTCAGGAGCATCATTCTTAGGGACTAATTTGCTTATCTCCTTTAGATCCGCGTGCCAGATCTCCGATTCTTTCCAGATATCGTCGTAGAACCAGTATGGCCTTTTCATTAACTTGGTTTTCCAAAGGCGGCCAAGAATCAACTGAAGCCGAATTAACTCATCCGCATAATTGCCCGATAACATGCAGAATCCATTGCAGTCATTGCGGAGAAGATATCACACATTCTACATTCTATATCATTAGAAATGACAGCGAAGAACAAAGAATGCAGCCACGAAACTATCTATTGTGTCTATTGTGCCATAAAGCATATGAAGAACTATTCCGTGAAATGGATGCGGCCCCCGCAGAAAATAAGAAAGACAGCTACCGCTCATCTGTCATCTGATAATGATCGGAATCAGGGCGATGCTTCCAGCGACCGCCCCAAACATTAAACGGATGCAAGCTTTCCCAATAGGCTCCGAATGGCTCACATTCTTCGACTGTAGTCAACAATCTTCCATTGGGTGCAAAGATATTCAGGTCCATAGCCAAACGTTCGCAGTGAAGCGAATTCTTTATTCCTAGGCCTTCGTGCGCATATATGAGAGCTTGCTCATGAGTGCGATATGCTTCGCCGAAGGTGACATGGTATCCTCGCTTGTTAATATATTCTATAAGCTTGGCAATATTAGCAGAAAAGATCTCTTGTTCAGAGCCAAGACATATATGAGGCTGAATATTATTTGCAGCCATGGAAATAAAGAAACTGCTTATTGCCAAAAGCGCCATAAAACGGAAATAAGACATTGTTATGCCTTTTGAGTTACAAGTTTTTTATACTAGCGGCCATCTCTTTGCGCAACTGTCCCTTCAGGTCTTCTGTGAGACCATTAGCGAAAGCATTTGCACGTTGCAATGGGCTATCGTTGCCCTGAGAGGCTGCTACTGATGCTAACGGTCTAGGCTTGGCAAGATTTGCACTAGCACGAGCTCTATCAGATTCATTTTGGGAATTTGGCGATATGCCCATTTGCTTAATAATGGTATACGCTGAAGCTCCCTTTGTATAAAGATCGGGATTATTATAGACAGTTTGGGCCAGTTCCGGATAAGTGAGCTTCAGCATCTCTAGATTATCCTTATTGACGATCATATCAAAGTCAGAATATTTAGCTCTAAGTTGTAACTCTGCTGAAGTGGCTACCGACTGATCTTTATACTGTTTTAATTGCGCCTCAAGATTCTGTATTTTCTTGTCATAGCGCGATAAATGCCTTTTTTCTATAAGAGCATCGGGCGCAAGATTATCGTCTTGCTCAACCGATTCTTGTTGTTGTGGCTGCATCTGTTGTTGATATGCCGCAAGCTGACGCGCCATCTCTTCTTTCTCTTGCTTTAAAAGCAGGGCCTGTTCGCGCAGCGCTTTAAAGTTCTTTTGCCCTTGAGTTTCTTGTTCTACGGGAGCAGCCTGCGCAACCTCTGGTTCCTGGACAGGAGCATCAGAAACAATTGGCTCAACTTGAGAAACTACATCAATACCAACATCTTGAAAATTCTCTTCATTCTGTGGGATTTGCTCATTGTCAATCATACTTTTCCTTCTATGAGTGGACTATCATCAGCTTCACCATTCAACTTTTTAGCTATCTTAAGTAGCGTGCCATCGTTATATGATAGCACAAATCTGAGCAACTCATACTCAGATTCTGGTATATATTGCTTATTAATAGTCATATATTCACATGCATCCTTGGAAGGAACTACCCACAGAAATTCAAGCGCATCGCGTTTTCTGTGGTACTTGTAGACTGTTTGGTCCCATCCAGGCGTAGGAGCTGAAAGACGCGCAAAAAAGTAATTGCGCAGTACATTTTCAAGCAATCTTTCTTTTTTGCATTCTACAACAACATAGAAATCACCAGGGAATGTTTTCTTGGCATTTTCTACACATAGAAAGATATTCTTATCATAATCAGTGAGGTTCTCTTGCATCTGATCTATAACAGTATGACCGATCTCTGGCTTAGCCAGAAGATCAGTTGCTATCTTGCCTACTGTGGGCTTCTTTGTTTCTTTTTTCTTCATACTTCTCCTTAAATGGCTAAATTTCCACCAATTCTACTATAGTTTTTGGTCAAAAATCAAGGATCCAGCATGCTATCGTACTGGATCCTTAGAAATAAGTGGTGGAGAAAGGAAATTATCTCTTGGGCTTCTTTATCTTGGCGCCTTTTTGTCTAGCCTCATTCAGACTTATCGCGATCGCCTGTTTAGGGTTAGTAACTTTCGGGCCAGTTTTTTTAACACGCGAATGCATTTTGCCTTCTTTAAACTCGTGCATCCGCTTTTCAATGAATGATTTAACCTTGGGGCTTTTTTCTGCTTTGCCTTTGAAGATTTTCGCATGCTTGGCAGCTTTCTTTGTCTTAGATGACGACTTCTTGCCGGCTTTCTTTTCAAGAGCCTTCTTAATATCTTTATGAGCGGGTTCTTTGGCCTCTTCAGCCCAGAACTTTCCTGGAACTTTCATTAGTCACCTTATTAAGATGGGGAGCATATGCTCCCCATAATGTTATTATCTTACGCGTATCGATTCTTCAAAGACTAACCGCCTGTTAATCTTCTTATCAATCGCATCACGTCTATATGCAATATTTGCCGGTACACCGAGAATCTTGTAAGCAATCTTCTGCGGCTTGCCCGGTACTCTTATCATCGTTGGCATTAATATCCTTTATCAAAGAGTCCTGAAGAATGAATGAACTCTTCTGGAAGATTTGCTATCTTGGCATGATCTTCGCGAATCAATTCAGAATCCATTAACTCAGGTTTTCGACGTGGATCAACATTTTGATAGAATACGACGCGCGCTACTTCAGAATCTGATGCATTAGTCGTATCAGTCTTTGCAATACCTACGTCGCCCATCAGAGTCGGTTTCAGTATGATCATATTAGACCTTCTTAGGTTCAAAGTGCTCTTGACGCTTCTTGTCATCATAATTGATCTGCTTGTTGATTCCTACAATGGTATCATCAAGGATATCAGGCAAGTAAGCTTCATGATCAGCCCAGTCTTTCATGATAACCTGTTGAGGTAAGTTAGCTATTGCATTGTGATCTTCAGAAATCATAGATGCATCATGGTGCTGCATACGCTCTGTCGCATTTTTACCGGCATAAGCGCCATCTTTCATGGATGATTCAGATTTACTGTGATGAACTTCGTGATGATATCTTGGCATAGTGTGCCTTTCGTAGAACTGCTTGCCCGCATGGGGTAGCAGAGGTTTTAACCTCCTACTACAGGAAGTATTACCATGAGTTCACTACAAGTGAAGGAGAAATGCTATTGTTTTGTGAGATACAAATAAAACGGACTCCGCTGGAATCCGTCTAGAGATAAAAATCGTATGTTCTTGAAAATTAGCCTGCCAATTTAAAATTTACAAGGATATTTCCTCCTTTTCGGGCTTCATCAAAGCCATCATTATAGTTCCACAGTCAAAATAATAGATTTGCCCAGAATGAACTTTTATATTCAGTGAGCGATATATTCTTGCTAGTTCCGGAAACTTGCAACTGGACAGATATCTTTGGAGGATTACCAGGATCTATGGCATTGATAAGAAATGGCACAACCACGCTCATCATGATGACACCAGACGAGTCATATATGTTAGTAGCGCTCATTTCGGTAATAATATCTGAACCTCCTAAAATAACTAGAAAATCAGTATTAGTAGACGCATATCCATAAGTATAGAGAGAAACTCCAACTGAATATGTTCCCACTGCAGAAGGAACCCAGCTATATGTACTTGTATCA